>ERZ824600.5493-NODE-5493-length-10315-cov-4.221735_pt1 | contig 10315 bp, 9 predicted proteins | sample MGYA00519933_ERZ824600 | MGnify/ENA primary metagenome ERZ824600 (study PRJEB31778, sample SAMEA3449178) | human gut metagenome | biome: human gut; feature: human-associated habitat; material: faeces | place: United Kingdom | collected 2010/2012 ... | reverse complement strand
AAGAAATAGTATATGGTACAATTACATATAAAAATGAAATAGATAATTTAGCAAATAAATATATGAAAGATTGGACGATAGATAGATTAGGATTTACTGATATTGCAATATTAAGAATGGCTATATATGAACTTATATATTCTACTACTCCTGATATAGTTGTTATAAATGAAGCTATTGAATTAGCAAAAACATATAGTGATGATAAAGTAGTAAAATTAATAAATGGTGTTTTAGATAAAATATATCATGAAGAGGTAAATGAATGAATTATCAAACAATAGGTGAATTTACAAAATACCTAAAATTGATGTTTGACAATAGCACTAAAATGCGTAATGTATATTTAAAAGGTGAAATATCAAATTTTAAAAAACATCCAACAGGACATTTATATTTTTCATTGAAAGATGAAAATAGTAAAATAAATGCTATTATGTTTTCTCGTGATACATTCAAATTAAAATTTAATCCTCAAGACGGAACAAAAGTTTTAGTGCATGGACGCGTAAGTATATATGAACAAGCCGGTAATTATCAAATATACGTTGATGAAATGGAAGAAGACGGAGTAGGTAATTTATATAAAAAATATGAAGAATTAAAGAAAAAACTTGAATTAGAAGGACTATTTAATTCTGAACATAAAAAAATAATTCCTTTTTTTCCTAAAAGAGTTGGTGTCATAACTGCTAAAACAGGAGCAGCTATTAGAGACATAGTAACAACAATAAAAAAAAGGTGTCCTATTGTAGAAATAATTGTTTTTTCAAGTTTAGTACAAGGTGATGGTGCTAAAGAAGATATTGTTCGTAATATTAATTTAGCGCAAAATTATAATATTGATACTTTAATAGTTGGTCGTGGTGGTGGTTCAATTGAAGATTTATGGCCATTTAACGAAGAAATAGTTGCCCGTGCTATATATAACTCCAAAATACCTATAATAAGTGCTGTTGGTCATGAAACTGATTTTACAATAGCTGATTTTGTAGCTGATGTAAGAGCAGCAACACCAACTGCTGGAGCTATGCTAGCAACTCCTGTTCTAACTGATTTAATAAAACATAATGATCAATTAAAAATTCGTTTAAATGAAACAATTTTAAAAAAAATCAAAATTTTTAATTTAGAATTGGACAAATTTAAAAATTCATTTGTTTTAAAAAATCCAATGATTATGTATGATAATAAAAAACAAAAATTAGTTATGTATAGTGATAAATTAAATACAATAATTAATAATATCATAAATGTAAATAAAAATAAATTAAATATTTTACATAATAATCATATAATAGTTAATCCTAATTTTATGTATAACGATAAAATTAAAAATTTAGAAAAAATGAAAGAAAAATTAATAATTATAAATCCACTTAATACATTAAAAAGAGGATATAGTGTTTTATATAAAGATGAAAACATAATTAATTCAATCAAAAATTTAAAACAAAATGACAATATTAAAATTAAATTATTTGATGGTTTAATAGAAGCAAATGTTAATGATTTGGAGGAAGTAAATGAAGAATAAAACATACGAAGATAAAATAATGGAATTAGAATCTATAATTGCTGAATTAGAAAATGGTACATCAACTTTAGATGATTCATTTAAAAAATATAAAAAAGCAATGGATTTATTAAAATCATGTGATGAAGAATTAAAAAATGTTGAAGAAAAAGTAAGTAAAATTGTAGCAAATAATGGAGAACTAGAAGATTTTGAAATAAAAGACTAATAGTTCTTTTTTGGTATTTTTTGTCTTAATAAAAAATTTATAAAAACCAATAATAATAATGTAGTCTGTTAGGAGATGAAATAGTGCGTTTTAAAAAAGCCTTAATTATGCTTCTTCTATTAGTTATTATGCCACTAAATATATATGCTTATTCTGATTATATCTATGCTGGAGGAGAAACTGTTGGTATAAAAGTTAATAGTTTAGGAATACTTGTTGTCGGAAAATATGATATTGGTAAAAAAACAGTATTACAAGTAGGAGATATAATTACTACAATTGACAATAAAACAATTAAATCAAGCACTGATTTTATTGGGGCAATTAAAAATAAGTCTGTTGTTAGTGTTGATTATATTAGAGGTAATAAAGAATACAAAACAGATTTAAATATTGTTTTAGAAAATGGAATATATAAATCGGGTTTATATGTAAAAGATAGCATAACAGGAATAGGAACATTAACATATATAGATCCAAAAACAGGACTATTTGGGGCTTTAGGGCATGAAATAATTGAAAAGACTACAGGGAAGTTATTTAATTCAAGTAGCGGTTCCATTTTTGAATCAACTATAACAGGAATAACAATGAGTTCAAAAGGAATACCAGGCGCAAAAAATGCAAAATACTATGCTGATAATGTATTAGGAACAGTTTTTGAAAACACTAATAAGGGTATATTTGGTAATTATACAAGTACTTTACCAAATAAAAAATTATATAAAGTAGCGCCGTTTGATGAAATTGAGGTTGGAAATGCTAAAATATTAACAGTTTTAGATGGAACAAAAGTAGAAGAATTTGATATTGTGATCGAAAAAATTAATAAAAATGACATTAAAAATATTTTATTTCATATTTCCGATGAAAAATTAATACAAAAAACAGGTGGTATTGTTCAAGGTATGAGTGGTAGTCCAATAATTCAAGATGATAAAATAATAGGTGCAGTAACACATGTTATCATTGATAATCCTGTAAAAGGATATGGCGTATATATTGGTTCGATGCTAGAAGAAGCAGAAAATTAGAAGGATAAAATTCCTTCTTTTTTTTGTAAATTTTTAATTTTTTACTTACTTTTTAATTTGACTTTCTTTATAATAAATAACCAAAAGAAGGTATTATTCATTTTTTAAGGGTATTGATAATACAATTAGAATAGAGGTGTCTTGCTTGAACAAAGAATTAAAAAAACTAAATAGAAAAGAATTACTTGAACTTTTACTTGAACAAACAAAAAGAATTGAAGAATTAGAAAATGAAATTGATAATTTAAATACAAAATTAGAATCAAAAAAAGTAATTTTCAAAAATGCTGGTTCACTAGCAGATGCTGCACTTCAATTAAGTGGAATATTTAGTGTTGCTCAAGAAGCTGCTGATATTTATTTAAGTAATATAAAAGACTTAAAAGAAAAAGAGGAAAAAGAAATTGAAAATTTAAAAAATAAAATGTTAAAAGAAACAGCACGAAAGTGCAAAAAAAGAGAAAAAGAAGCAAATGAATTTGTACAAAATGTTGAATTAGAAGTTAAAAATATTGTTAAAGAAAATCCAGAAATTAAATCAAAAGTAGAAGATTTGAGAAAATTTAAAGGTAGACGAAAATGAAAAAATATAATATTGATGATATTGAAAATGAACTAAAAAGGGAAACATACAAATCTAAATATAATAGAATATTAAGGAGTACAATTTATGGCTTAATAATAGTAGCATCAATTGCAACTATTATAGCATCATTACTAATGCCAATAGTTGAAATAAGTGGAACATCAATGTCACCTATTTTAAATGAAAACGAAATAGTAGTGAGCGTTAAAACTAAAAATATTAAAAAAGGAGATATTATTGCTTTTTATCATGGTAATAAAATATTAATCAAAAGAGTTATCGCATCAGCATCTGATTGGGTTTATATTGATAATGATGGAAACGTAAATGTAAATGGAGAATTATTAAACGAAAACTATGCTCAAAATAAAATATTAGGTAATAGTGATGTTGAATTTCCTTTACAGGTACAAGATAATAAATGGTTTGTTTTAAGTGATAAAAGAGATATAACTATTGATTCTAGAAATAGTGAAATTGGTTGTATTAGCAATGATGATGTAATTGGAAAAATAATTTTTAGGGTTTGGCCATTAAAAAAAATAGGTAGTGTAAATTAAAAATTTTTCAGGGAGGTTTTTAAATGAAGTACTTAAAAAAAATTGTATATATATTATGTTTATTGATTGCTACTGTTTGCCCTTTTTTAAGTGTTTATAGTGATAATATAGTACTTAACAATTACAAACAAGTAACAAGTCTTGGAGGTGAAAATTGGGAAGGTAAAGATAGTGGCAAAGCTAAAAATGATAGTAGTGTTATTATTAGCAAAACTATATCCGAAACTAATTATAGTAGTAATAAAGATAATTTACAAAACTATTTTGATATTACATTAAAAGTTCAAACAAGGACAAAAGCAGAAGAACCAGATTTAGCTGTTGTAATTGTTTTGGATATATCTAATACAATGAGCTATGTATTTAATGGAACTTCTAAAACAAGAATAAGTGCTGCTCAAGAAGCTGCAACTAATTTTATTAAAGAATTTGCAAATCGTTCATCTGGAAATAGTAAAATTACAAATCGAAAAATTGGTTTTGTTGCTTTTAATACAGATGCTCATAAAATATTTAATTTACAAGATTGTACTGATATAAATATAGCAAATACATTAATATCTACAATGACTAATGAAACAAATAAAATAATATATAGTAATGATTATGCAAATAATCATAAAAGATTTACTAATATTGAATCTGGATTAAAAATGGCAGGCGATATGTTAGATAATTCAAATGCTAGTTCTAAACATATTATATTTCTATCTGATGGTTTTCCAACAACATATATTAATAATGGCTATATAGGATATGATCCTTATGATAGTGCTGGTGATAGATTTTATGATAATACTTCAGGACAAAAAATACCTTGTTCTTATGGTGCTAGTTATAGTGATGAAGCAGCTATAAGAGCAAGAAAAATGGCAACAAAAATAAAAACTAAAGGAATTAACATTTATTCAATAGGTGTTGATGTTGGCGGTCAAACAATAAAACAGTATGTTGATCAAACAAATGGAAAAGACTTTTCTGTTGTTGATAGAAGGTCAACTATTTATGAAATAGGAAGTGCTGATAGTTCTGATGCTTATAAAGAATGGTTAAAAAATAAGATTGGATCAAGTAATTATTGGGATGTAACAGATAAAAATGCTATGACATCAGCATTTAATAATATATTTAAAAAAATAATGGAAATATCAGAAGCAATTTGGGTTGCTGAAGATCCGATGAATGCATCAAGTAATGTTAAAAATATAGATTTTATCGGCATATATGATAAAAATAAAAATTTAAATGATAATGTTAATTTAAATAATAGTAATAATACGGCAAGTTATAATGATAAAGACAAAATAAATTGGGATTTAAAAAACTCAAAACCAACAGAAATAAAAAATGGAAATGTAATATATTATGTATATGAATTACATTATAGAATAAGATTACAAAATGAATTATCATCTTTTGAAGAAATAGATAAAAATACTGGTAATTTTAAAATATATGAAACAAATGGAAAGACAATACTTAATTATGTAATTAAAACAAATAAAACATCTACAAGTGGCCAACTTAATTTTCCAGTTCCAAGTATAGTAGGATATTTAGGAGAATTAGAATTTCAAAAAGTTTCTGCTTTAGGAGATAATTTTACTTTAGAAAATGCTGAATTTGAACTTGTACATTCTAAAGATTGTCCATGTCATAATGAAAGAAAACAGCCTTCTGATAGTACACTTTCATATACAGCTATTTCTAATACAAATGGATTAGTTAAATTTACTAATATCCCATCTGGACATAAATATAAATTAAAGGAAAAAAATGCTCCTTATGGTCATATATTAAACGAATCTGAATATGATGTAGAAGTTGCTTATGATAAAACGATTCATAAAATTGAAGGTAATAAAATAATAAATGATTATATAAAAAGTAATTTAAATATTTCTAAAGAAGTTCAAGGTAATATAGAAAACTCTGGTACATTTAAATTTACATTAACTATTACATATAATGGAAAACCTGTAGTAGGTGAATATCCTTATAAAAAAGGAAATGAAACAGGTTATATTACTTTAGATAGTAATGGTAAAACAACAATTTATTTAAAACATAATGAAACAATTTATATAGAGAATTTACCTTTTAATTCTAGTTTCAAAATAGAAGAATTAGAAACAGAAGGTTATGAGGTAAATTACAAACTAAATGATAATAAAATTACTATTGGAAAAAATTTAAATGGTACATTAACTGATAAACCAAATAATATTAAATTTATTAATATAGGTGGTTATATAATGCCTGAAACAGGAAGTTCAGGAATGTTAATTCTAGTAATAGCTGGAATTCTATTAACAGGGGGTTCAGTTATTAATATATGTTATATGTATTTTAAGAAAAAGAGAACAAGCTGACTCTTAAAAGATATGTATAATTCAAAATAAGAAAGGAAAAATAGAATGAAAAAACTATTAAATTTAGTATTAGTAGTATGTTTACTATTAATAGGAATGATGCCCGTTTTTGCTGAAAATAATGGTAAAATAACTATTACAAATGCAGAAAATGGTAAAACTTATAAGATTTATGAAATATTACATCTAGAATCTTATAATGCTGAAAAAAATGCTTTTGCATATAAAGCAACTGCTAAATGGAAAGATTTTGTTGAAAGTGAAACTGGAAAGAAATATTTTGTAACAGACGCTCAAGGCTATGTTACTTGGAAAGAAAATGCTAGTGTTGAAGAACTTGCAAAAGAAGCAATTAAATATGCCCAAGAAAAAAATATTGCTGCCGAAGACAGTAAAACTGCAACTACTACTGGTACATTAGAATTTACTAATTTAGATTTAGGATATTATTTAGTTGATTCAACAATGGGTGCTTTATGTGGTTTAACAACAACTAAACCAAGTGCAAATGTAATTGAAAAAAATACTCCTCCAACAATTGAAAAAGAAGTTAAAGAAGATTCAACTGGCAATTATGGAGAAAGTAATACAGCTCAAACTGGCGATACTATTGAATTTAAAACAACAATAAACGCTAAAAAAGGAGCTAAAAATTATAAATTAGTTGATGAAATGACAACTGGTTTAACATTAAATCAAAATTCAATTGTCATTAAAGTTGGTGACAAAACTCTTACTAAAGATACAGATTATACATTAACAACTACTGAACACGGATTTACTATTGAATTAAAAAATACATATCTTGAAACTATTACAGAAAATACTAAAATAGTTGTTACTTATAGTGCTTTATTAAATGAAAATGCAGTAATAGGTAATATTACTGATAAAGAATATGGGGAAGGTAACGATAACAGAACTACTCTTGAATATGGCGATAAACATAAAACAGAATATGATGAAACAAGAACATACACATTTAGTTTTGATTTAGTTAAAACAGATAGTAACAAAATTCAACTTGAAGGTGCTGAATTTATCTTACTAGATAAAGAAAAAAAATTAATTCCTGTTATTAAAGTAGAAGGAAAAGATAATACTTACCGTATTGCTTTAGAAGGAGAAACAGGTGTTAATATAGTTGCTGGACACGTAACAATCGAAGGATTAGATGAAGATATTTATTATCTAAGAGAAGTTAAACAACCAGATGGTTATAATAAACTTGCAACTGATGTAGAAGTTAAAATGAGTGCAAACAATAATCCTGCAAAAACTAAAACTGAAAATAACATCATTACTTATGTTGAAGGTGGTATTCAAGTAGTAAATACTACAGGAGCCGAATTACCATCAACAGGTGGATTTGGAACATTCATGTTTATTCTTATGGGAACATTAACAGTTCTTGCATGTGGTATCTTACTAACAACAAAATTAAGAATATCAAAAATATCAGCTTAATAATATAAAACATATCAAGGTTAAGGCTTTAAGCCTTTCCTTGTATGCATATTATAAAAAAGGAAGTGAAAAGACTTATGAAAAAGAATAAAACTACAATTATTATGGTATTATTTTTCTTCATAGGCCTAGCAATATTATTATATCCATCAATAAGTAATTACTATAATCAAAAAGTACAATCAAAAGCTATAGTTGACTATGAATCAATACTAAAAAACATCAAAAAAGAAGATTACACAGAATACTTTAATAAAGCAGATGAGTATAATAAAAAACTATTATCTATGAAAAGGCCATTATTAACATATAAAACAATAAAAAATTATAATGAAATATTGAATTTAAATGGTCATGGAATGATTGGATATTTAACAATAGATAAAATAAAGGTTGAATTACCAATATATCATGGAACAAGTGCTGACGTATTAAGTAAAGCAGTAGGACATTTAGAAGGCACCAGTTTACCAGTCGGAGGGAAAGGTACACATAGTGTTTTATCAGCACATAGAGGATTACCATCATTTAGATTATTTACTGATTTAGATAAACTAGAAATAGGCGATACATTTGTTATTCAAGTACTTGATCAAACAATAACATATCAAATAGATAAAATTACAATTGTAAAACCAAATCAAGTAAACGATTTAAAAATAGATAGTAATAATGACTATGTAACATTGCTTACATGTACACCTTATGGAATAAATACTCATAGACTATTAGTACGAGGTAAAAGAATAGAAAACATTGAAAATAAAAAAAATTTTATAACAACTGAAGGATTTAAAATAAGTACTTTAGTAGTAATGCCAATAGTCGCGCTACCAATAATATTTTGTTTATTGATAATAATATTATTAAAGCCAGTTGAAAAGAAATTTGACTATCAAAAATATATTTATCCAAAAGGAAAGGAAGAATGATTTATGAAAAAAATAATATTTATTTTAATTATCTTTGTTATGTTTATAGGAAACATCAAAGCTGATAATATAGTTGATTTAAATAAAAAAGGTAGTATTTCCATAAATTTAAAAGGCGAAAATAATATCGTTGGAGCAGAAATTCAAATAATACAAATAGGTAAAGTTAATATAATTAATAATAATTTAGTATTTGAATATATTGATGAATTAAATGATTGTAATTATAAATTATCAGATGAAAATATCAAAAATATTGAAGTATGTATTCAAAATAAAAAATTAAATGTAACAACTAAAATAACAGATAACAATGGTAAAGTACTATTTGATAATTTAAATTTAGGAGTATATTATATTAAACAAACAAATAAAATTAAAAATTTTTCTCAAATGGATCCAATATTAATTATGTTACCAAAAGAAATTAATAATTCATTTGAATATAATATTGATGCAAGTCCTAAAATAGAAATATTAGATCTAACAGACATTAAAATTAAAAAAATATGGAATACAGACAAAAAAGATAAAATACTTAATCATGTGACAATTGAACTATATAAAGATAAAGAAAAAATTGAAACTGTTACATTAAATGAAGAAAATAATTGGGAAATAGTAATTGAAGGATTACCTAAAAGTGACAGTTATTCTGTAAAAGAAATTAATTTGCCAAAAGGTTATACTGTTACCTATAATTTAAATGAATATACATTTACAGTTACAAATACTCCATCATTAGTAGATACAGGTCAAATAACTTATGTATATAATATTATATTATTTATAGGGATAATGCTAATTATAGTTGGTATTATATTAAAAAAAAGAGAAATAAATGAAAAGTAAAATATTTATAATAATTCTTCCGCTCATTCTCAATCTTCCGGATGCGCTTCTTCGCTCTTTCTTCACTGATGCAGTCTACTTCCATAACGCGCTGCACGCGGCGCACACGGTCGGCATAGACAAAGATGCGGACCAGATTTTCGATCTCCTCGTCCTGATCCAGCACATAGCCAGCCGCACGGCCTACAAATACGCACGGTTCCTGTTCTGCCAGCTCCCGCATCACCATCGCCTGGAATTTAAACAGGTTATCCGGCGATGTCACATCGCCTTTCAGGGACGGCTTTCCGAACACATCTGCCTTCTTCGCGCCAGCCAGACGGTGAAGCAGGTTGTTTCCCGCTTTCTCATCCGCTAAACGGAAAAATTCCTCTCCGACCGCACTCTTCTCCGACGCCATCTTTAAGATCTCATCGTCGTAGAAATGAAGCCCCAGCTCCTCTGCCAGCTTGCGTCCCACAATACGTCCGCCGCTTCCGTACTCCCTCTCGATTGTGATAATCAAATTTTTATTTCCCATAAATTCCACCGCCTTTCCAGATCCCAATTTTTAGATGCGCTCGCTCGCGCAGATCGCGCCGTGCGGGCGGATGCTCATGCGGTATACATTGCCCTCTCCGATCGCATTTTCAATGTATTCTGTATACTCGTCCACCAGATCGTTCGGAATCATCGCCATGATAACACCGGCAAAGCCGCCGCCATGAACCCGGCACGCGCCGCGTCCTTTTTTCGCGATAAACAATTCCGTCAGCGCCAGTGCAATG
>ERZ824600.5490-NODE-5490-length-10316-cov-3.410486_pt1 | contig 10316 bp, 8 predicted proteins | sample MGYA00519933_ERZ824600 | MGnify/ENA primary metagenome ERZ824600 (study PRJEB31778, sample SAMEA3449178) | human gut metagenome | biome: human gut; feature: human-associated habitat; material: faeces | place: United Kingdom | collected 2010/2012 ... | reverse complement strand
TGTAGCGGCTGGAGCCGTTCTCTTCCAGACGGAAGAAGATCTCGTGTTCGCCGGGGGCCGTGCGGTCGGCGACGCCGAAGGTCGCTTTCCACTCTTTTCCGCTACCGGTGACCCGGTTGACGGTCAGAGGAAGATCGGTCTGCATGGAAAGACGCATCGCGGAAGAGGCGAGGGAGTCCGGAAGGCGGATTGAAACCGTCTGCTCGCCGCCGGAGACAACCGAGAGATTTTCCGGAGAGAAGACCGCGTTGAACCGGTCGCTTGTGAAATCTTCCAGTTTCCCGCCGAGGATGTAGACCGGCGCCTCCGTCAGACGGAGCTTGAGGACGCCGTCTTCCAGTTTCCGTTTTTCGGTTTTTCCGCAGACCTCCGTGACGGTCGCTTCCGGCGTGTTCATCACCAGACGGAAATCCACCTCTTCCGGGAGCAGCGAATAGGCGATCAGCATCGGGGTTCCGTTCCGGTTGAACAGCCAGACCCGGAGTTTGCGTCCGATGTTCAGCTCCCGCACGAGTTCCGCGTTGTAGGTCATCCGGGAGACGGTCGCCCAGGCGGCGAATGCCGGTTTCGGTTCCCGCACCGCCGATTTCTTCGGATGGCGGCGGAGAAGTCCGAAGTCCAGTTCCCGCCGGCTGGTCGCATCGTTCCAGAGTCCGATATGCCAGACGCACGCCTTCAGTTCCGGAATCGTCCGGTTCAGAATCACCACCCGCGCAAGATACGCGGCCTGCTGCAGTTCCGTGATCTCGCCGCCCGGTTTCGTGGAATAGCCGATTTCGCTGATGTACATCGGAACCGGGTGTCCCGCGATCGTCCGGAGCTCCTTCTGAAGGCGGGTCAGGGTTTCGGCATATCCGGAGGAGTCGGGGTTCTGCGCGCCCGGGATGTAGGGGTGGAGCATGATCGCGTCGATGTAGCGGTCGATGCCGTGCTTTTTGTAATATCCGACGTACTGCGCGTACTGGTTGGCGCTCATCGGATTGATGCAGATTCCGGCGATCGTGCGCCCGGGATCGTGTCTGCGGACGGCTTCACTCTCCAGTTTGATGATGTCCATGACGTCGTTCATGGTGCCGTGGAAGTTCTCGCCGACCATCGGCTCGTTCTGGGTTTCCCACACATCGACCAGTCCGCGCCGGGAGGCGATTTCCACACCGAGCGCGGCGGAGAGTTTCGCCCGGTCCGCCGCGGGGACGGGAACCATCCGCTTGAACGGATTGAGGATGTTCATGCAGCGGATGATTTTCACCGGTTCGCGTTTTGCAATCTGCTCCGGGGTGGGCGGGGTCGGTTTCGCGTCCTTTTTCTGAAAAACGGTGAAGAAGAGCTGGCGGTCCCATTTGGCTCCGCCCAGTTCACGGAGACGGGGGGTGAGTCCGCCCCAGACGCCGAAGGCGGGATTCGGCGTAGCATAATAATCGCGCGGGAGAGGGGTTGTGATCAGAAGCGAGGTCTCCCGTCTGGCGATGGAGCGGCCGTTGCGGAGAAGTTCCGCCGAGAGTTTGTAGTAGTCCGGTCCGGGAAAGCGGAGAGTCAGAGCTGTTTCGCCGACTTTTCCCTTCCGCTCCAGGACCAGACGTCCGAAGGCGTCCGTTGCGGTCACATGCAGAGAAGCGTCTCTGCGGTCCGTTGTGATGCGGACTTCCGGATTCCTGTCATAAATTTGCACCGGATCCGGGAAAAAAAAAGGCGATCGGCTGCTGGAGTGCCGTTTTTTCTCCGGAGGTGGATGACTTCGATGCGGAGGGGACGGCGTTCAATTTCAGATTGTCGATCCAGATTTTCCCTTTCGCCGTGCCTTTGGTGTTGATGTAGAACATCAGACGGCGGATCTCCTTGCCCATCGCCTTGGGGGGAATCGGGCCGATTGTGTATTGGAGAGTCTGCCAGGTGTTTTTGAGTGCGGCGGGTTTGGAGAGCGCGGGGGTCTGCTTCCGGTCGGAATAGAAACAGATCGGTTTCTGTCCCTGGAGCATGACGGCGAGAGTCAGGGAAGGGGGATTCGCGGGTGAATCGGTTTTCGCGTCGAAACTCAGCTGGTAGACGGTGTCCGGCTGATAGAGTGTGTTGAACACGACGCTGACGGTTTTCCCTTCCGGCGGCGTGATTGCAAGACATTTGGTTCCTGCGCTGGATTCCGCGCTGTCGATCCGTGCCGCGGAGGGATTGTTGATCCAGTAGCCGCCCGTCCCGGATTCAAACGAGGGATTGGTGAGTTTCAGCTCTTCCGCCGAAAGAAGTGCGGCGAAAAGAAGCAGTCCGGATGTGCTCAGAATTCTGTTCATCGGAAGATTCCTTTGCTCTTTTTTATTTTTTATTTAAGGTAAAGATCGTCGATATAGACCTGTTCAAAATAAGGATAGGTGTAGACGCGGTTTTTCGCGACCCGCTCCTGGACTGCTCTTGCGCTTCCGTCGAGAAACCAGAGCTGTCCGGTTCCGGTATGGCGGAGGGAGAAATAGATGTTGGAACCGTTGAACCAGGCGAGAGCAAAACTCTGACGCAGCTGGCCCCAGCCGATGGTTCCGAGACTGTCGCCGAAGTACCAGCAGAGCGAAGGCTGGCGCGCTTTCGTGTGTTTGAAAATGTTGACGGATTCCATTTTCGAACCGTCGCGAATATCGCGGGAGAAGTTGTTGCACATGCCGTAGCTGACGTCGCTGCCCCGGGAGTAGGCTTTGGCGTAGCGCCCGCCCGGACAGGTGTAGACTTTTTCGTTCGTAATGTATTTCCCGTCGGAGAAGAGCATGTTCCAGTAGGTCAGTCCGGTAGATGTGTTCCCTGTCCGTGCCGCGCAGATCCAGCCGTCCTGATCGTTCGCATAGGAGATCGCGGCCACGCCGATCTGTTTCAGATTCGCCAGGCAGTTCGCCGACAGCGATTTCTGCTTCGCCTTCTGAAGTGCCGGAAGAAGAAGACTGGCCAGAATCGCAATGATCGCAATTACGATGAGAAGTTCTACAAGAGTAAAACACTTCTTTCTTTTCATTCTATATACCCTTTTTCTTAATGTTTCCGTATGGAATCCCGCAGAATGAGTTCTGTCGGGAGAAGGATGTTTTTCCGGTCGCCTTTCTCCTTTCCGCTGATTCGGTTGAGGAGAAGCTCCGCGGCGATCTGACCGATCCGACCGGGAAACTGATCGACCGTCGTCAGACGCGGCCGGACGCGGCTCGTCAGCGGAAGATTCCCGAATCCGATGATCCCGAGCTCTTCCGGAACCCGGATCCCGAGATCAAACGCCGCGTTCAGAACATCGTTGGCCACATAGTCGTTGAAGCAGAGGAGAACATCCGGCCGGTTCCGCCGGTCGGAAAGAATCGTCCTGGCCGCGTCGTACGCCTCGTTCCAGCAGTCGGAAAGATCCAGGCAGGAGCGCGCATTGACCGGAAGATTGTATTCCGCCATCGCCTCCAGAAACGCCGCCCGCCTCTCCCGTCCGTTCTCGTTCCGGCTGAAGGAGACAATGCCGATGTTCCGGTATCCGCTTTCTTTCAAGTACTTGATAATTTTGGGAAAAACAGAGCGGTTGTCCGCCCCCACATGATCAAAGTTGTTGCCCGGAAGCTCCTCGTCGATCAGAACAACCGGATTGTGAAAGCGGTTGAGGGCGTGAATCTGTTCCGGCGTCGGCGCCTGCGCCATCGGAAACAGCAGAAGACCATCCACACGGCGACGGGTGAAGCGGCTCAGAAGATCCACCTGATCCTTCACCAGCCGGTCCCACGAGATCAGATACGAGTCGTATTCATACTCGTGAAGAGTCTGATGAATTCCCTCCATGACTGCTCCGGCAAACTCGCACTGGAACTTGTTGAACGCAATTCCGATGCTTCTGCTCCGACCGGTCTGAATGCATTCCACCATGGCGTTGGGCTGATAGCCGTACTGGCGCGCCACCTCCATGACGCGGGCCGCGGTTTCCTTCTTGATCCCCGGCGCCTGTTTCAGCGCTTTGGAGACGGTCGATTCCGCAAGTCCGCAGATTTTTCCGATTTCCTTCAGAGAGATCATTTCTTCGTGTTCCTCGTTCGTTTTTCTAAATTATAACACATTTTTCCGATTTTGTCAAGTACTTGAAATTTTAAAAAAAGCAATTTTCTTTTCCTTTCCGAAATCGGGAGCGGAGCGGCAGGGGAAAATTGAAAAGAACGAAAGTTGTGCTATCGTAGACACAAACAGCGGGCGGATGGTTGCCGGACGGACCGTTTTTTTTGCCGGCACTTCCGGGCTTGGACCATCTCCCGGAAAAACAAGGAGTGTGAAGATGAGAAGTGTTTCCCTGACCGGATTGTATCAGAGTTTGAAGGGAGTCCGTCCGGTTCGCATCGCCCACCGGGGGGCCAGCGGACTCTATCCCGAGAATACGCTGCTGGCAATGCGGAAAGCTCTGGCGCTCGGAGCTGATATGATTGAATTCGATCTGCGTTTGACCCGGGACGGGGTGCCGGTCCTCCAGCACGATGCGGTGATCGACCGGAACTCCACCGGAAAAGGGGAGGTCGGACTCTATTCGCTCGCGGAACTGCGGAAATTCAATTTTTCCGTCCGTCAGGGGGTGCCCGTCTATGAAACGTTGAGCGTGGCGACCTTCGAAGAGGTCCTGGAGGAGTTTCATGACCGCATTGCAATGAACATCCAGGTCTACGTCGCGTCGGAGGAAGGGCTGCGGACCATCTGCGCCCTGTATCGGAAGTATGAGATGTTTGACCGGGGATTTCTGGCCGTCGGGCACGAGACCGCCCGGATTGTCCGCCGGATCGATCCGGAGGTGGAGGTGGCGATCCTCGGTCCTGCAAATCAGCGCGCTCTCCCGGAAGAGATGCGGCGCTGCGCCGAATTCGGATGCCGCTTCTTTCAGCCGTTCCGCGAATTCCTCGCTCCGGACACCTTCGCCACTGCGGAAAAGATGGGATTGTATGGAAATGTGTTCTTTTCGGATACCGATGTGGAAAACCGCCGTCTGATTGCCGCCGGCGCTTCCGGAATTTTGACGAACCGTGTGGATCTCCTGCGCGAAACCTGCGAAGCGCTCGACAGGGAACGGAAGGGTGCCGGGGGAGCGGCTTGACAAATCCGGAAACGGTGCTAAGATAAGGAATATCCTGCCGAAGTGGAAGGATATTCCTGATTTGCAGGAACTTCTGTCTGTTTTTTCACGGGATTGCCGAAAGGCTCCCGCATGGACTGAAAAAGAGGAAGGGGGCTGGTCAAAACGTCTCACAGATAAATTTGTTTTAGGGACAAAATGGCGCACTTTTTGCGTGAGGGGCATACAAAAAGCGTTTGGCAGACAATCTGCTAGAAGAGCGATTCTGTATGAAAAAAATAAAAAAAGGAGACGGTGTATATGGATATGGAAAAACTGACGACAAAGTCCAGAGAGGCGATGATCGCATCGCAGAACATCGCTGCGGAGTACGGACATCAGGAGATTCGTCCGATTCATCTGCTGAAGGCTCTGGTGGATCAGGAGGGCGGGCTGATTCCGTCGCTTCTGAAGAAGATGAATGTTGATTTCGGCAAGCTGAGCCTTGCCATTGAGCAGGCGCTGCAGAGCATGCCTTCGGTCAGCGGACCGGGCGCTCAGCAGAGCTATACGTCGCGCGATTTCAGCCAGACTCTGATCCGGGCAAAAGAGATCGCCGAACGCATGAAGGATGAATATATCAGCGTGGAGCATCTGTTCCTCGCTCTGATCGATGTGGACCGCCAGTGCGGAAAACTTCTGAAGGAGCTCGGAGTGGATGAGAACGCGGTTCTCAATGCGCTCAAGGCGGTCCGCGGAAACCAGCGCGTGACCAACGACTCGCCCGAGTCCACGTTTGAGGCCCTCGAAAAGTACGGACGCGACCTGACCGCGGCCGCCGCGCAGAACAAGCTCGACCCCGTGATCGGACGGGATGACGAGATCCGCCGGACCATTCAGATTCTTTCGCGCAGAACGAAAAACAATCCTGTTCTGATCGGAGAACCCGGTGTCGGAAAGACCGCCATTGTGGAAGGTCTCGCCAACCGGATTATGAGCGGCGATGTGCCGGAAGGACTCAAGGAGAAGAAGCTGGTCGCGCTCGACATGGGCGCGCTGATCGCCGGAGCAAAATACCGTGGCGAATTCGAAGAGCGTCTGAAAGCCGTGCTGAAGGAGGTCACCTCCTCGGAAGGACGGATCATCCTCTTTATTGATGAGCTGCACACCGTGGTCGGAGCGGGCGCGGGCGGAGAGGGTGCGATGGACGCCGGAAATCTGCTGAAGCCGCTTCTGGCGCGCGGAGAACTGCACTGCATCGGTGCCACGACGCTGGACGAGTATCGGAAATATATTGAAAAGGATCCGGCGCTGGAACGTCGTTTCCAGGCGGTGCTTGTCGACCAGCCGAGCGTGGAGGACACCATCTCCATTCTCCGCGGACTCAAGGAGCGCTACGAGGTCCATCATGGAGTGAAGATCAAGGATTCGGCCATCATCGCGGCGGCCACTCTTTCGGATAAATATATCGCGGACCGGTTCCTGCCCGACAAGGCGATCGACCTGATCGACGAGGCCGCTGCAAAACTGCGGACCGAAATCGATTCGTGCCCCGTCGAAATCGACGAGATCGAACGGAAACGCATGCGGATGGAAATCGAACTGGCGGCCCTGAAAAAGGAGACCGACAACGCATCGAAGGCCCGTCGCGAAGATCTGGAAAAGGAACTGGCGGAAATCAAGGAGAAATCCGCAGTCCTGAAGAGCGAATGGGAAGCGGAAAAGAAGTCGATTTCCGAAGTGGGCACCCTGCGCGAAAGTCTGGAGCTCGCCAAACGCAATCTGGCGAAGGCGGAGCGTGAATACGACCTCAACAAGGCGGCGGAACTGCGTCACGGAACGATTCCGGGACTGGAAAAGCAGATCCGCGCTCTGGAGGAGAAGGTGCGGGACGATTCCGGGAAGCGGCTGCTGAAAGAGCAGGTCGATGAAGAGGATATTGCGGAGATCGTCTCCCGCTGGACCCATATTCCGGTCAGCAAGCTCGTGCAGGGCGAACGGGAAAAGCTGCTCGCGCTGCCGGAGAAGCTGCATGAGCGCGTGGTGGGACAGGACGAGGCGGTGACCGCGGTCGCCGATTCGGTGCTCCGTGCCCGTGCGGGACTGAAGGATCCCAAACGGCCAATCGCATCGTTCATCTTCCTGGGGCCGACCGGAGTCGGAAAGACCGAGCTGGCGAAGGCGCTGGCGGAGGATCTGTTCGATGACGAGCGCGCGATGATCCGGATCGACATGTCGGAATATATGGAGAAACACAGCGTTTCGCGTCTGGTCGGCGCACCTCCGGGATACGTGGGGTATGACGAGGGCGGACAGCTCACGGAAGCCGTACGCCGCAGACCCTATTCCGTGATCCTCTTCGACGAAATCGAAAAGGCGCATCACGACGTCTTCAACATCTTCCTGCAGATCCTCGACGACGGCGCTCTGACCGATTCGCGCGGACGGCATGTTGATTTCAAGAACACGATCATCATCATGACCTCCAATATCGGAAGCGACATCCTGCTGGACGCCGCCGCCAAGGGCAAACTCGAAGACGAGAAGGTCCGTGAAAGCGTCATGGAGCTGATGAAGCAGAACTTCCGGCCCGAATTTCTGAACCGGATCGACGAAATTTTGATGTTCCATGCGTTGAAGCTGGAGGATATCGAACGGATCCTGGGAATCCAGATGAAGCGCTTCTCGGAGCGTCTGGAAGGACTCGGCGTGAAGGTGGAACTGACGAAGAAGGCTTCTGCGCTTCTCGCAAAGAAGGGATACGATCCGCTTTACGGAGCGCGTCCGCTGAAGCGTGTGATCGTCCGGGACATCGAAACGCCGGTTTCCAAACTCATCGTGGGCGGAAAACTCTCCGAAGGCTCCGTGCTGAAAATCGACGCGGACAAGGAAAGTTTGAAGTTCCTGTATTGAAAAATCCTGGAATGAGGTTACATTAGGGGGGACAAATGAAGAATTCCAACAAAAGAAGGGCCAGTGCAGCCATGTCACCTGCAAAAGAAGAGAAAAAACAGCCCGCTCCGAAGGCGAAAGAGCCGAAAAGCGGCGCTCCTGATACCGAAAAGAAAAATTCCGCGCAGACGGAACAGAAAGCCAACTTCCCGGAAGCCGAAGGAACTCAGGTTCTGGAGGAAAAGGTGAAGGAACTGGAAAAGAAACTCGCGGAAGCGGAGGATAAACGTCTGCGCGCCATGGCCGAGATGGACAATCTGCGCAAGCGGATGGCAAAGGAGATGGAAAATCTCCGTCTGAACGTGCTGCATGACACGATCACGCCGTTCCTGCAGGTGTTCGACCATTTCTCCATGGCGGTGACCGCGTCGGAGAAATCCGACAACCTGAAGAGCCTGCTCGACGGGATGAAGATGATCCAGTGCGAGTTCGACAAAGCGTTCTCGGAACTGGGGGTGACCCGGATCGACGCGGTCGGAAAGACCTTCGATCCGAATCTGCATGAGGCGGTCTCCCAGGAGGCGTCCGACACGGTGCCGCAGGGAACCGTGATCCGGCAGTGGAGCTGCGGATACAAAACGCCGCTCCGTCTTCTGAAGCCGGCGATGGTGGTCGTCAGCTCCGGCCCCGAAAGCAAGAAGTGAGGAAAGCAGGCGTTTCCTCTTTTACAGACCTGAGGTGACTGATGGCAGAAAGTGAAGATTATTATAAGATCCTCGGACTCACGAAATCCGCGACGCCCGAGGAAATCAAGCGCGCCTATCGAAAGCTCGCCGTGAAATACCATCCGGATAAAAATCCCGGAAACAAGGCCGCGGAGGAGAAATTTAAAAAGGTCTCCGAAGCCTACGAAGTGCTCAGCGATCCGAAAAAACGCGCCGATTACGATCAATTCGGTTCAGATATGTTCAACCGTGCCGCAGGGGGCGGTGGACAGGGCGGATATTCCTATTCCGGAAATTTTCGGAATCCGAATGATCTGTTCCGTGATATTTTCGGACAGGCCGGAACGCAGGGGATGGATTCGTCGTTTTTCGAGGATCTCCTCGGCGGGCGTTCGTCCCGGAGAGGACGGCGCTCCTCCCGCGGACAGGCCGGTGCAAATCTCCAGTATGAACTCGAAATCTCGCTGGACGAGGCGTTTACCGGCGTCGACAAGGAGTTCCGGTTTTCCAAACCGAATCCCTGTACCGTGTGCGGCGGATCCGGAGCGGATCCCTCCGCCGGGAAGACCACCTGTCCGCAATGCGGCGGAACCGGAAGAGTTCAGGGAATCTTCGGAATGGCTCAGGCGTGTCCGCAGTGCGGCGGGTCGGGACAGATTGTTCAGACGCCGTGCCGGGCCTGCGGCGGTCAGGGACGGGTTCAGGCGGTCCGTGATCTGAAGGTCCATATCCCCGCCGGAGTGGACAACGGCTCCAAGCTCCGAATCCCCAAGGAAGGGGAGGCCGGTGTGCAGGGCGGTCCTCCGGGCGATCTCTATGTGATCATCAAACTGCGTCCGCATCCCGTGTTCAAACGTGACGGGCTGAATCTGATCTGCGAGCGTCCGATTCCCTTTGCAACCGCAGTCGGCGGCGGAATCATCGATGTGCCGACCATGACGGGAAAAGTCCGCATGAAGGTGCCCGAAGGCACGCAGAGCGGCGCGGTGCTCCGGATCAAGGGGCGTGGTTTCCCCGCGACAAAAGGCGGAGGAAAAGGCGATCAGCTGGTGAAAATTCAAGTGGAAACTCCGGTCGCGCTGACCAAGCAGCAGCGGGATCTGCTGAATTATTTCACCGAGTCGCTGACGTCGTCCAACTATCCGGTTCAGTCCCGCTTTGAGGACTCGGCAAAACGGTATATGAGCTGAGTATGGCAAAACAGCAGAAACACAGCGATTCGGATTCGCTCCTTGCGCAGAACCGCAAGGCTCGGCATGATTATGAAATTCTGGACTCGATCGAGGCCGGAATCGAACTCGCGGGCACGGAAGTGAAAAACTGCCGTGCCCGCGCCGTGTCTCTGGCCGAGGCGTTCGCAAAGGTGGAGAACGGGCAGGTCTTCGTATACAGCATGCACATTGCTCCGTATGTGGAGGGAAACCGCTTCAACCATCTGCCGCTGCGGACGCGCCGGCTGCTGCTGCATAAAAAAGAGATCCTGAAAATCGCGCAGAAAGTCAAAGAACGGGGAATCGCACTGGTTCCTCTGAAATTGTATTTGAAGAACGGACGGGTCAAAATGGAGCTCGGACTGGCGAAAGGGAAAACTTTCGGCGACAAGCGTGAAACCCTCCGTAAGAAACAGGATGAACTGGATGTCCGCCGTTCGGCGGCGCGGTACTCCTGAG
>ERZ824600.5485-NODE-5485-length-10322-cov-3.954222_pt1 | contig 10322 bp, 10 predicted proteins | sample MGYA00519933_ERZ824600 | MGnify/ENA primary metagenome ERZ824600 (study PRJEB31778, sample SAMEA3449178) | human gut metagenome | biome: human gut; feature: human-associated habitat; material: faeces | place: United Kingdom | collected 2010/2012 ... | reverse complement strand
CTCGGCATTCTCGGTGAATCGGGCTCAGGCAAATCCATGACCGCCAAGGCCATGCTGGGACTTCTCGATCGTTCGTTCGAAGTTCGCGGCAAGGTGTTCTTTCAGGGAGAAAGCCTTCTGGAGAAAGATGCCGATGCACTGCGCCGTCTTCGCGGCTCACGGATCTGCATGGTGCTGCAGAATCCCATGAGCTGCTTTGATCCGCTCTACCGCATCGGCGCTCAGATGGCAGAAACCTTTCAGGAACATACGGACTGGAGCAGTGCCGAAATTCGGGCCAAATCGATCGAAGTGCTTAAACTCATGAAGATCCGTGACCCGGAGGATGTGCTGCGCAAATATCCGCATCAGATGTCGGGCGGCATGCTCCAGCGCGTGATGATCGGTCTCGCGCTCGCCCTGAAACCGTCCCTCATCATCTGCGACGAGCCGACAACGGCCATCGATTCCATCAGTCAGTACGCCATCATGCAGGAGTTTCTGCGCATTAAAACGTCCCGCAGTGCTGCGATGATCTTCATCTCGCATGACCTCGGCGTGCTCTCGCTCATTTCGGACAAGCTCGTCGTCATGCATCGCGGCCTTGCCGTTGAGCGCGGTCTGCCCGAAGAAATCTTTGAGCATGCGAAGGACCCCTATACGCGAGAACTCATCGATCGGCATCTCTCAGTCATGTCGACCTTCAGCCGGGCTATTCGAGGAGAAAAAGTTCATGCTGCTTGAAGCAAAAGACATCCGCGTTTCATTCCGCAAGGAAAATCAGACGCGGCTCTTCGGCCGTGAACGTCAGGAAGTGCTCCACGGCCTTTCGATCGACCTCAAGGAAGGTGAATGCCTCGGCATCATCGGCGAATCGGGTTCGGGCAAATCTACTTTCGGACGTGTCCTCTGCGGACTGCTTGCGCCCGACTCCGGCACGGTTCGTCTCGACGGGCTCGATCTCTACGGCCGCCTCCCGCGCGCCGACAAAGCGCGCATTCAGTCGAGCATTTCCATTGTTTTTCAGGATTACACCACTTCGGCCAATCCGCGCTTTCGCGTACAGGGCATTATTGGGGAATCCTTCCGTGCCATGCGTCTGAAGGGTGCAAACATCAGCCGAGAAGCTCAGCGCAAGGAAACCATTGAACTCCTTGAACGCGTCGGTCTCGACGAAAGCTTTCTCACCCGCTATCCGCATGAGCTTTCGGGCGGCCAGCTCCAGCGCGTGTGCATTGCCCGCGCCGTCGCTCTGAAACCCCGCTTCATTCTGCTCGATGAAGCAATTAGTTCTCTCGATGCGGCAACGCAGATTCAAGTAATGGACCTTCTGAAGGATCTGCGGCGTGAACTGAATCTCAGCTACGTCTTCATTACCCACGACTTGACCGCCATTACCTATTTCTGCGACCGCGTGCGGTTCCTCCACAACGGCAGCTTTGTAGAAGCCGTTGATGATATGAGCAGAATCGGCGACATCCGCAATACTTACGCCCGCGATCTGCTGCGCGCTGTGATGGGCATCGGCATTCACGGCGCTCCGGATCCGGAAGCTGAAGCCCGCATGGAGCGAGATGAAGAAATCGGCACGCCGCACGGTGATGTGATGCACGTTCAGGGACAAGTTCTTTATTGACCATTGCGAGGAAAAACCCACAATGATTGAATCGTTTGAAATCGAAGGCGGCGTCACGCTGCGCGGATACCGCACATCGGGGAGCCGCCCGGGACCGCACGTGCTGATCACGGCCGGCATACACGGCAGTGAATATCCCGGCATTTTGGCCGCCAGAAAACTCAGAGCCTTTCTGTCGCAGGCCGACATTGCCGGGACGGTCACGGTCCTGCCGCTCTGCAATCCAACGGCTTTAAAGGAACGCGCCAAAGCGATCTTCCCCGAAGACGGGAAGAACCTTAACCGCATGTTCCCCGGGAACCCGGAAGGTTCTGCGTCGGAAAAGACGGCTTGGGCGATCACCCAGCTCCAAGACGAAGCAGACTTCTACATTGACCTGCACGGCGGCGATCTCTTTGAAAAACTCACTCCCTATGTTTACGTGCCCGGCAATTGTGCGCCTGAGGTGACCACAACGGCCCGTGCCGCAGCCCAGGTGCTCAGTGTGCCGGTCCGGGTTTTGTCACAGGCATCCACCGGCGCCTACAACAGCGCTGCGCTTCGCGGCACGCCGTCCATTCTCATCGAGCGCGGCGCCTGCGGGCTCTGGGAGCCCGAAGAAGTAGAAGCCTACTTTGAAGATCTCAAGGCGCTCTTCGCGCACCTTGGCATTATTGACGGCAAAGTGCCGGTTAATACAGCCCAGCGTGAGGCACCGTTTGCGACCTATCTGTCGCATTCGGAGTTTGGCCTTTGGTTCCCGCGCGTCAAGGCGGGCGATGATGTCCTCAAGGGTGACCTGCTCGGGCATCTCGAGGATTTCGAGGGCGCGGTGCTCGCGCAGATTCATGCCCCGCATGACGGACGCATTCTCTATATGACTGCAACGCTTGCAGCTCCGGCCGGCTGCGATTTGGTCGCCCTGGGATAAAGCATTCCGTCTGAAAACACCTCTGCGCCGTACTTCAGTCAGGCGGAAAGGCCGCGGAGAAAACCCCAAATGCCGTCGTCAGCCAAACGTTCAAACCGCTGACGACGGCGTTTCGTTCTTATGAGCAAACACCCCTGCCGGTCTCTGCGTCATTCGTCAAAGCTTTGCATAGTCTTCGTCTGAAACGGGTTCGAGCCATTCGTTTGACGAGCCTTCGGCCGGAACTTCAATGGCAATATGGGCGAAAGACGAATCTTTTGCCGCACCGTGCCAGTGCTTTACTTCCGGCGGAATATTGACAACATCGCCCGGCTTCAGTGCACGGGGAGGTTCGCCGTACGCCTGATACCAGCCGCGGCCGGCCGTAACGAGCAGAATTTGTCCGCCTTTATGATGCACATGCCAGTTGTTGCGGCAGCCCGCCTCGAAAGTGACATTGGCCGTCACTAAACGCTCGACGGTGAGCATTTTGAGCCAGCTGCGGCCGGAGAAATATTGGCTGTAGGCATCATTGGGATTGCCGAGCCCAAAGATACCCGGATTGATATTTTGTTCGTTCATGGCGTAACCAGAAGATTTTCGCAATTAGCAATAGATCTGCAGGGTAATGAGCGGCTTTGGCGCAAACTGCAGAAGTGATCCCGCGATCTGAATGATCGGATGCGCTTCATGCTGATTTTTGATCAAATCTTTCAGAACGACTGCTCAATTCCGAGCAAGGTATTGCCTATTACGATCAGAACTTGGAATGCGATGATTCATCTCTTCGCCGCTCAGCCGATCATCCGTTATTGATAAAAGGTTGATTTTGATTGAACAACTGATCATTCATCCTTTCCGTTTCGACTTTGCGGACGGCTTGCCATGAGGCCGGAAACCTCGCCTAAATGCTTATGCCGATGAAGCGGCGCATCCTATTTCTTTAAACCGACATCCCCCTTCTCTATCGCCGGCGCGGTTCAGTCATTAGTAAATCTGAGAAGGAGTGCCGAGGTTCATTCCTCGGCAAAACCAGCTGCCAAATCGTATCGAGAGACAGTTTGAGCGTGCCGTGAACAGGAATAAAAAAAGCGGAACTTCACCCAAGGAAGTTCCGCTTTTGGTCATGCTGCAGAAAATCAGAGTTCTTCAGCAGAGCGATCCGCATAGGTGCGGAAATCATCAAGCTTGGCGCCGGCGTTGATGGCGGCGATGAGCCACTTCGGCTTGCGGCCGCGGCCCGTCCAGGTATTGCCGTCGGCATCGCGGTACTTGACCATACGGCCGTCGTCGTCCTGTTCGCCCGGAGCGGGGACGGTGATGTCGTCCGTCGTAAGATGGTACGTGCGGATCATGACCTTAACGCGTTCCACAACCTGCTTCTTAATCGCAGCGCGGCGAGCATCCAGGGCACGCTGTTCTTCTTCAATCTGGGTCAGTTCATTTACGAATTTATCATCGGACATATTATTCTCCGAAAAAATGGGAAAAAATCTTGTTGGAACGAATAATACCAAATTTAATCTCAAAAGCAATATCTGACTTGAGAAAAAAGTTATTCAAACTCGTGTTCGATCAGACTGTTTAGACATATCGAGAAAGAGAATATTGTGATGCAATGGGATGAAGAATTCTTATTGAGCAGGTTTTGTAAGCAAGAATACTAAGATCAAAGCTGAAGACGGCGCAGAGAACCGCAGGCGATTGAACTATTGTGAGCTGCAGAAAGATTCAATCTGAAGTACTTGGCCGAATGAATGCCTTATGCCGCGCTGCGTTTGACTTAAAGTTCCTTTTGCTCTGAATATTTACGTTGTTACTGCCGCACAACAAGACTTAGCGGGAGTACTTGCTCTCAAAGCAAGACTTTTCGTGCCGCAATTGCATACAATTTCATAAAACGAAAGTTGTATTTGCCGTCAATGCATCTCGATTGGTATCGAAAAACATGCCGCTTCACTATGAACTCTCTGATCTGCGCCTTCTTTTGATTCTCATGCGTACGCGCAGTTTGTCAGCGAGCGGAGAAGCGGCACATTTGACAACTTCAGCCGTCAGTCTTCGCCTCCGGAAACTCGAAGACGGCATCGGCGCGCAGCTTTTCACGCGGACCGGGAAAGGACTCGTGCCGACTGAAGCCGGAACCGCATTGGCCGAAGCTGCAGTGCCCATTCTTGCAGAAGCGGCGGCGCTCGACGCGCGATTAAATTCCTTTTCAAAGCATGATCCGGAGCCGCTTCGCATCTTTTCGAACAGCACAGGGCTGCAGAATTTTCTCTGCCGAATCGCGGCCGATTATCTGCGCGAAAATTCAAGTTTCCGCGCCGTATTAACTGAACACCGAAGTTCATTGACGCCTGAGGCAGTGCTCACCGGCGAAGCCGATTTGGGACTTATCGGCGGTATTCGGGAACTTTCGCCGGCATATCGGACGAAGCTCGAACTCGTTCCATTTGTCGAAGATCGCCATGTGGTGATTCTGCCCAGAGACTCCTGCGCCGCTCAGCAGTTTAAAAATCGGCCGCTTCAATTTGCGGAGCTCCTCAATCTTCGATTTGCTGCACTCACTGAGGCCAGTCCAATGACCGCAGCCATGAAAGAGCGTGCATTGGCCGCAGGCTTTCGCTTTGAACCGATTATTGAGGCCCCTTCCTTTAGTCTTCTGGTTGAACTGGTGGCTCGAGGTCCGCTCGCGGCAGTCGTTCCTGCGTCGGCTGTCCCGCCAAACGCACCGGTAGAAGTGCGCGAGCTGGAGGACAGCTGGGCGGCACGCCCGCTTGCTTTCGTATTGCCTAAAGCGCGCCCCGCTTTGCCTTCAGCAATTGATTTTGTCGAATTCGCATTGCGTACTCAAAAAAGATAAACATCATTCTGTCATCGTCTGTATACCGTCGAGGGCATAAAGAATACCTCAACGCGCCTTTGAGTATCTCTCAACGCATCGGACGCTCGCCAGGCAGATACTGTCGGACAGATTCAATGCATCCAAAACCGCCGTCTGACCGAGTGCGGCCGCGGATGCACCATTTCGACAAATTGCTCGGACGCATTCCGAGCAAGCCCTCAAGGAGAAATACTTTATGAAGCGCACTTTCATTGCCGCCGCACTGGCTCTTTCCGTCGGCGCAGCTTTTGCTAATCCCGATGCCGTTGTGATTGGCGCCGGCGGAGCGGGCCTTTCCGCAGCCGTTACGCTCCACGACCTCGGCCGCGAAGTGATGGTTTTAGAAAAAATGCCGATGATCGGCGGCAATACAGTGCGTGCTGAAGGCGGCATCAATGCCGCGGAAACGCCGCAGCAGAAAAAGGCCGGCATCCCCGACACGATCGATCAGTTCTATGCCGATACGATGAAGGGCGGCCACAACCTCAATGACCCTGCGCTGGTGCGCACGCTGACCACCCATGCGAAGGACGCCGTCGCTTGGCTCGTTTCACTGGGTGCTGACCTCAATACCGTTGGGCGCGCGGGCGGCGCCAAGTATCCCCGCGCTCACCGTCCGACAGACGGCTCCGCCATCGGCCCGGAAGTCATCCGTGTGCTCTGGAAGGCCGCTAAAGACCGCAAGATGGACGTCCGCACGCAGACGCGCGCTACCGAAATCATTATGAAGGACGGCCGTGTAGCGGGCGTCAAAGCCACGACCAAGGACGGCAAGGTCTATACGATTGATGCCAAGGCCGTGGTGCTTGCCACCGGCGGCTTCGGCGCCAATCAGGATATGCTCGTCAAGTATCAGCCCAAACTCAAGGGTTATGCGACGACCAATCAGCCCGGCGCAACGGGTGACGGCATTATCCTTGCCGAACACGCCGGCGCAGCGCTCGTGGATATGAAGCAGATTCAGGCGCATCCGACGGCCGCGCCGGACGGCACGCTGATTTCTGAAAGCGTGCGCGGCGACGGCGGCATTTTGATCAACGCCGAAGGCAAGCGCTTCACCAATGAACTCCTGACGCGCGATGTGGTTTCGGCTGCCGAACTCAAGCAGCCAGGCCGCTTCGCCTGGGTCTTCTGGGATGATGCCACCCGCAAGTCCGCCAAGCTCATGGACTCCTATATTTCGATGGGGCTGGCCGTTAAGGGCAATACCGTCGCCGAAATCGCCAAGGCGATGAACGTGCCGGCGGCTGAGCTTGAAGCCACGCTCAAGGCTTATGCGGCAGGGAAAGCTGCGGGCAAGGATGCGTTCGGCCGTGCCGATATGCCGCAGGCCATGCAGACCGCCCCGTTCTTTGCCGTCAAGGTTCAGCCGGCTGTTCACCACACGATGGGCGGCGTGAAGATCGATACCAAGGCTGAGGTGCTTAATCCTGCCGGTCACACGATCCCGGGTCTCTTTGCGGCCGGTGAAGTCACGGGCGGTGTCCATGGCGGCAACCGCCTCGGCGGCAACGCTCAGGCCGATATTGTGACGTTCGGCCGCATCGCCGGCCAGTCCGCAGACGCTTATCTGAAGACGGCGCAGTAAGAATCAGTGATGCTCACCCTCGGGCTGTCAGCCCGGAGCGAGCGGCCAAAACTGCACGGAAGCTTCCCGATGCCGTCAGGCGTCGGGAAGCTTCTATAGTTTTGAGCAAATTCAATCCATCAAAGGATCGAAAGGCTCGATGGAGAAAAAACCGCCGCAGTCGGGTGCGAAGATCTACATGGAGGTGGTGACTGCGGCGGCAGGGAATCTTTCTTGAACGGCTCTGGTGCGTCTCAGCTCGCTATAGCGGCAGACTCGCGAATCGTCGGCGCCGGCGCAGCTGTCGGGGTGAATTCAGCAGGACAAAGGAGCGATACGGAATAATCTTCAAAGAGTGAGAGCCGAGCTGCCCGCTCAGCGAGCAGTGCGCCGTTGGTACGGTTCCACTCTTGAGCCGAAGCCGAGTCGCGCCAGATGGACTTCACCATAATGCGGCGAGCCTCATCAACAGCCATGAGCTGTTCGGTTGAAAGGCATCCGTCAGCCGCAGCCAAATCCCTTTGAGCTTCAAGCGCGTAATGGACGTATGCCTCAAGGCGCCCGGGCTGAACCTGAGCTTCAAACAGCAAGACAACTGACATGCAACCTCCGATGAGGAACAACCTGATTCGGATGCTAGAACGCGGTGCAAACAATGCCTATCCACCAAAAGAACTCCGCCAAAGTAATTAGATGCTGAGCGGCAGGCCCTCGGCTCGATCGGCGTACGGTCAGATGGTGTTTGGTCAGCTATTACCTAATTTGTCTGATGCACTAATAGGAATGCCTGAGCTGCATGCACTTTTTCGGTGCGCAGAAGTCCTAGAATCGATCTTCCAGCCAATCAAATTTCCAACTTGCCCTATGACAAAACCTACTGAAGGCGCCGTGTCCGCAGAAGACGGAACGTCTTCCGAGCGCGTTCAAACTGACGCAGGGTCAGCCGGTTCAGAAACTGAGCCCTCTTCCAAAGCCGTCAGTCAAGCGGTCCATGATGATGCCTGGTCCGACTTTTTGGCCGGCGCACGCTCAACACTGCCGCTGATGATCGGCATTTTGCCGCTCGGCTTTATTCTCGGCACGCAAGGCGCTCAGCACGGGCTCTCGGCCATCGGCATGGCCATCATGTGTGCTTTCAACTTTGCGGGCGGCAGTGAATTTGCCGCTGTGGCACTGTGGAGCTCGGCACCGAGCTTTATTGTTATTGTCTGCGCGACTTGGCTGATCAACTGCCGGCACATTGTGCTGGGCGCAGCGCTCACGCCCTTTATGCAGAGCGCTAAAGTGTCAACGCCAAGGAGCCTCCTCGCCTTTTTCGTCATGTGCGATGAGACCTGGGCACTATCCATGCAGGAAGTGCATCGCCGCCGCAAGGCGGGGCGCTCTGCTGCTGAGCTCTTCTCCTTTTCCTACCACATGGGCGTCGGCGTAACGCTTTGGACCTCGTGGTTCATGATCGCTGCGATTGGCGCCGCCGTCGGCGGATCACTCGGCGACCTGACCCGCTGGGGGTTCCTGATGGCTTTTCCGGCCACCTTCATCGGTCTCGTGGCGGCGATGCGGCCGGCGCTTTCCAAATCCGGCCCGATGGCGGCCTCGGCGCTCGTCGCAGCCGGATCGAGCCTCTTTGTGCCGCTTCACTGGAGCATTCTGCTCGGCACCATTACCGGTCTGGTTCTGGCAGCGGTAAGCGAATAAGGAGAATGCACAGATGTCCGATACGCTTCGCACTATTTTCGCCCTGCCGTCGCTTCAGGAATTCATCGTTATCTGCGGCATGCTGCTCGCCACCTACTCCACACGCCTGATCGGCTGGCTGGTGCTTCGCCGTCATCCCGTGTCGCCGCGCATGCAGCGCATTCTGGATGCCGCGCCCTGCTGCGTAATGATTTCCATCGCCGCGCCGGCCTTTATGACGACAAACATTGTGACGCTCGTGACGCTCGCGGCCACGGTCGTTGTGGCCCTGAAGACCAATTTGGCAATCACGATTGTCTTCGCGGTGGCCTTTAATGCACTCCTGCAGACCTTCTTCTGAAGCTTGGGAGCCATATTGGCGCTCGATACGGCTCGAACTTCGCATGTTCGAGCCGTTTTTTTAGGGGTTTGAAGGCACGAGCAGAATCGTACAGTTCTTTGCAGTGATCAGCAGGGCGGGCTAAAGCCAGCGGTCTTAGAGTTTGAAGCGATTCATATTCGCTGGCCGACGATGCCCCAAACAGATGCCGGCATTTTTTTCGGGTCAGCCTCACCATTGAAACAGGACAAAAAAATGCAGATCCTCCAAAATGTCGAATACGGCGGTGAGCGCCCGCTTTTTGCGCTCCGCAGCGCGGAGCTCGACCACGTTGTCATTCACCCGGGCGAATCCGCCTTGAAGCACGTGGAAAACATCACCGCCCGAGACTGCCTCTTTGAAGGCAAATACCCCTTCTGGCACGCCAAACATGTGGTGCTCGAAGGCAGCCGCTTTGCGCCCGGCGCCCGCGCCGCCATCTGGTACGCCGACGATGTGTGCATGAAGCACACCCGAATCGATGCGCCGAAGATGTTCCGCGACATGGAAAATATCGACCTCGAGCAGGTAGAACTCTCCGACGCGATGGAAACGCTTTGGAACTGCCGCAATATCAAACTCAGGCACGTGTCGGCCGATCATGCCGATTATCTCTTCATGCATTCGGCCAACATTGATATCGCCGACTATGTTCATCACGGCAACTATGCTTTCCAGTACTGCCGCAATATGGTGATCCGCGACGCCGAGATTCACGCCAAAGACGCCTTTTGGAATTCGGAGGACGTCACGGTGTACGACTCGGAAATTGACGGCGAATTCCTCGGCTGGCACACCAAGCGCCTGAAGCTCGTCAACTGCCGAATCAAGGGCACTCAGCCGCTTTGCTATGCAGAGGATTTGGTGCTTGAAAACTGCACGATGGATCCCGACTGCGATCTCGGATTTGAGTATTCCACCGTGAATGCGGACATAAGGAGCTCGGTAACGAGCATAAAGAACCCGATTCACGGACTCATCCGCTGCGAATCGCTCGGCAAATTGATTCTCGACGAACACCGCCGCAGCGGATCGGACTGCATCATTGAAACCGGTACGGCACAATAGGCGCTTTCGTTGCCGAAGAAGGGGAAATTCAGCATGAAGGCATTCAACTTCGACGAACCGACAGAGCGCCGGGGCACCGGTTCCTACAAGTGGGATTCTGCCGACGCGGATGTCATTCCGCTTTGGGTAGCGGATATGGATTTCCGTACGGCCCCCTGCATCATTGATGCGCTCAGCGATCGCGTCCGGCACGGCGTCTTCGGCTACGAAAAAGTGCCCGACGCCTGGTACGAAGCGCTCCAA
>ERZ824600.5481-NODE-5481-length-10327-cov-3.216219_pt1 | contig 10327 bp, 6 predicted proteins | sample MGYA00519933_ERZ824600 | MGnify/ENA primary metagenome ERZ824600 (study PRJEB31778, sample SAMEA3449178) | human gut metagenome | biome: human gut; feature: human-associated habitat; material: faeces | place: United Kingdom | collected 2010/2012 ... | reverse complement strand
AGCGAGATGTAGTGTTTCTGAATCTCCGGTGTCCGGACCGCGATATTGGCAAGATGATCGCCGATCCGCTCCAGTTCCCACAGCAGCTCGATGAAGATCACGCTGCCCTCGACGGAGCACTTTCCCTCGTTCCGCCGGGAGACATGCTCCATTTCGTACTGCCGGGTCAGCTGATTGATTTCGCGTTCATTTTCCATCACGATGTTCGGCATTTCGGGGTGCTCTCCGGGGCAGACCATCTCATTGTCGGACTCATTGAGCATCGACTGCAGCGCGGGCACATCGCCCCGTCTGGTATAATCCTTCTCATATTTCTTGGTCAGCTTGTTGATGCGGCGTTCGCTGGCGAGGGCGGAATCGACGCTTTCGCGATCGGTGCTTCCCAACGCGAGCGCCACATTTTTCGCCTGGAAATCGAGCAGTTCCCAGAGGGTTTTCAGATCGCTCCGGGCGATGTCCGACAATTCGACACCGGCTTTGGCCAGACGTTTCGTCAGCTTCATAATCGTCTCGGAATGATCGGCGATCCTCTCCGCATCGTTGGTGCAGTGCATCAGCAGGGGGATCAGATCGGACTGTGTCGGCGTCAGATGTTTCCGGGTGATCTGGACCAGATAGTTGGTCACTTCGCTCTGCATGGCGTCGACTTTTTTCTCTTTTTCCTTCAGCGCCTTGAACGCCTCCGGATCGTAGGACGCCGTCACGAAATGCTGATTGACCGCCTGATCGATCATGGTCCATGCCTCCTGCACCATGTTGCGGATCTCGGCGACGACCTGTTCCAGCGCGACCGACGGCGTCGCCAGAAGATTCGGTTCCAGCGCATGAATCTCATTGTTGGTATCATCCCGGACCGGCAGGATTCTCTCGCAGAGCCGCGTGAAGAGCCCCATCACCGGCAGCAGAATCAGGACCGTGAAGACATTGAAGAACGTATGCGCCATCGCGATATGCCGTTCCAGTCCCTGCGGAACCGCCGCAAACACATCCCCCGGCGTGATCGAGTTCACAAAATAGAGGAACACCGGAATCTTCTGCGGGCCGTACGGAATGTAGAAACTGACGATCAGCAGCACCGATCCGATGCAGTTGAACAGAAAATGAGCAATCGTCGCCTGCTTGGCGACCCGGTTGGCGGTCAGCGATGCCAGAAACATCGTGATCGTCGTTCCGATATTGGTTCCCAGCAGCAGCGGCACCGCCGTATAGAAATTGAGCAGACCGCCCGCGGCGAGCGCGAGCATGACGCCCAGCACCGCCGAGCTGGACTGGATCAGGAACGTGGCGATCATTCCGATCAGCACCGCGCCGAAGACCGCCGTGATCGGCATGAATCCGCCGGGCGTCGCCGGAGCGCAGTCGAAGGAGCGGAACATCGCCACAAACGTCGGGAAGTTGCCAAGTCCCTTGAGTTCGGCGCTCATCATGCCCATTCCGAAGAAGAGGAGTCCGAACCCGAGCACCGTTTCGCCCCACCCCTTGACTGTCGGACGCTTGGAGAGCATCATCAGGAATCCGACTGCCACGCACGGAAGAGCGATTCCGCCGAGGTTGAAGGAGATCAGCTGCGCGGTCACCGTTGTTCCGATGTTGGCGCCGAAGATGATTCCGACCGCCTGCTGCAGCGTCAGGAGTCCGGCGTTGATGAAGCCGACCACCATCACGGTTGTCGCCGAGCTGGACTGGATCACCGCCGTCACCAGGGTCCCTGCGAGAATCGCCACGACCCCGTTTCGGGAGAAGAACTGGAGAATTTTCTTCATATTTTCGCCGGCGATCTTGAACAGGCCATCCCCCATGAGCTTCATGCCGAAGACGAAGAACGCCAGTCCGCCGATTGCGGAAATCATCACGGACAGCAGATCCAGTCCGAGCACGCGCACATGGCTGGAGCGCAGATACAGTCCGGACTTCGGATCCGCCACCTCCACTCCGATTCTGTATTCACCGGTCTCCTTTCCGACGCGGACCTGCGTGGAGGCCACGCCGCGCGCGTCCGTCACCACCTCCGAACTGAGCACCTTTGCGGAGTTCCGGCCTCCCGGCCCGGAGAGCACGGAGAAGTAGACCGGCACATCCGCCGCCGGGGAACCATCCTCGCGCACGATCCGGATGGAGACCGGATCCGGCAGCACTTTTCCCGCCGATCCCTCCTGTTCTCCGCCGGTCAGCTTTGCGCCGACGACGAAGCGGACCGTCCTGCTTTTTTCCTCCGCCCCCTCCGGAATGATTTTCAAATACTGATCCCCGGTCTTTTTTCCCGCCCGGACCTTGACGGACGCCACCCCTGTGACATCGGTCCGGACCGCCTGCGGATCCGGAATCAGAGACGACCCGTCCACCGGAACAAACAAAACCTCGCGGTTCGGCACCGGACGGAGTCTGGACGTTCCGAGAAACCCTTTCCTCGCATATCCGAGCAGTTCGATGCGCAGCTCTTTTTCGAAGGTCTCCCCGGGCAGAGCGCACTGATCCGCTCCGGCGACCACATTGACGGCAGAGACCGTCCGCTGCGAATCATCCTCCGAACATCCCGAAAACAGCAGGGAGAACGCGGCGAGGCACAGAGGAAGAAGAAGGGCGGCAAAAAGTCGTCTTGGCATAAGAATTCTATCCTTTGAGTTTCTGAACATTTCTTCGGGAGAAAGTACGGTATAATGTAGCACTGCAACGGAGAAATCTCAAGCGGCAAACCGGATTTTCTCCGAACGGCCCCCGCAGTCGGGAGGATGGGAGAGGGATCATCCATCTGGCATTATTCTTATATTTTTTGGCACATATTCGAGTTGCGCAGGAGCTTTTTTTCTGTTATAATTTTAAAGAATTCTGTTTCAACAACCCAGAAAGGATCAGAGGAGTCATGTCATTGAGCAAAGATTTTTTTCCGGTCGGAGCCACCTATGCGCCGCTTCCGAAGGCGACGGAGGTTCCGATCGAGGAGTGGCCGCAGGACCTGGAGAACATGGCGAAACTGGGCTTGACCGTGTTTCGTCTCTTCATCTGCTGGGACCGGGTGGAGCAGACGCGGGGCAGGTGCGATTTCTCCCGGATCGACCGGGCTTTCGAGCTGGCACGGGAGAATCATCTCAAAGTGATCGCGAATGTCGGCGGGACATTTACCAATCTTCAGGGGATCTATCCGCCCCGGTGGCTGGTGTACGATCTGCACTGCACGCTTCTGAAGCCGTCGCCGGACGCGTCGGAGGAGCTTCATTTCAACCGTTTCAAGCTCTGCTACGACGATCCGGTCTACCGCCGGGAAGCGCGGAACTTTCTTCAGAAGGCGGTCGCCCGCTACAAGGATCGTCCGGAGCTGATTGCCTGGGCCGGCTGGAACGAGCCGCGTCTGGCGGAATGCTACTGTCCGCATACGATCGCCGCCTACCGGGAGTTTCTGAAGAAGAAGTACGGTTCTCCGGAGGCGACGGCCAGGGCATGGAGCTCCGAATTCCCGATTTTCTTCCGCTCCTGGGACGATGTGTTCCCGCAGCCGAAAGCCAGTTTTGAAGACGGCGGCTACGTCTCCTTTCTCGACTGGCGGGAGTTCCTTCGGCAGAACCGCGCCGACAAGTTCCACATGATCCGGGACTGGATCCGGGAGATCGATCCGTCCACCCCCGTTCTCTCCCACATGTGCGGCCCCTACGAAATCGACATTTTCGGTCAGGAGGACATTCTCGGCACAAGCATCTACACCATCCATGCGCAGGGCAAGGCGGGCGAATTCAGTCCGTACGAATTTACCACCCGCCAGAATCTGCAGTTTCTTCCGGAGGGCTTCCGGACTCATCGAGCGGATCCGGAAGGCTTCTGGTGCGTGGAGACGGAGGCGGGACCGGTCGCCTGGGTCCACAATCTCATTCCGCGCTCCTATTCGCCGCGGAAGATGAATGCGCGGGATGTTCTGTTTGTGGCGCACGGGGCGCGGGCAATTCTCCGCTGGCTCTACCGGAGCCGGATCTCCGACGCGCAGGCCGGCGAGTTCAATCTGACCGGATGGGACGGACGAATCACCGAACGCGCCCGCGAATTCGGAAAACTGGCGGAACTGCTCAACCGCCACGCCGAACTGTTTCTGCACCATGCGGAGGATCCGTCCGGGGTTCTGATTCTGGACGTCCGCGACTGCGACGATCTTTCCACCGCGGAAGGCTACGGCTATCGCTACACCAATGCGATGCACAATCTGTACAATGCTCTTCTCCATATCGGAGTCCGTCCCCGCTTCTGCAATGTCCGCCAGCTCCGGGAGGGGATTCTGGCGCGGGCGAAGGTGCTGATTGTCCCGGTTCATCCGCATGTGGATCCCGATGTGGCGGATCTTCTGCGCGAGTATGTGAAAGGCGGCGGCACGCTTCTGGCGGAGTCTCCGTTTGCGCTCAAGGACATGCGGGGCATCCACTACGAAATCACGCCGGGACGGCTGACCGACGTGTTCGGCGCGCAGGTCTACGACCTTGAAAAACTCGACGAGCCGACATGCGGAGCGATCCCGGCCTTCGATTTCCGTGCGAAAATCGACTGTCTCGACGGCCAGGTCGAGGGCCGCTTCTCCAACGGCGATCCGGCGATCGTGACCCATCGTTTCGGGAAAGGGAAAACGGTCCTCTACGGTTCCGACCTTTTTGACGCCTATCTTCTGGAACCGATGCTGCACGGAACGTCCTGTACGCGCATTCTCAGCTGGAAGGAGGGAGAAGCGCTCCGCTCCGAACTGCGGAACCGTCTTTTTGACGCCGGCGTGCTCCCGACTCACGAACTGCTGGACATCGACGACGACAGCCGGAAGAATCTTCAGATTCTTTTCCGCCGTCTTCCGAAGGGCGGACGCCTTCTTTTCGTTCTCAACATGGACGACCGTCCGCACCGTTTCGCGCTGCGTTTCGACGGAATGGACCGCTTTTCCGTCCTCGGCGATTCCGAAAACGGCACCTCCGTCGTGCGGACGGAGGAGAAACTCAACTTCTCGCTGGGAGAATGGGGCTGGAGCATTCTCCGTGCGTAACTTCCGTGCGGAGCCGCTTCCCCGCGGCTCCGCACCTTCGGGAACACGGATATGAAACAAAAATTTTTTTCTCTGATTGAGCTTTTAATTGTTGTTGCAGTCATCAGCATTCTTGTTTCTCTTCTTCTTCCGGCGCTGAGCAGGGCGCGGGAGAGAGCACGCGGGGTTCTCTGCACGGGAAATCTGATGCAGCTGGGCAAACTCATGACGTTCTACATGGATGCGAACAACGGATTCATCGACGTCTACGGATCGGGGCAGACCGGAGCTCCGCAATGGGGGACCTCGCTGGAAAAGACGGCGGGATCGGGAAAGGATGTTCTTCCGGCGCACTACTTCTGTCCTTCGTTCAACGCTCCGTACGAGCACGGGCCGGGCTACACCTACGGCATCAAATGGACCGCATGGGGGTGGCCGGGCGATGTCTCCGCCTACATTCCGACCGATCCCGACGACGCCAACCGCAAAGTTCTGGACACCCGGCGGGTCTCCTCTCCGGGCTCCTATTACTATCTTGTCGACAGCGTGGACTGGGTGCTGCAGACGCCCTTCTACACGTTTGGAGCGGGCAATCGCGGCGTCCACCTCCGGCATACCGGACGGGCGGCCACTCTGTTTCTGGACGGACACGTCTCCGCGCAGTCCGGCGCCGCGCTGGCAGGCTCCATGTGCGACCGGGGCGGAAAACCGCGCGCCATGATCCGTCGGGAGAACTATTTCCTCCCCTACTGAACTTCCAACATTCCAAGCATTGCAGAAAGGAACTTTTATGAAAAGAATTCTCATGTCTCTGCTCACTTTTCTGACACTGTCCGCTGCGGCGGCGGAACAGCAGGAGGCATTTTTCGTGGACTTCGACAATCCGGCCATCCGGAAAGCGGTCGGGCGCTGCGCGGCGGCGTCGCTGGAGAAAGATTTTGAAGGGACCTGGGTTCTGACGATCCGGGTTCCGAAGGGAAAGGAGTCGCCGGGCACGGAAAATCTTGTCGCTCTTCCGCTGAATCTTCAGCAGAGCGGCCTTGCGGGCTACGAGATTCAGGGAGAGGCCGATCTCTGCTTTTCCGATATTCCCAAACCGGCGGAGGGATATTTCGGCGTGAAGTTCATGCTGCCGTACCGTTTTTCGGGAGAGTGGCATTATCCGGAGTTTCTTCCGGAGAACTTCCGACGCTGGGGCTCGTCCGAATGGGTCCGGGTACGGGGACGGGCCCTGATTCCCGCCTCGCAGAAGAGCGCCCTTCTGAAGCTGGGACTGCAGGGAGCTTCCGGAACGGTTTCGTACCGCAACATCCGGTTCTACCGTCTGAGCAAGGCGCCGGTTTCGCTGTTCGACCTTCCCGCCTCGTCGATCCGGAAGGCGCGCTACACGAAATTCATTCCCCGGCAGCGCGGCGCGATGGGTCCGGGAACCGACCGGGTCTTTCCGAAGGAGACGGTCTTCCGCGATCTGGCGGCGTACGGAGCCAACCACATCCGCTATCAGATGAACATTCCCGGCGTCAAAGGGCGCGAACTGACGATGCAGGAGCTGAACGATGCGCTGAACCGCCATAAAAATCAGATCGGGACGGTTCTGGAATACGCCCGGAAACACCATCTGGGGGTTGCGCTGGACCTCCATTCCACCTACTCGTTTCCGAACACGAAGAAGCTCTTCATGGCGACGGAGGAGGGACGCAGACTTCTGCTCGAATTCTGGAAAGATGTCGCCTCGCGCTGGAAGGGACATCCTGCGCTCTGGGGCTACAATCTTCTGAACGAGCCGCACTCCCGGGTTCTTTCCCCCTCCGATCCTCCGCTTGCGAAGCAGTATGAGACGGTGATTGCCGCGATCCGGAAGATTGACCCCGTCACGCCGATCATCGTGGAATCGGATGCGATGTCGAATCCGTCGATGCTTCCGTATCTTCCGGTGTACGAGTATGACAACATCATTTACAGTGTTCACTTTTATTATCCGGGGCGGTTCACGCATCAGCGGGATCTTTCGAAACGTCCGTTTGTGCGGTATCCGGATCCGAAAACCGGGCTGACGAAGGAGGCGCTGCGGCGGACACTGGAACCGGTCCGGAAATTTCAGAAGCTGACCGGAGCGAGAATCTATGTCGGCGAATTTTCGGCGATCCGCTGGGCGCCCGGCGCGGACCGCTATCTCCGGGACTGCATCGACCTGTTTGAAGAGTACGGCTGGGACTGGGCCTATCACGCCTTCCGCGAATGGAGCGGATGGAGTTTTGAACACAGCGAGGATCCGGAGAACCCTTTGCCGGTTCCCATGTCGGCCCGGAAGAAAGTCATTCTGGAAGGATTTCAGAGAAACCGGGCCGGAAGCGGGGTGTCCGATGTCGCTGTTCCTTGAGACGAGCCGGAAAAGACGGCGGAGCGTCTGTCTGGACGCTCTGCGCTTTCTCTCACCCGATGCCCCGCCGTTCGAGCTGAACGGATTCCCGTGGCGGAAAAAAGGCGCCCCGTTCCGCCGGTTTCCCGACGATCTGAAACCGGGGACCCTCCCTCCGCTGGTGGATTCCCTTGCGGATTTCCCCTCCGGAGGCGAACTGCGCTTCCGGACGGACAGTTCCCGGATTCTGATCCGGGCGGAATTTTCCGCCATTCACCGGATCTCCCGCATGGCGGAGACCGGCGTCATGGGATTCGACCTCTACTGCGGAGAGGTGGGGGAGGAACACTTCTGCGGCGTACTTCCGGCGGAACGGGAGGAGAGCGGATACTGTGCGGAAATTTTCCGGACCGAACAACGCGACCTCCGGTCGTTCACGCTCTATTTTCCACTGTTTGCGAAGGTGGAGCATCTGGAAATCGGGCTTGAGGAGGGAAGTCGTCTGGAAGCGCCGCATCCGCGCGCGGAACGTTCCGCGCTTGTGGCGTACGGGACGAGCATTCTGCAGGGGGCGTGCGCGGGACGGCCGGGACTGGCATATCCGGCGCGGCTTTCCCGTCTGCTGCGCCGTCCGGTCTGGAACTTCGGATTTGCGGGCAATGCGCGCGGAGAGGCATCGGTTGCCCGTCTTCTGGCCTCGCTGGAGAGTCCGGGGGCGTTTCTTCTGGACTACGATGTCAATACGACGGCGGACTCTCTGCGGCAGACGCTTCCGGAATTTATCCGGATTCTGCGGGAACGCCATCCGGAGACCCCCATTGTTCACCTTTCCAGCCTGGCCTTTCCGTCGGACCTCGGACGGGACGGCGCCCGTTCGCCCCGTCTGACCGAACTTGTCCGCATTCATCAGGACGTGGAAGAGCACTTTCTCCGCTCCGGCGAGCGGAATCTGCACTTTGTGGACGGCTCCCTTCTTCTCGGGCAGGAGAGCGCGGAAAGTTCCGCGGACGGATGCCACCTGAACGATTCCGGCTTCCGTCTTTTTGCCGGGAGTCTGGCCGGAATCCTCCGGGACATTCTCCGGAATCCAACCGGAATCCCGCCCCGGAAACACTTTTTTTGAAAGTTGGGATTGACATTGAAATTTTCTGCATTTATATTGCAAAGAGAACGAAAGAACACCCAAACCCGCAAACAACAAGAAGGAACTGATCTCATGAAAGCAACAGGAATCGCACTGGCGCTGTTCTGCGCCGCAGCCGCCGTCTTCGCCCAGGAACTTCCCAAGACCACGATGATCTGCACGAAAGAGATGAAGGCCACAAAGGAATTCAAACTTCTCAAGGCGGTCTACGGCACGAAGGAAAAGAACATTGACGTCACCGCCAAAGTTCAGGCGATGCTGGACAAAAAAGCCAAGGAAATCCCCGCCACCAACGCTCTGTTTACCGATCCGCATAAGGGGAAAGGCAAAACACTGGAAGTGGTCTACTCCGTGAACGGGAAGATCAAAGCGCGTTCCGTCCGGGAGGCTGGCAAGCTCAAGACCGCCGATCTCAAATAAGTGAAAAGACCCGGATCATTCCGGAAACCGTGCGGCGGGAAGAGCGATCTTTCCGCCGTTTTTTTCTTATGACACTCTACGAACTGCTGGAAGTTTCCGCGGACTGCGATTTTGCGGCACTGAAAAAGGCCTATTACCGGAAGGCCCGGAAGTGCCATCCGGATCTGTTTTCCAATTCGCCGGAGAAAACGGAGGAGTTCAGGAGACTGGTCGAGGCGTTCAACATTCTCTCCGATCCGGAACGGAGGACGGCGTACAACCGGAGCATCCAGGCGGCGGCGGTGGATCTCCGAATCCGGACGGACGGCATCATGGACACGGACTCGGACGACACGCTGGAAGAGCTGATGGCCGCCGGCCCGATCTTCGCCGAGAAGCTGGGCGAGGACTACTATCCGCTGGCGCTGTATCTGATCCGGCAGGCGCGGAATATCCCGGACGGCAAGAAGTACACCAGCAGCCGGAACATGGAGAAGCCCAAGGTGGAATATACCTATGTGCTGACCCCGACTCAGCTTCGCGTACCGGCGGGCGCTACCACGCTGCCGGGCACACGATACGAGCCGGAGCTGGGCGTCAATTTCGTGCGCTACATACCCAGAGAGAAAGACCCGGCGCGGAAGATCGGCGGGCGAAAGGAGATGGCCGTGGCCTGCGCCGGAGAGGAGGGCGAGGAGGCGGAAGCATGAAAAAATGGTTTAAAATGCCGTCAGAACAAGCGTTTCAGGCGATGTATCCTCCGAAGGACGATGCGTTTGATCGTGCTGTTCGCGCGACGCTTGATGCTCTGCCGGATGACGGCGCGGGTAGGAAGCATGCGGCGCGGAAGGTTTCGGTTGTTTTGGCTGTGGCGATGCTGATGTTGGCGCTGGCCTGTGCGGCGGTTGCGGCGGGATTGGGCGTGTTTGGAAAGCTGGCGGAGCAGACTGCCAGCGCAGGCTATTCTGAGCTGTATCGCGCGCTGGATGAAAAGAGCGTCGTGCTTGATGAAACGCAGAACGTGCAAAATGCAGGCGGACAGACGTTTCGGCTTACGCAGGCATATGTGGATGGGGAAAGTTTGTTTGTGGCCTATGAGTTGACGGGTATGCAGCCCACCGCTGATGATGATGTGTATTTGGGTGACAGCGCGTATCTGGCAGGGACGGGTGACTATCTGAACATTCTCTCCGGCGAGGAAACCCTTCGTGAAGATGGCACAATGGTCGGCATGAAGGAATTTGAACTGCCGGAAGCGCTGAAAAATGAAACGTCGATTGCCTTGGATTTTGTGCTCTATCGGGCGGCAAAAAACGATGTTTTCGACGATGAAGGCCGAATTCAGCGGCAGGGCGAACGAATCGAAGAGCGTATCCGTATCGATGTGCCCCTTAATGCCAATGGAGAGATGAAGACGTATCATGCGGAAAGGACCTTTTCA
>ERZ824600.5479-NODE-5479-length-10330-cov-2.717664_pt1 | contig 10330 bp, 8 predicted proteins | sample MGYA00519933_ERZ824600 | MGnify/ENA primary metagenome ERZ824600 (study PRJEB31778, sample SAMEA3449178) | human gut metagenome | biome: human gut; feature: human-associated habitat; material: faeces | place: United Kingdom | collected 2010/2012 ... | reverse complement strand
ACTCCTGGATAAGTGCACGTACTTTCATGTACGCTTCCATATTGATTTCGGGAACCTTGAAACCGGCATCCTTCAGCATGGCCTGCACGCTGAGCAGGTCGGCATGTCCCGTACCCCATGAAAGCGGCTCCATACCCACGTCGATATAGTCGCAACCGGCCTCACAAACCGCAAGGATGCTTGCCATGTTGAAACCGGGTCCCGCATGGCTGTGATACTGGATGGGAATGTCCGGATGAGCAGCCTTGATGTTTGCCACAATCTTGCCCAAAGATACCGGACGGCCGATACCTGCCATATCCTTGATACAGATTTCGTCTGCACCCAGCTTGATAAGTTTCAATGCCATATCTGTATAGTATTCCACAGTATGGATAGGCGAATGGGTGATACAGAGCGAACACTGCGAAATCATTCCCGCCTCGTGCGCATAAGTGATGGAAGGAGCGATGTTACGTATATCGTTCAGTCCGCAGAAAGTACGTGTGATGTCCGTACCCTGCGCCTTCTTCACTTTATAAAACAGCTTGCGCACATCGGCAGGCACGGGGCTCATGCGCAGGCCGTTCAGTGCACGGTCCAACATATGTGTCTGTATACCGGCTTCGTGGAACGGCTTCGTCCACTCGCGCACAGCTTTATTGGGGTTCTCGCCAAACAATAGATTTACCTGTTCAAAACCGCCGCCATTCGTTTCTACACGAGCGAAACATCCCATCTCGACAATAGCAGGCGCTACCTTTACCAGCTGGTCTACACGGGGCACATATTTTCCGGCACTTTGCCACATATCCCTGAATACCAAGCTGAACTTAATTTCTTTTTTCATACCAAATTATTCCTGTGTGTGTTTATATAAGATTAGTTATTTCAGATTTTCTCCACTTTCGCAACTTTACCCTTGCCTTGCGTCACTACTGTAACCGCCGCACTGATAGCCGCCATGATGTTGCCGGGAACAGCCGCAGGAGCATTTGCCGCCTGTTTGGCAGGAGCAACCTCTTCGGGTGCATATTTATTCACAAGGGCGATAAGTCCCTTTCCCAAGTAGATTACAATCAGCAAGATGGCAAAGACCGTTGCCATACCCACTATCATTAGCAGGAGCGCTATGTTCAAGTTTTCCATATTATAAATTATTAGTTATTCTATCGGATTTGCAAAAAATCGTCCGAAATTAGTGATAATAGACGAGAATATAGAATATTGCAATGATAAATTATGCTAAAATAGAAGTAAGAAAAGAGCAAGTAGCCGGGCACTACATATCTTCCAACGACAAACAAACCGTCTCAATCTGATACTTCGGCAATAGCTTTTTCTTTAAATGTTCCACTTTCCCAGCCAGCAGTTCCGGTTTGAAGTTTTTCTTTTGCCGCTTCACTTCTGCCGCCACAGCTTGATTTTTCTCCAATTTCAGAGCAATAATATCAATTTCATTCTGATTACCCTTCGGCTCCCACCACGAACCTATAGCCCGATATTGGAAACTTTCGGCAAACTGCTGTTTGAAATATCTTTCCAGCATGATACCTGAATAAGTTGAATAGTCGGATTTGATGATGGTCTGCAAACCGATAAAGTTCTTAATCTCTATCAGAGAACGGTAGCGGTCGAAATAGTTAAACCAAAACCGGATGAAATTATCTTGTATTTCATACCTTACAGTTTGACTTCCTTCTTTTGCCAATAAAGGACGCTGGCGGACAATGATGTTGTAATCCTCAATCAACCGCTTTATTTGACCGCCTATGCTTTTGTCTCCCAAAGCGGCTTCTATTTCGGGTTGCGTATTAATGCCACCGGAAATAGCACTTAAGATAGAAAAATAAGTGGCATAGTTTTTCCCGAACTCTTCCACCAGCAGATTTTTTCCTTCATCGGTAAAAGAAGAGTTCTCCCGAACCATAAATGAAATCATCCCGTCTACACTCAATTCGGTGTTGTCACAAAGCAGTTCAACATATTTCGGAACCCCCCCTGTAAAAGAATAGAGGGCAAGCAAATCATCATTGCTGTAATCGGGATTGTAATCAAAGATAATCTCTTTCAATGTAGCCAAATCAAAAGCAGACAGTTTAATGATATTATCAGCTCTACCGAACAAGGGCTCTTTATTGTTCTGAAATATTTTCTGCATCAACGAATAAACGGAACCCGATACAATCAAATTCATCTTAGATTTCTTCCGATAGGTATCCCAAATGTTTTGCATATCGCTATATACCGATTCATTGATGTTATAGAACTCCTGAAACTCATCAATAACCAGATTGAACGGTTTCTGGGAAGACAGTTCCATCAGATACTGAAATAATGACCGGAAAGTACGTATTTCCATTGGAACAAATACATCAAGCGATTGGCCGATAACCGGAATAAATTCAGAACAAAGCGTTGCTTCACTTTTACGCCCCACAAACAGATAAACGGTTGGCATATCTTCAACAGCTTTCATTATAAGGCTTGTTTTACCAATCCTTCTTCTTCCGGTTACCACTGTTAAGCGTGAATAGTCGCTGAAAGACAAATCCCGTATCCGCCGCAGCTCCGCCAACTCGCTTTTCCTATTATAAAATTTCATATTTCCATTTTTGTTACGGCTGTAACTGTTACAGCGGTTACAAAGATATAGGAAATTATCTATATATACTCTATTTTTTCATTTTTCCAAAAGATTTATGCGAATTACCGTATTTCATTCTCGGGGTATCTATTTCTAGTATCTCCATATTTTTTACCACATCCATTCACTTTTCTCTACCATTCATCCCCCACTTCAGAATACATTCTGAAAGGGTGGCATGTCAAAATTAAAATTCGTTTACTTTTTGTTTCTTTTTAGACACAGAATACGCGGATTTCACGGAAAAAGAATAAAAAAAATCTGTGCCTTCCGTGTAATCCGCGTAATCCTTTAGATTTGCGTGCCTAAAAAACATCAAGTGTATTTTAACACCCTTCTGTCATAGCCAATAGTATATATCTACATTAGAACTCGCTTGTAAAGTGGAACTTGATATGCTTGAAATCCATCTGCGCCATCTGCAGTACGTAGCCGCTGTCTGCAAGGAACACATCCCTGCCCTCACGGTCTTTCGCCATATACTGGTACTTGCGTTTCTTGAACGCTTCCAGTTCGGCAGGGTCATCACTTTCAATCCAGCAGGCCTTGTAAAGACTCAACGGCTCCCAACGGCATTTGGCACTGTACTCATTTTCCAGACGGTATTGGATTACCTCGAACTGCAACTGCCCTACCGTACCGATAATCTTGCGTCCGTTAAACTGGTTGACAAACAACTGCGCTACACCTTCGTCCATCAACTGGTCGATACCTTTGGCAAGCTGCTTCTGTTTCATCGGGTCGGCATTCTCGATATACTTGAACATCTCGGGCGAGAAGCTCGGCAGTCCGCGGAAGTGAAGCATCTCACCCTCCGTCAGCGTATCACCGATTTTGAACGTACCATTGTCCGGCAAACCGATGATATCTCCCGCCCACGCCTCATCGATGGTAGTCTTGCGCTGCGCCATAAACTGCGTGGGCGACGAGAAACGCATGGTCTTGCCATGACGCACATGCAGGTAGGGCGTATTACGGGTGAACTTGCCGGAACATATCTTGCAGAATGCGATACATGAACGGTGGTTTGGGTCGATATTGGCGGTAATCTTAAAGATGAAGCCTGTGAATTTAGGCTCTTCCGGTTCTACTTCGCGTTCTTCCGCCTTCACAGGACGGGGACTGGGAGCAATCTCCACAAAGCAGTCCAGCAACTCCTGCACACCGAAGTTGTTCAGGGCGGAGCCGAAGAACACGGGGGCCAGTTCACCTTTCAGATACTCCTCTACCTGAAATTCGGGATACACACCGTCTATCAGTTCCAGTTCGCCGCGCAGCTTGTCCGCCAGTGCCGAACCGATCTGATTATCCAGTTCTTCCGTATTTATATCTACTTCCACCTTTTCCGTCACCACCTGCTTGGAAGGCTGGTAAAGATTGAGATTACGTTCATAGATGTTGTAAACTCCCTTGAAGCGGGGACCGCTCTCGATAGGCCACGTCAGCGGACGGACGTGGATGGAGAGTTCCTCCTCCAGCTCATCCAGCAAGTCGAACGGGTCTTTTGCTTCACGGTCCATCTTATTGATAAAGATAATCACCGGAGTGTTGCGCATGCGGCAGACTTCCATCAGCTTACGTGTCTGTGTTTCCACACCTTTCGCACCGTCCACCACGATGATTACGCTGTCCACCGCCGTCAGTGTGCGGTAGGTATCTTCGGCAAAGTCCTGGTGACCCGGAGTATCGAGGATATTGATTTTATAATCGTGATAGTCGAACTCCATTACGGAAGTAGTTACGGAGATGCCACGCTGTTTTTCAATATCCATCCAGTCCGACGTTGCCGTCTTCTTTATCTTGTTGCTCTTTACCGCACCCGCCACCTGAATCTGACCGCCAAACAGCAGCAGCTTTTCAGTCAACGATGTCTTACCGGCATCCGGATGGGCGATAATCGCAAAGGTTCGTCTTCTCGCTATTTCTTGATTACTTGCCATATATATAAGGTATAATATTCAAATAAGTATTATTTTGCTTACTGCGCCAGCCTATCGATGCAGACCTGCAAGCTATCCTCCCAATGGGGAATCTCGATACCGAAAGTCTTTTTAATCTTCGTCTTATCCAATACGGAATACTGAGGACGCGGAGCTTTGGCCGGATACTCGTCCGTATGCAACGGGCTGACTTTACACGAGGTAATGCCCGCCATGCGGTGAATGGCCACCGTAAAATCATACCAGGAGCATACTCCCTCGTTACTGAAATGATAAATACCGGGGATGATGCCCTGATTGACAGCCGCAAAGATGGCACGTGCCAAATCGTTGGCATAAGTCGGCGTACCGATTTGGTCGAAGATGACCCCGAGACTCTCTTTTTCCCGACCTAACCGCAACATGGTCTTGACGAAATTGTTTCCGAAAGTGGAGTAGAGCCATGCCGTGCGGATGACGACCGATTCGGGGCAATTCCGCATGACGGCTTCTTCGCCTGCCAGTTTGGTGCGGCCGTATGCCGTAGCCGGGCATGTCGGTTCCTCCTCGCGGTAGGGAATGTGTGCAGTCCCGTCGAACACGTAGTCCGTAGAAACCTGTATCATGCAGCCGCCCCGTTCATGCACGGCCTTGGCCAGATAGCCCGGGGCTGTATGGTTCAGCAAGTCGCAGAACGCTTCGTCGCTTTCCGCTTTGTCTACGGCCGTGTAAGCCGCACAGTTCACGATACAGTCAATTTCGTGCATGCCGACGAATGACTTTACGGCTTTCTCGTCGGTGATGTCCAACTCTTTCACGTCTGTGAAAAAATAATTGAATTCCGGATGACCGGCAGCCAGAAGCTGCATTTCATTGCCCAGTTGGCCGTTGCAGCCTGTTACTAAAATATTTTTCATATCGTTTGTTTCCTTTTGTTCATTCAAATTTCAATTCGCCTGCTTTGTCCTGCTTGTAATAGTCGGACAGCATGGCCAAAAGTTTGGTGATGTCGGCCACGGCCTTGGCGGTCTCGTCGCTTATCGGTTTGTGTTGCAGGCGGAGCAACATCACGCCGTAGAGGGCATCGAAACAGTTTTCCAATTCCGACACGTCCTTTTTGTCTCCCTTGTTGCGGAGTTCTACGATGTAGGGTAAGGCCTTGTAATAAGCAGCCGTGTAGAACGGAAACTTGGAGGACTGCAACAGTTGGTTGTGCAAGTCGGTGAGCCACAGGATGATGTTCCGGTTGATTTGCAGGTGGCCACCCTCCTGTATGCCTTCTTCCTTCATCATGCGGATGAGATGGCTGTACCATTCTTCCATTTCTTTTTCCGTTTCCTCCGTGGCTCTGAACTGTGCCAGATAGTTCTGTTTGAGTTCATCCGGGTCCAAGTGGTGGGCACGGAGAATATCTTCCACCTGCCACATGTAAAGCAGGTATTCGGCAATGTTTTTTTCTTTAAGTTGTTGGGCTATATACATATATTTATAACGATAAACCGGTCAGCGTGACGGCAAACCCCACGATAGAGGCCACAATGACAACCACTCCTATGAGCCTGTTCAGCAAATAGATGCCTTTGACATCGAAACGGCTGCGCACCTTGTCTATGAAATAAGTCAGGACGAACCACCATATCATGGCTCCGACGAGTATGGACAAGTAACCCAGAGATTGCTGTACCACGTGGTCGGGGACGACAAAGGTGAAGCGGGCGAACAACGCCACGAACAGAAAGATGATGAGAGGGTTGGAAAACGTGACCAGAAAACCGGTCACCATATTGTGTATCAGCGTACCCTTGCGGGGAGAAGTCGGGCGGATGGATTTCGCCGGATTGCAACGGTAAGTGTACCATCCGAAAAAGAAGAGCATGATACTGCCCGCCATCTGCAGGTAGAACATGTTGTCTTTGTTTTCAATGAAGTCTACCACGAAACTCATTCCGAATCCCGTAATCAAAGCATATATGATGTCGCTGAAAGCTGCTCCGATTCCTGTGACGAAGCCATACCAGCGCCCTTTGTTCAGTGTACGCTGAATGCAAAGCACTCCGACTGGTCCCATGGGAGCGGATGCCACCACGCCGATGAGCAATCCCTTTATGATTAAATCTAATGTACTAACCGGTTCAAACCACATAATAGGTGCAAAATTGGCATTTTTTCATGAGACTATAAAGAAAAGGCCGTTCTTTTTTTATTTTTCGTGAAAAAGAGTTTTTTTCTTTTCGCGGTTACATCTGTTTTTCTTAACTTTGGAAACTGTTATAATTAACTTTTATGTATTTTATATGGCTATGGAAAATAAACCTTATGTAATAGGGCTTGATTTAGGAGGAACCAACTCAGTTTTCGGCATTGTGAATTCGGAAGGAAGTGTGGTGACTTCGACGTCTATCCGGACGAAAGGACAGAACGATTTGGATGTCTATATGGACAGTGCTTGTGCCGCTTTGGCTCCGATGATAGAACAGGTGGGCGGCATCCAGAATATCAAGGGGATGGGAATCGGTGCGCCTAATGGTAACTATTATACCGGCAATATCGAACTGGCACCCAACCTGCCGTGGAAAGGAATCGTCCCGTTTGCAAAGAAATTCAGTGAACGATTGGGGATTCCCGTGGTCTTGACAAACGATGCCAATGCTGCGGCTATCGGTGAGATGACTTACGGAGTAGCCAAGGGAATGAAGAACTTCATCATGATTACTTTGGGCACGGGCGTGGGCAGCGGTATTGTAGTCAACGGTGAGTTGGTCTACGGTTGTGACGGGTTTGCCGGAGAATTGGGACATGTGATTGTGGATACGACCCCGGAAGCCCGCTTGTGTGGCTGTGGCCGTAAGGGATGTTTGGAGACTTATTGTTCGGCCACGGGCGTGGCGCGCACGGCACGCGAGTTTCTCGCCAAACGTACAGACGACACGGAGTTGCGTAAAATCCCGTTGGAGGAGATTACGTCGAAAGACGTATCCATTGCCGCTGAGCACGGTGACCAACTGGCACGCGATGTATATAAGTTTACCGGTGAATTGTTAGGACGCTCTTGTGCCAATTTTACCGCCTTCTGTAGTCCGGAGGCATACGTGTTTTTCGGTGGGCTGACAAAAGCCGGCAATCTGATTATGGACCCGATAAAAGAGGCATACGATGCTAATGTGCAGAACATATTCAAGGGAAAAGCCAAGATGTTGATTTCCCAAATGGATGATGCACAAGCGGCTGTGGTAGGTGCTGCGGCATTGGCTTGGAAAATTTAGTATTAATTAAAAATATGAGATTATGAAGAAAACGTTTGTTTTGTATTTGTAGTCTGAGTCTCAGTTATAGCTTTTGCTGTAATCGGAAAGAGGGAAGTCTGTAAGACATTCCCTGAAATGGATTTAATCTTGGCTAATGTAGAAATGTTAAGTCGGGCTGAAAGTCCTTATGATTGTATATTGGCAAAGGATGAATGTAAATCTGAAATCAGGCGTAAGAACAAATAAACATTCTTAGAATTAAATTGGGACTGTATGGGGCTACCATTGGTGCTACTGTTGATTTAAGTAGTGGTACACAAATCTACAAGCAAAAAAGTTGGTGGCAAAATGGAGTTAGATGCGGGAATGATATTACCTGTAATGATTTCCTAAAAGATCTTGGCTTATGATGAAGCATACATTGTTCTCTCTTTCTATTTTAGTCTTGTGTAACTCTTGCGGTGATAGAAAAGAAGAAGCTAATATACGTGATTTGTCGAAAGTAAATAATACTATATCAACTTGCTCTTTTATAAATCTTTCTTCATCCGAAATAATTTCTGACATCCTGTTTATATTGCTAACAACGTTTGAATTGATATTTTTTTCTATGTAAGGTATTAATTCTAGTCTTATTTTATTTCTTGTATATATAGCTTCGTCATTAGATTCATCATGTCTTGGATTTAAGTTTTTGTTTAAGCAATATTTTTCAATTTCTTTTCTTGTGCATTCAATTAGTGGCCTAACTATCACATCATCTCTAATAGGTTCGATGCCTTTTAAACCAGACATTCCGCTACCCCTTATAATATTCATGATTACTGTTTCAGCATTATCATTACTATTATGTGCAGTAGCAATTTTAGTACAATTTTCTTTTTCCATTACTTCATGAAAAAAGTCATATCTTACTTTTCTTCCTGCTTCTTCCAAAGTCATACCAGATAAGTTTTCTTTTAACTTAACTCTTTTGACAAAGCAAGGCACATTTATGCTTTTACAAAAATCTGTAACAAATTTTTCATCTATTACTGCATTTTCGCGAAGCCCATGATTTATATGTGCAACGCATATATTATATTTTAATTCATGTAATACATTTAAAAGACATATTGAATCTGGTCCGCCAGAAACACCAACTACAACTTTATCTTCATCTTTAATCAAATTAAATTTTTCAATTGTCTTTTTTACTTTATCAAGCATATAAATTTCCTCCGAAAAATTTTAGAAAAATATATTAACTTCAAATATATAAAAAGATATCATTTTTCACGTTATTAAAAAATTTTAATGAAATTTATCTATATTTCCAAATTTTAAATAATTACCAAGCCAAATCAATTCTGTAGTACCTGTTGAACCAGCTCTGTTTTTAGCTAAAATTACTTCTGCTATATTTTTCTTTTCTGTTTCAGGATTATAATAATCATCACGATATAAAAACATAACCATATCAGCATCTTGCTCTATAGAACCAGATTCTCTAAGGTCACTAAGCATAGGCCTGTGATCTATTCTTTGCTCTGGAGCACGGCTAAGCTGAGAAAGTGCAATTATTGGTACTCCAATTTCTCTTGCCAAAACTTTTAAAGACCTGCTTATTTCTGAAATATCTTGTTGCCTACTTAAACTTGCTTTATTTGCATCCATAAGTTGTAAATAGTCTATAACAATAAGTCCAATGTCATACTCCATTTTCAATTTTCTACATCTAGCTCTTAATTCAAGAGGAGAATATCCAGCAGAATCATCTAATATAATTTTACTTTCTGATAAAGTACCTGAAACATTTGTAAGACTTATCCAATCTTCATCTTCAAGTTTTCCACTTCTTATTTTTGTGCTATCCACCATTGCTTCACTTGCTAAGATTCTGTTTAAAAGTTCTTCTTTTGACATCTCGAGACTAAAATAAACAGCTGCTTTCCCTGCACGCATAGCTGCGTGTGTCAATATGTTTAATGCAAAAGCAGACTTACCCATAGCCGGTCTTGCTGCAACTACAATAAGTTGACCTGGAACAAATCCAAGCGTTTTAGCATCTAACTCTTTAAAGCCACTAGGAATTCCAAGAACCTCTTCTGTTTGACTTGCAAGTTTTTCTAAATTATCAAAAGTCTCAACTAAAACATCTTTTACTAATGCATAACTTTTTTCTGTTTTTTTCTGTGCTATGTTGAAAACAGATTTTTCAGCTTTTTCTAAAATGTCGCTTGCCGGTTCTAAAGCCTCATAACTATCATGAGTTATATCATTAGAAGCTTTTATAAGTTGTCTTAAAATTGCTTTTTCTTCAACTATTTTCGCATAATACTCAACATTGCTAACAGAAAACATCGGATTAGTAAGAGAAGCTAAATATTCAAAACCATTTATAACATCATACTTTCCACGAAGTCTAAGTTGTTCTTTAACAGTAAGTAAATCTATAGCAGAACCTTTAGAATATAAATCAAGTATTGCGGAATATATTTCTTCATGTTCTGTTTTATAAAAATCACTTGTGATACGGGGAACTTCTTTCTCAGAGAGAA
>ERZ824600.5478-NODE-5478-length-10330-cov-4.920487_pt1 | contig 10330 bp, 8 predicted proteins | sample MGYA00519933_ERZ824600 | MGnify/ENA primary metagenome ERZ824600 (study PRJEB31778, sample SAMEA3449178) | human gut metagenome | biome: human gut; feature: human-associated habitat; material: faeces | place: United Kingdom | collected 2010/2012 ... | reverse complement strand
GAGCCTCTGGCAGAGAATACGGCGGTAATACTCGTGGCGTGGGAACGAGCTGAACGAGCGTGAGTCGGTCAGCATACCGACGGACTTCGCAAGCAGCCCGTTTTCCATCAGCTCGTCAATCTGGCGGCGCATGCCGCGGATGGTGTCGTTGAACCACCAGGCCGCGCCAAACTGGACCTTCGGCGCGAAGTTGACTGCCATGGTGGAGAGAACGGCGTTGTCGGTCGGGTTCAGGTTGTACAGGATCGTGTTCGGCAGGCTGTTTTCGCGTGCCAGATCACCGAGGAACGCGCCAAGCTGGAACGGATCGGTCGTGAGGCCGACGCTGTCGCCGCCCGCATCCGGACCGGAGCGCTTCTTTTTTTTCTGCGAGAATTTCTTTACGCTCCGGAATGGAGGATGGACCTTCGAGGCAGTAGGCGAGATATTCCTTCATTTCCGCCAGCGTCATGCCGCAGCGCTTCAGGCAGCCGAGGCTCTGGACCCATTTGATGTCGCGGTCGTCGAAAACGCGGTAATTGTGGCTGTCACGTTTTACGTTCGGGACGAGGCCTTCTTTGCAGTAAAATTTCAGGGTTTCATACGACATGCCTGTCTGGATGCAGGCTTCTTTCATGGAATACATCATGCATACCTCCCAACAAAGTTCATAACAGAATTGAATCGGTAGTAACTACCGGGTAAGATAACCATAGTATAGAATTCGGACTTTGTCAAGCGATCAGCTCTTCAAATTTTTTCTGTTCCATCGGTTTATAATAATAGAATCCCTGCAGCTCGTCGCATCCTTCGGCGATCAGAAAATCTACCATCTCTTTCGTCTCTACACCCTCGCAGACAATCCATTTGTCTGTGCGTTTTAAAAGATGGAACATCTCTTCCAGCACAATTTTTCCTTTTTCGGAGAGGCCCGCCGAGAGGAAATGTTTGTCAATTTTAACTTCATCAAACAGAATATCCTTCAGCGAATTTAAGGACGAATATCCAGACCCAAAATCGTCCATGGAAATGCGGATATTCCGGTCGTGGAAAAAGCGGATCATCTGGTTGACGGCATCAATGTTATGAATGTACGTTGTCTCTGTGATCTCAAAAACCAGGTACTTCGAAGGAATCTGATAATGATCGAGCAGCTGTGTGATCCGCTGTGTGAACGTATCGATCTTGCGGAAATGAACCGGCGACACATTCAGCGAGAGCGGCAGCAGCGGAAGTCCGTTTTCCCGGCGGTCAGCGAGCCACTGGAAAGCAGCATTATACACATAATAGTCGAGCGACTCAATCTCTCCGGTCTCCTCCAGAATCGGCAGGAAGCTGTCCGGGAACCAGAGCGTGCCGTCCTCGCGCAGCCAGCGTACCAGCACCTCGGCGCTTGCAATTTCCTGCATTTTTCCGCTGATTTTCGGCTGGAAATAAATCTGAAATTCTTTTTTCGCAAGGGCATTCTGGAAGGAATGAATGGTCTCCGCGCGCTTCTGTTCCGTGCTGGAAAGCTCGGCGTTGTATTCGAAGACGCAGGTGGAAGTTTCCTTCGCACGCCGCCGCGCAATGTTGGCATGAGAGATGACTTCCTCCGCTGGTGTGTCCGTGTCATTCAGATAATAGACGCCAGTGTTCAGCGTCATGTAATTCAGCGGGTACGATTCCAGCACTTCGCGGATCGCCTGCTTGTGATAGGCGGAAATCTTTTCCCGCACCACGGCCGGATCCTGCCCGGTGATATCGATAATGCCGACAAAGATATCGGAGTGATAGCGGTTCACAAAGAGTGTCTGCGGAAAGAGTTCCAGCTTTTTCAGGATGAAATTCAGAATGTTCGTACCCATCTCATAACCCCAGTAATCGTTGATCAGATGAAAATTGTCGACATCCGTCATCAGAAAGGCGTACTGCTTTTCTTCGCTTCTGTTATTGAGAAGCGTAAAAATTTTTTCTTTTAAAGAATCCGTGGAAATGCTCTCAGCAAGCATACTACGGCGGGCGGCGAGAGGTCCGTTTTTCTGGAGCTGTTTTTTATACCGCTTGTCCTGGTACATTTTTTCGTCCGCCATTTGCAGCAGATCCATGATCAGATAATAATGATTTTTGCAGCTCAGCTCATATCCGACGGCATAGCTCAGCGGGTGATCCGCCGTCTGGTTGTAGGTGTCGATCATCGTCTGCAGCTGAAGATTCATCTGCTCCAGCTGGTTCCAGGTTGCATGATTCTGCACAATGACAAATTCATCACCGCCGAACCGCGCCAGAAAGCTGTTCTCGGTCAGAATGCGGGTCAGATAGGAGGCGAAGGTCTGGATAAAGACGTCGCCTTCTTCGTGGCCGTACGTGTCGTTGATCATCTTTAAATTGTTCATATCAAACATCATCACGCCGACATCGAGTGTATCGTCCGCGTTCTGAAGCTGGAGGAGCTTTTCTTCCAGCGACTTTTTATCGTGCACGCCGGCGACATCAAAGCCGGAGCGGCGGATCAGGCTTTTCAGATAATCGGTAAGCGTCAGTGCAGAGGCGCAGCCGAGCAGCGTAAGGATAATCAGAAGCGCAAAGGCGCGATGATCCAGCCCACGCTTGAAATGCAGAAGCAGCGATGTCAGAAAGACGACATAGAATGCGATCTGCAGATAGCACAGTTTGATGATTTTTTTGTTCTTTTCCATAATACTCCATACTTTCTAAATGCGTATGCAAAAAGTGAACCCTGCCATCGGTTCAGCTGGCATACACAATAATTTTCTTGGCCAGACTCTTATCCAGCCCGATTTTACTGCCCTTCACCATGACGAGATAATAACCGTGAAGCTCCGACAGAATCGAAATCCTGGCCCCGGGAACAAACCCAAGCGACTCCAGATAATGACGCTGCTTTTCCTGGCCGCAGATTTTATTGATGGCGTAAAACTGATTGAAAACGGTTAAATTTAAAGGCATGCAGGACCTCCTTTATTGCGAGAGTGCATCAAGTTAGAATTGTCTAACGGATAGTATAGCATAACATATTTGGAACAAAATGGAAAACTTTTTCTTTGAGAAATTTTTTCAAAAAAGCTTTTATGGGGACGGACGTATTTTAACGTTTTTTATTTTGGGGGAATCATGTATAATGGAAATGAAACATCAGTGACAAACTATGACATGGGAAAAGGAAGAGAAAACAATGAAACATAGAATAAAAATCCTGCTGCTTGCAGTTCTGATCGCAGCGCTCTGCAACTGTATGCTGATGATCGGGATGACCAAAACGAAAGAGAAGAATACCATTCCAAAAGATGCAAGCCTGATCTGCGAAGAAACCGTATCGCCGAACAAGGACTATATTACGGATGAAAAAGACCTGGTAAATTATACCGTGCGCGTCTATCAGGAAAAAAACAACGACATCATCGTCTATGCGGAATCCAATTCGCCGCTGTTCGATGAAGCACAGTACATCGTAATATGCGACCACGCCATCACCGCCGACGATGTCCATATCAAATGGACAACCCTCATGGGCAGCACCGAAGCGAGCGAGAAAGATGAGATCGGACTGGCACACGTTTCGATCTCAAAAGACGGGGAAGTGTTCAGCGAAAAGACGATCAGCTTTGTGGCGAAAGCGGTGAATGCGGTTACGGATGTGATTGGGTAAAGAAAATAAGATAATAAAAAAGAAACGAGCAACTCCCTCGGCTCACGATGAGCTTACCGGACAAAAAACCCGTTTCTTTTTTTATGCTAAAATGACTTTCCTGTTTTGTCAAGAACCGCATAGCATTTTACATCGCCAAAATCGTGGCCACCAGTTTCTTGCACTGCACGAGCAGTGAGGACGGAATCGCATACTCATCAAGTGAATGTGCGCCTGCGCCCTGGATACCGAGGCTGCAGAGGGCGGGGATTCCGATGCGGGTGACGAAGGAGGTGTCGGAGCAGCCGCTCTGCTGGATGCCCTGCGGGATTGGTTCGCCGAGGAGTTTACAGCTTTCCTGATAGAGGGAGAGGAGGTGGTCGGCACCGTCGACCATTTCCATGGCGGGGTAGTAGCCGTTCTGTTCCATGGTGCAGCTTGTGCCAGGAACGGTAACGTGTTCGCAGAGATTTTTTAAGAAAGCGATGGCTTCTTCATACTGCGCATTTGCCGCGTATCGGATACCGATGGAAAACTCACAGGAATCCGGGATGACATTGGCTCCGGTTCCGCCTGAAATACGGCCGCAGTTGAAGGAAAGATAGCCGAACACCGAGCGGCTCTCAATCTCTGTAATCATGCGCGCCGCCTGCAGAATCGCACTCGCGCCTTTCTGCGGCTCCTTTCCTGCATGAGCCGCTTTGCCCTTTACTTTCACGCGAATGATCGCGCCGCCGTTTCTTCTCGTAGTCACTTCGCCGCTGGTGTAGCCCGATTCCAGATTAAAAGCCGCCTCACAGCCGCTGGCATACTGCTCGACAAGCTTTCCGGCCTCGCCGTGGGAAAATGCATGGGCGACTTCCTCATCACCGGTGAGCACCAGTTTGATCTGTCTGTCCTCATACCCGACCGCATTCAGTGCGCGGAGCACAAACAGCGCGATCACATCGCCGCCCTTCATGTCATAAACGCCTGGACCGTACACGCGGTCATCCTTCACAAGAAACGGTTCCGGGCCGAACTTTCCAACCGCATGAACTGTATCCATATGCCCAAGCAGAAGAATCGGCTTCTTTTCCTGCGGCCGGGTCCACGCGGCAAACGTCGGGCCAGCCTTCTCAAAGTGATGAATCTGACGCTCCATGCCGAGCGCATCACAGTACGTATCGAGATGCGCCGCAATCCGCTCATTCGCCTCGCGATCAGCCGAAGGTGTTTCAATGGAGACAAGATTTTTCAGCAGCTCCATCATACTGTGTTCGTTTTTCTCGAGATAGGCAAATGCCTGTTCCGTTCTTTTATCCATAAACATTCTCCATTTCTTATGTTTTATAAAGTGATTTTCATAATCCGTGCCGGCCGTCCCCTGCCGCCGCTGATTTTGCCGATCGTGGTCACACAGTTTTCCTGTTCCAGCCGCAGAATCAGCCGGTTGGCGCTCCGCTCCGTGATCCCCATATCTGCAGCGAGCTGTGCGGAAGTGATTACCTGATCATGTGACCGCAGAATCTCTTTCAGTTTTTCATACGTACTGCTGCTGATGTGAAGCCGGTGCAGAAGATACGCCGTGTGATCGGTCGGGTCATCGATCTTAATTTCGGTAAACTGATGCTCATCCTCCGCAATATAGTTCGCGCCGGAGCGGTCCGCGATCGAGTGGTTGAGCGCCATTGCCGCGCGGGATTTCGCCTCCATGGGAGTATCACCGTAGCCGATGCCGATCCACAGCCGGTTGTGCGGCGTCTGCTGTCCGTGAAACAGAATCTTCTGATATTCCCCGTTCTGAATAAATTCCCGCATCAGAACCGGACGGGATGACATGATATAAAAAATAGAAGCGCCCTCGGAGAACGCAGCAGCCCCCATGCGGTGGGCGGCAGAGTAGATCAGCTCGCGCATCTCATTCTGATAATGAATCTTCTCCCATTCCCGGAGCGAAAGATCCGTCTCCTGATCAAAGGAATAATCAAAATAGATCTGCACGGAAGCACTCTGCCCGCGGTTCTTCTGCGCCGTATTTTCCAGAAACTGAAGATGATAAACCTGTTCCAGAATTACATCCTCGGAAACCGAGATGCGGATGCAGGGAATGCCTTCTGCCGACAGTGCCTCATACGTTTTTTCCATGTTGGTAAAGCAGATTTTTGCCCCGTTGTGAAAATAGTTGTAACGGTGAAAATCCGTGAGGGCATCCTGAAAATCGCCCTGATCGGGAGAAGAGCCGTGTGCCACAAGGACGCGGCCATTGGAAATGCCGATCTCTTCCAGCGTTTCCTGCACAAGCTGTTCCTCATACATATCGATACTGATGACATCCGGCACGCAGGAATAACGGACAGCAGATTCCGCCAGCGCTTTTAAGATGGAAGTCTGATTGTGCGGAAGAAAGGTCCAGGGAACGTTTGGCTCCAGCCGCTTTAAAGCATAGTGATAGTTGGTCGGCCCAGTAAAAATAATGCCGGATACTTTCCCTTTCTGAAACTGGGCAGCCGCTTCCAGACCGTACCGGTAATCGTTGGAACGCCGGTAGACCACTTCAAGGTCCGGCATGCGCTTCTCCAGCGTTTTCTGAATCCTGTCGCAGATATGGTCAGAACCTGTTACGCCGATTTTCATATATAAAATTCCTTTCCGAGAATTAAAGACATAAAAATGAATTATGGCATAATTTTACACCTATTAAGGACGAAAGGCAAATGGTAAGATGTAGAAGAATTGTTTTTGAAAATTTTTTTCAAGAATGGAGAGTGGAAAAGAAATGAAAAATCAACGTATGTTAGATGAACTGACCGAATTGATGCGGATTGATGTGTCGAGCGGTCAGGAGACGGAGATTGCAGAGCATCTGGTGAAAAAACTGGAGCAGATGGGATTTGCGATTACGCGGGATGAGGCCGGGGCTACGTTTGGCGGCGTGTGCGGCAATATTCTGGCGGTTCGGGAAGGAGAGCGGGACGGTGTTGTCTGTTTCTGTTCCCATATGGACCGTGTGCCGGGCGGCATTGGAATCAAACCGGTGGAGGAGGATGGAATCCTTCGTTCTTCGGGCGACACGATTCTGGCGGCGGATGATCTGTCCGGTGTGGCAGCCATTTTAGAGGGCGTGCGTCAGGCGATTGAATCCGGGAAGGCGCTTCCGAAACTGGAGATCCTCTTTACGGTCGGCGAGGAGGCCGGTCTGTACGGTGCGAAAGCATTCGATGTAAGCCTGCTGACATCAAAAACGATGTATGTGCTCGACTCCCCGGGACGCATCGGCCGAATTGTAAATGGTGCGCCGGGCCGTGCCCTTCTGGAAGCACAGGTTTTCGGCAAGGCAGCCCATGCGGGAAATGAGCCGGAGAAAGGCATTGATGCGGCAAAAATTATGGCGGAAATGCTCGCAACGATGGAGACGGGAAGACTGGATGAAAATACAACGTCGAACTTTTCTCACCTCTGGTCCAAAACATGCGAGGCAATGAACGTTGTCTGCGACCACGCAATCCTGCGCGGAGAGATGCGGAGCCGGTCGGGAGAAAAACTCGACCGCTATGAAGCGTATTTCCAGTCGCACTGCCGTGAAATCGCAGAAAAGCGCGGTGCGCGTGTGGAATTTAAAAGAGAAAACACCTTCCTGCCGTTCTTCATCCCGGAGGATTCCGAGATGATTCAGATCGTCACGGAATCCCTGAAAGAGATGGGAATCGAACCGCAGATCAACGGCGGAGGCGGCGGTATGGACGGCAATATTTTCAATCAGAAGGGAATCACCTGTGTCGGTATCGCAACAGGATATTTCAAGAATCATTCGACCGAAGAATATCTGCATCTCGATGACTTCTATCATGCCGGAGAGCTTGTGGCGCGGATAATTGGAAAGATTACATAAATATGCAAAATATAAAATAAAAACTGGATAAAACTTGCAAAATAAAAGAAAATTATGTATAATTTCAAATTAAAAAGAGCAAGGGAGAAAAAGAAATGGCTGAGATTTTAACAAACAACGCAATGTTCTCCAGCTTCATGATTGTTCTGATCGTGTTTGCACTCGGCGACATTGTCGGTAAAATTACAAAAGGAAAGCTGTCCGGAATGATGGTCGTCATGCTCCTGTTCCTGGTAGGCTTTCTGACGAAACTGATCCCGGCGGACATCATCGATCAGGGAGGCCTTACGGCGTTATCAAAACTGGCAATTGCGATGGTACTGTTCAACATGGGTACGACCCTGAACGTGAAACAGCTGATCGAGGAGTGGAGAACCGTATTAATGGCGGCACTCTGTATGCTGGCGTCCTGCCTTGTGATGCTTCTGGCATCCCCGATCATCGGATTTGACACTGTGCTCGTCGGCATGCCGGTTATCAACGGTGCGGCAATGGCGACTTCGCTGATGGCAAGCGCCGCAGCAGAAAAAGGGCTGGCAACGGCAGCAGCACTCTGTGCAGTCATCTATTCCGTACAGAAATTCGTCGGTGCGCCGATCGCATCTGCGATGGGTATCCGCTATGGAAAGAAACTGCTGAAAGCGTACCGCGAGAATCCGACACAGTTCCAAAAGCAGGAGACCGGAAAGGGTGCTTCCGCAAAAGTTTTCTTTGCAGACAAACATAAAGAATGGTATTCTGCCAACGTCATGATGGCACTCGTGGCAGCCGGTTCCTGGGTTGCCCATATTCTTGGCGATCTGACCCCGATCAACTACAGCATCTGGGCTCTGCTTCTCGGCGTTGTCTGTGTTGCTTCAGGACTCGTTCCGACGAAACCGCTGCAGAAATCGAACTCCTACGGCCTCATGATGATTGCTGTCTTCGGTTCCATCATCCCGTCCTTGGCGAAAGTTTCCTTAAGCGATCTCGGCACCATGGCATTCCAGACAATCGTTCTGTTCGCCGCAGCGCTGATCGGTGTTGCACTGGTTGGCTGGGTTCTTCCGACCTGGAAACTCGTGGGCGACAAAGACCTGGCAGTCGGCATCGGTGTCGAGCAGTTCCTCGGATTCCCGAGCAACGTAGTCATCTGCCGCGAGGTCGGCGATGCAGTCGGAGAGACACCGGAGGAGAAAGCGTTTATCGAAGATACGCTGAATGTGCCGTATGTCGTGGGAGGAATTACGGTTATCACCGTTCTTTCGACGATGCTGGCTGGATTTGTCATTAACATGCTGTAAAATTCGACAAAAATACGAAAGTTAAAATGACCTTGATGCAGAGGAACGATCCCCTGCGCAAGGTCATTTTTTGATTTACAGGAAATTTCGTTGAATTTTCCTGTAAATTAAAAAGCCCTCCGGGCAGGATTCTTTCTTGTGCTTCCATGCCGGGCAGCAGGCCGGAACTGGAGAGAAAGATGGAGAGACAATTGACTTTACGGGAAAAGAAAAAAATATCCCCCCACCCGGCTTGTGAGAGCCTGAAATATCAAATATAATGAACGAACAGTACATGGATCAGGCGCGCAGATCATGGGAGTACAAAGCAAAAAAGCGGTCAGTCCGGGTAAAAACGGTCTGAAAATGGGAGGAAAAGGATGAAAAAGAAAATATTATCTTTGATGCTGATGGTGTCTCTTGCAGCATCCCTTGCGGCATGCGGTCAGGACAGCGGGAAAAACAGCAACAGTACAGATTTGTCGAAAACAGAGACGGAAGCTTCTTCCGGCCAGACAGGGGAGGCAGAGACAACCCTGGTTTACGGTTCTGCCGATTATACCAGAATCAATCCAGCGATGGACGAGCACGGCGAAATCAACTTGCTTCTGTTCAACGGACTGACGGCACACGATGCGGATGACAACATTGTTCCTGGCCTGGCAGAAAAATGGGAGTATGATGCAGAAACCTGCACCTATACCTTTCATATCCGGGACGGCATTCAGTGGCATGATGGAGAAAAGTTTACGGCGGATGATGTGAAATTCACCATCGAGGCAATCATGGATCCGGAAAACGGATCAGAGAATGCAACGAACTATGAGGATGTGGAAGAGATTACCGTGATCGATGATCAGACGGTAGCTTTCCGGCTTTCCGAGCCAAACGTGGCTTTCCTAGAGTATATGACAATGGCAATCCTGCCGAAGCACCTGCTGGAAGGTGAAAATATGCAGGAGTCGGATTTCTTCCGAGCACCGGTCGGAACAGGTCCGTACAAGCTGGAAAGCTGGGATGAAGGCCAGTCGATCGTTCTGACAAAAAATGAAGATTATTACCTCGGTGCACCAAAGATTGACAAGGTCATTTTCAAAATTGTACCGGATGATAATGCACAGGCAATGCAGCTGGAATCCGGCGAATTGGATCTGGCACTGCTTGACCCGAAAAATGCGCAGAATTTCAAGGAAAAAAACGGTTTTACCTGCTACGATATGACAACGGCAGATTACCGCGGAATCTTGTTTAACTTCGCAAACGATTACTGGACGAAAAACAGAGACATCATTCCGGCGGTATGCTATTCTATTGACCGTCAGGCGATCATTGATTCCGTGCTTCTGGGCGAGGGAATGGCGGCATACAGTCCGCTGCAGCGAAACATCTATAATAACGAAAATGTAGAACACTATGATTACAATCCGGAAAAAGCCCAGGAGATTCTGGAAGCAGCCGGATGCACAAAAAACAGCGACGGTATCTATGAACGTGACGGAGAAGAAATCGGCTTTGTGATCAGCGTAATGTCCGGCGAGCAGGACCGCATTGATATTGCCCAGGCAGCAGCACAGCAGCTCCGGGAAACCG
>ERZ824600.5477-NODE-5477-length-10332-cov-3.659823_pt1 | contig 10332 bp, 5 predicted proteins | sample MGYA00519933_ERZ824600 | MGnify/ENA primary metagenome ERZ824600 (study PRJEB31778, sample SAMEA3449178) | human gut metagenome | biome: human gut; feature: human-associated habitat; material: faeces | place: United Kingdom | collected 2010/2012 ... | reverse complement strand
TAAGTATAGCACCATACATGATATTTGACTAGTTATTTATTTAATGCTGTACTAGTATTTCTTAGAACAAAGAGCAAATGCTTGCAAGCCAGGCGCAACTGTCTGAGCCCCAAGGGCGAGTTTTGCGCCCGGCTTGTACTCTAAGCATTTGTGGTGAAGGTCTTAGAAATACTCACATCATGTACGTGGCAAATGAACCGAACTGGTATGACCTGCGGCGTACCAGTTAATATTTATTATACAGTAAAAAGAAGGGCTTGTGTGAAAAGATGGGAGATACTCCAAATTTTTCCAGATGCGGGAAGTGAATTTCTGTAAATTGTCATAAGTTTGGACACAATTTAAATTTATATTAGTACAACTTCACAAATATTTTCTACTTAATTCAGTAAATAATGTTGAACTATGAACAAATTGTGAACGTGTTGTAAATATAAAGTAAATGTAAAATGAATAAAATTTAAATATATCTATTGACGTTTCATGAAAAATGGGTATAATAATGAACTTGTAAACGACAACAGTGTTGATCAGTTCATCTGATTACATTTTGGTATAGCGTTTGTACATAAACGATATACAAGTTTAATAAGGGAGAAATTATTATGAAGAAAACAGTTTTAGCAACAATTATGAGTCTTACATTAGGTGCAGCAATGCTTACAGCTTGTGGTTCTACAGCAGAAGATACAGCAGCTACAGAAGCTACTACAGTAGTAGTTGAAGAAGCTACAACTACAGAAGCTGCTACAACAGAAGAAGCTACTACTACAGAAGCTGCCACAACAGAAGAAGCTACTACTACAGAAGCTGCTACAACAGAAGAAGCTACTACTACAGAAGCTGCTACTACAGAAGAAGCTACTACAGAGGAAGCTACAACAGTTGCAGCTGCTAACTAATTATAGTAATTACCAGTTTCTGACGCTGGTCTATAGAACAGATATCATCCTCAATTGATATCATAAACAAGAACCCCGTGGCAATCGCCATGGGGTTCTTGTTTTGTATTACCTTTATCTTTGAATCAATACCATTACATCTGTAATCTGATTATTGTATAACATAACATTACCGATTTCATTGACAATTGTTGTACTGTTTAATGTGTATGTTCCTGTTGTTGAGTCTTTTGTAAAGATATAGGCTGCACAGCCTGTATACTCTGTACCAAGATTCATATGAATACCAATCGCATAAGGCAGCTTCACGCTATGAAGTGCTGTCAGCTGATAAGTAGTAAAGCCCTCTGCAAAGTCGTTCACTTCACTCATATCGGAGCTGAGATCCAGTTCTTCTGATATATCTGTGTCTGCCATGGAAATACTATATCCGACTCCGTTTCCAAGATGTGCCATCAGATAAATATTTCTTCCACGATACTTCTGCAATACTTCCAGTCTCAGCCTTGCACTTTCAGCCTGCATAAGCACATCTGCATAAGCTATGCCATTCTCAGTTACCTGCTCTGCAAGAAGAACGTTCTGTGGCTGAATCTGTATAGTGTTTCCTGAAGTTGTTGCACTGCTTTCCTGGCTTGTTGATTCTGTAGTACTGCTCTCCTGTTCCTTGGAGGTTTCTGTTTCCTCAGTCTCAGGTTCTTCTGTAGACTCTGTCTCCTTAGTTTCAGGTTCTTCTGTGGATTCTGTCTCCTTAGTCTCAGGTTCTTCTGCGGATTCTGTCTCCTTAGTTTCAGGTTCTTCTGTGGATTCTGTCTCCTCAGTTTCAGGCTCTTCGATATCGCCGGTTCTGCTCAGGACAAAATCATCCAGTGTTCCCCAGGCTTTTGCGCAGGCAGATACATAAGCACCAACTGTTACATCCTGTCCGTCTTTTACTGTAATTCCTGTAATCTCTGGTGTATCCCATTCACACCATCCTGATACAGACATGGACTGCTTATAAGTCTTGTTTCCAATGGTCACAAAGATATACATATCCTGTGTAGAAGCATCTCCGCCCTGAATATTGGCACTGAATGCATATTCGCCTGCTTCTAATCCGCTGATTGTCTGCGATACTGTGAATTCAATGTCTTTTGCGCTCCAGAAATGCAATGCATAATCACCTGTCAGGGCATCGCTTGCATTTTTCTGATAATCAGCAGCTGAATTGGTATCTTCTATTTCCCACATACTTCTGTCGCTGTCTTCAAAGCTGTAGTTGTTTACATAATTCTTGGCTTTGATTACAACTTTACAGGTTACATTGTAGGTCTGCTCCAATACTTCTACAGTACCATTCACTTTATAAGTGCCGCTTCCAGCCTCTGCCAATGCCTTTATCTGTTCCTGGTTCCAGGTAACAGTTCTTTCACTGATTGTATTGTCATTAAAATGTACGGTTGTCTTTTGAGGAAGTTCTATCTTTTCTCCCAGATTTACTGTCAATTCTGTATTGTCTACACTATCTACAGCCAAAGCTGCTTTTGCACCTGTTCCTACATATTTGAATACGTTCAGGGAAGCAAGAGGATGTCCTGTAAAATCAAACATTGCCTGATTATCCCACGCACTGCCGCCATACCACTTACCGGCATCATTTGCATCATATTCGCCTGCATAGCTGCTTGCCCATCCAGAACCATATTTCTCCCAGATTGCTTTGTTCTCTTTTAAAATCTCAGAAGCATTCTCTGCTTCTGCATCATATACCTGTACGGGAATCCATGCCGGCTCCCAGTAAAATGCGCCAATACCTGCACTTCCTACATCTGCAACTGCTGCCATAACATCACGTACGACATTAGCCTGTCCCTGTACGGAAGCTGCATATCCACTTACCAGATCACTGTCCTTGGCAATTGTATTGCCATGTCCGTCACCATCCTCCATTGTATATGCATAGGATGTTTCTGCTACCATGACTTTCTTGTGATATGTATCTGCAATATTCTTCAATACACTGGTCAGATTGGAGGTAGTTCCATGCCAGAACATATAATAGGAAGAAGCAAATACATCATAGTCTACATCATATTTATCCAACTGCTTGGCAATATTCGCATAGTTACCACTTCTCTCCGGATTGGTAAAATGCACTGCTACCAGGATATCCTCATCAATCTCTCTGACAGCCTTACTGCCTGCATTGAATAACTTACATTTATTCTCCCATGAAGTCTCACCGCAGATACCGTTATTCGTCTCATTACCAATCTGAACCATACCTACATCAACACCTGCTTTGATGATTTCATCCAGACTTTCTTTGGTGTATTCATACAGGGCAGCTTCTTTTTCTGAAATGCTGCAGCCACTCCATGCCTTAGGTGCTTTCTGCTTACCCGGATCTGCCCAGAAATCAGAATAATGGAAATCAATCAGAACTTTCATTCCGGCTTCTGTAGCGCGTTTTCCCATTGTAATGGCACTTGCTACATCATTATTACCGCCGCCGTATCCATTTCCATCAGAATCATAGGGATCATTCCATACCCTGAGTCTGACATAATTCACACCGGCATCTGCCATTACTTCAAAGATATCTGCTTTGTTGCCTTCTGTATCATAATATACGACACCACTCTTCTCATTTGCTAATAAAGAAGATACATCTACACCTTTTATGAAATCTGCATTCAGATTATCTATTTTCTCTACATAGATATCTGCTTCTACAGGGTCATCTTCCTCGTTTTCGTCATCTGCATCTGTATACAATACAAGGTTATCCACATCTCCCCAATAGCCTGCCGGAAGATCACCTGATAACGTAATGGTCAGATTGCCACCGTCAAAGGTGAAGCTCCCTGTTGTATAACTGTTCCATGCATCCCAGCCTTGCGTTTCAATAGAATCGGAACTGCCAAGCACATTTCCATCTGCGTCTGATGCTGATAATGACAGTCCACAGTCCTTTGCTTCTCCATCTGCATCTATGCTGACATAATATGTTCCTTCTGCCAGATCTGCGACTTCATAAGTCAGACTTACCGCATTGGTATCACTGTTTCCATTATACAAATGCAGAACCTGTGAATTGTTATTTGTCATCCATTTATCAGTTTTTACTTCCCAGGATGATCCATTCTCCCATGATGCAAAAGAAATCGTCCAATTATCTGCATTTCCATCTTCAAAATCACCATTATCCAGCCCATGAACATGATACTCTATGCTGTCATCAATGGAAACTGCTCTTGTGACACGTATTTCTTCAACTTCTGTCAGTTCCTCCGTGGTCTCATCTTCGGTAGTTTCTTCTTCTGTGGTTCCTTCTTCTGTAGTTTCTTCGGTAGAAATGTCTTCTTCTGTAGTCGATGCTTCTGATTCTGTAGACTCTTCTTCCTGTGTTGTTTTCTCTGCTTCTGATGAAGTATCTTCTGTCACAGATGTTTTCTCTGTCGTGGAATTTTCTTTCATGGAATCTGACGAACTTTCATCTTCAGCCTTGGAATTCTCCTGCTCTTTGTCTTCCTCTACAGAATCTACTGCTTTGGCATCTCCTTCTTCTGCCTCTGCTGCTTCTTCAATCCCAGCTTCAGTCCCATACTCATCCTGACTCTGCGCCGACTCCTCCTGTGCATATACATGAGTGCCACCAGTCGTTGCGAACTGCGACATCATCAATGCCGCTGCCATTGACAAAGCGATGATACGTTTTCTGTCTCTTCTTCTCATATACTAACCCTTAACCTTTCCTCCTGATTGTGCAATCGGTTGTTCATGTTCTTAGTATACTATTGTGCATTTTTATTAACAATGGACAGATAAACGTAATTTTAATCGCTTTTTCATACAAGTTATACAAAAATACTGCGCAACTGTGTTTTAAAGTTGCGCAGTACTTATATTCTTGTAACAATCCCGTTACGCAAGTTCTACAAATTCATCAATCATATCGGCAAAAGACTTCAGACTTTCTCTCCAGAAATCCTTACTGGTCAGATCTATTCCTACTACTGCTGCGGTATCTTCCACACTCATTACAGTCGTAGCATGAAGGAACTTATTATATTTAGGCAGGAACGCCTCTCCTTCCTTCAAATACATGGAATACAGTCCCATGGCTAACATGGCACCAAATGCATAAGGGAAATTATAGTAACTCAATGCTTCTGAATAATAATGTCCTTTGCATGCCCACATATATGGGTGCATATATTCAGGATCAAGTCCATCTCCATATGCCTTTTTCTGGGCATCCAGCATCATAGCCTTCAAGTCCTCCGGCATCAGGAATCTGTCTTCACATGCATTGAATACACTGTCTTCAAACAGGAATCTGGAATAAATATCGCAGATTACCTGAGTTGTATTCATCAGGATATTATCCAGCAATGCCAGCTTCTCTTCTCCTGTGGCTTTTGCAATTGCAAGGCAGGTAATGTGTGTCTCATTAAAAGTAGAAGCCGTCTCTGCTACCTGCATCGGATAATCACGATTTAAAATTCTGTGATCACATGTCTGTGTGCCATGGTATGCGTGTCCCAGCTCATGAGCCAGCGTGTCTACTGCATCAAAGGAACCATTGAAGTTTGTCAGGATTCTGCTCTGTCCTGCGTGGGAAACCTCACAGCAGAAAGCTCCGCCAACTTTACCTTCTCTTGGATAAAAGTCAATCCATTCCTCATCAAATGCACGCTCCATCATATCTGCCATATCCTTGGAGAATTGTCCAAAGCTGTCTAACAGGCACTGCTTCGTCTCTTCCAACGTATATTTCTTATCATTCCTGCCAAGAGGCGCCAGCATCTCAAACCATGGCAGACCGTTATGATATCCCAGATATTCTGCCTTGGCTCTCATATATTTGTGGAATGTCGGCAAGTATTCCTGCATAGCCCCAAACATGGCATCCAGGGTCTCACTCTTCATGTCAGACTGGTCTAACGTCATTGTCAACGCTGAACCATAACCTCTCTCCTGCGCCAGCATACGCACCTGACTCTTGATATTATTAAGCGCATACGCAATGGAACCTTCAATCTTTGCATAAGAAGCAAGCTCTGCCTCATAGGCCTTCTTACGAACTGCCCCGTCCGGATCATTTGCAAGATTTCTGACTGCCGGCAAAGTAATCTGCTCTCCGTCATAATCTACCTTTAAAGTAGATGTCAGATAGTCAAACAGTCTGCTCCATGCATTGCCGCCAGACAGATTCATCCTGGAAATCATGGCTTCCATCTCATCAGAGAAAAGATGTACTGCCTTTTTCTTCGTATTTCTCAGTAAAAAGGCATACTCTGTCAGGAGCGGATGCGCTGCGATACATGCCTCAAGATCTGCTACCCCTGCTATATACTTATCCATGGCTGACTGTGCCTTGGCTGTAGATGCATTGATCTTATCCAGTCTGCCGATGTGATCCAGTGTTTTACCATCTGTTGTGTCCACGGAATTGCGAAGTGCCAGATACTCGTTGAGTTTGAAAAGCACCTTGGCATACGCTTCCTTTGCTTCCAGTACAGTTACAAGCCCCTGCACATCATCCTGCTCTCTTGCCTGCCCCAGTGCAGTCTCCAGCGCCTGTGCATTCTTCTGCAAAAGCTCAAAATCTTCTGCAAATGCTGGATCTTCATATCCTTTATAATATACTTCTAATGACCACTCTGTGTTCATAAATCATAAACCGCCTTTCTGTTTCTGTCTCTTACTCAGTGTATCATGTCCTTATGTACGTGTCAAAGAAAGCGTCTCCTTTACTGAGTATTTTCAATCTTTCTGCGGATTTTTAACATTTGTTTATCAATTTTGCGGATCGACTTTGAGCATTTTAGGAATTCTTCTTCACATTCTTCTATATTGAGATTATTGGTCTTGTATACAAAATGATGTTCAATATCTGACCAGAAATCCATTGCCTGCGTCCTTATCTGTGTCTCCACCTTGACCATCTGCTCTCCTACAGGTATTTTCATGATCAGGTGCAGACTCTGATATCCGCTTGCCTTTGGCTTTTCCACATAATCCTTCACCTTAATAAACTCATATCCCGGCGTTGTTCTCAGCATCTCCATGACCTGATACATATCATCCAGAAAATAACATACTGCCCGCACTCCGGCGATATCATTCAGTTTCTCGGCCGCAAGTTCCACATCTGCGGCATAACCCTTGTCCAGCATTTTATTAAGACAACTATCCGGCGTTTTCACCCTCCAGGTAATCTCCTTTATACAGCTCCAGCCCCTCTGGTTTGACATTTCTTCATTAATTACCTGAAGCCTTTTGTGTACCTGCATGCACGCCTTCTCGTATGGCTCCCTGCGTGACTGCTTCCCCCACTCCTCTATGAATTTCGCATATGTATCTATAAGCATTTCCAAAAAATCATCCCCTCACTAACACTCATTATATCATGAACTTCGTTCGCTAATGAACCCAGAAAAACAAATGTCTGCTTCGCAGCCGCTTGTTTTTCCTTGAGGTTCATTATATCACACAACTTCATGTTTAAATGTAAATTCTATGTACAATTTATGTAAAAGCATTGGTTCCTGTATAATGAATTTTTACATTTGAGTACGAGTTATTACATTTGGCTTGCTTCTCCCTGCCGCTTCATGCATAATGGCAATCGTTACTGTGCACCGTAACCTACCGTCTGCTGAAAGCTGCGTATTTCAAAAAGCATTGTGAAAAGCCATAAAATATTTTATAATACAATTATCAAAAGGCGCTTTCAGCAGACATATTATTACCACGGAGGAATTTATGCAGGAAAGCGTTTCAATCAACAGAACTTACAAAGACCGGTTATTTAAGATCATCTTTGAAGACAAGAAAGAACTATTATCACTATACAATGCATTAACAGGTAAGAATTACCAGAATCCCGATGAGTTGGAGATCAACACGATTGATGACGTCATCTACATGCATCTGAAGAATGACATGTCATTTATCCTGGATGACTGGCAGAATCTGTTTGAACAGCAGTCTACCTTCAATCCCAACCAGCCACTAAGAGGCTTCTTCTACTTCGCCGATTTATACAAGGTTAAGTATTTCGGCAAAAAGATATACTCTACCAGGCTGTTAAAAATCCCAACTCCACAGTACATCGTCTTCTACAATGGCACTGCAAGCATGCCGGACAGAAAGGAACTGCGGTTATCCGATGCCTTCCAACAACCCACTGCGCAGCCCGATATCGAAGTGGTCGCCCACATGCTCAACATCAACTATGGGCATAATAAGGAACTCATGGAACGCTGTCAGAAGCTGAAGGAATACGCACAGTTCATTGACATCATACGCCACTACCTAAAAGAAAATGAACATTGGTCAAATGAGCAGGCAATCTCCAAAGCCATAGACGATTGTATCCAAAATAACATTCTGCGTGACATCTTACAGAAAGAGAGGTTGAGAGTTATGGCATCTATTTTATCTGAATTTGATGAAGTCGGGTATAAGGAAATGATTCGGCAGGAAGCATATGAAGATGCTTATGAGGAGGGCGTTGAATATGGAGTTAAAACCTTAATTGAATTCGTCCAAGATATTGGTTACTCTAAGGAAGACGCTACTACTCTGGTCAAACAACGATTTCATTTATCTGATGATGCAATCAATCAATATATGCAGAAATTTTGGAAAAAATAAATAATTGTACTCTAAATTCCTGTCAATCTCCTATGTAGAGCATGACAGGAGTTTGATTTATCGGAAGATAAAGCTTCCCAATATGTACAAGAAATGGGAAAGATAAATAACCCACTGCTTTTATAAGAAAAATTGACAATCATTTCCCTAATTTTAACATAACAAAAGCCGCCAATCTGGCGGCTTTTGCATATTATGGTAGGAATGGCTGATTCAAAGAATCGCCAACTCCAATTATTGATTAAGCAATTAACCTAACAGAGAAAGTACACCCTGGTTGGACTGGTTAGACTGTGCTAACATAGACTGACCTGCCTGAGCAAGGATATTGGAGTTAGAATACTTAACCATCTCTGTAGCCATATCTGTATCACGGATAGTAGACTCAGCTGATGTTGTATTCTCAACAACGTTATCTAGGTTCTTGATAGTATGCTCTAATCTGTTCTGAACTGCACCAAGAGATGATCTCTGTTCGGATACCTGCTGTAATGCAGCTTTAATTGTTTCAATTGCATCCAAAGCATTCGTATCATCCTTGCCTGTAACTTTTAATCCTTCAACACCAAGGCTGCTTGCGCTCATAGCATCAATTTCTACCGAAATCTGATTGTTCTTAGTAGCATCTGCACCTACATGAAGTGTTAAAGTAAGAGCTCCTGTTTCTTTTTCAGTCTTTCCTACAAATGCATCAACCTGAGCACTTGTAACTGCTTCAAGATTCTTAATATTTTGCTCTTCACCTGTCTTATAACGATAGAGTCCACCTTTATATTTACCATCTTTATCAAAGTAGCTATAAAGTCCATTTCCAGCAACTTCATTGCCATCTTTATCCATCAGCTGGTTGTCCTTAGCATATGCATTTAATGCATCACCAGTCACTCCATTTGTTCCTCTATACTGTACAGCTTTATATGTTGCTGCATTATTTGCTAACTTAAATGTCTCTTCGTTAGCCACTATTGTAGTTGCTTCTCCACCAGCATTAACAGTATATAAGTCTATAGATGAAGTTGCTTTCACTGCTGTAAGATTGACTGTCAATGCTGCTCCTGTTCCGTCCGTTAAACCATTCAAAGCTTTCTGTGTTGTTCCATCTTTCATGTCATCTGAACCAGCATTAGTTGCAGTAAGCTCTACTCCTTTAGCACTAGTTCCATCTACATCTTCAGCTGCATCTTTTGCACTTCCGTATACTTTAGTTCCAATTGCAATTTCTGTGCCGTTAGCAATAAAAGAAACCTTTCCATTTTCATCTCGTGTATATAAATCTACATCTGACGTTACTGTTTTTATAGTAAGGAAACTATTATCTGGATTACCAGTACCTGCACTAATTGCAGATTGTCCTGTTGCCGTTCTACCTGTATAATATGTCTGAGATTTGTCTAATGTAGTACCCTTAGCAACCTCTGTGCCTGTAGTATCATATAATACAGTATCAGATGCTAACTGCTTCTGTGTATATTCATAAGTAACTTTCTTATCTACAGTATTATCACCTTTCAACAGATATGTCTCATTGAACTTGGTTGTTTCAGATACACGGTCAACTTCTGTTACCAGATTGTCAACTTCATTCTGAATATCCTGACGGTCAGACTCTGATAAAGTACCGTTAGAAGCCTGAACTGATAATTCATTCATTCTCTGCAGCATATCCTGTACTTCCTGAAGTGCACCTTCAGCAGTCTGTACAGCGCTGATACCATCTTCAGCATTTGTAGATGCCTGTGTTAAACCACGGATCTGCTTTCTCATCTTTTCAGAAATAGAT
>ERZ824600.5467-NODE-5467-length-10352-cov-3.108478_pt1 | contig 10352 bp, 11 predicted proteins | sample MGYA00519933_ERZ824600 | MGnify/ENA primary metagenome ERZ824600 (study PRJEB31778, sample SAMEA3449178) | human gut metagenome | biome: human gut; feature: human-associated habitat; material: faeces | place: United Kingdom | collected 2010/2012 ... | reverse complement strand
AAAGGGCAAAAAAGGAACCGACCCCAAATTGCCATTTCAAATATGCTTCAATAAATCCATCAATATTTCCATTCATAACAGATTCGACATTTCCAACTTCAAAATTTGTTCTATGGTCTTTGACCAAAGTATATGGACAAAATACATATGAGCGAATTTGACTTCCCCAAGCAATATCTTTTTGTTCTCCTTTTAAACCATCAATAGTCGCTTTTTGTTCTTTTTCTCTTGTATCAAGCAACTTAGATTTTAACATTCTCATAGCTGTTTCTCTATTTTGAATTTGAGAACGTTCAGACTGACATGCAACAACAATATTAGTTGGAATATGAGTTATCCTCACAGCTGAAGAAGTCTTGTTTATATGCTGTCCTCCTGCACCAGATGCCCTATATGTATCTATTCTTAAGTCATCTGGATTTATATCAATTTGAACATCATCAGTTATTTCAGGTAATACTTCTAGTGATGCAAAAGATGTGTGACGTCTTCCTCCTGCATCAAATGGAGAAATTCTAACTAATCTGTGCACTCCCATTTCGCCTTTCATATATCCATATGCATTTTCGCCTATTATCTCAAATGTGACACTTTTTATACCAGCTTCGTCTCCCTCTAAATAGTCTAGTTCTTTAACTTCATAACCATTTTTTACTGCCCATCTAGTATACATTCTATATAACATCTCAACCCAATCTTGTGACTCTGTTCCTCCTGCACCAGGGTGCAAAGTCAAAATTGCATTATTTTTATCATATTTTCCTGATAATAAAGTTTCTAGTTCCAATTTTTCTATTTCATTTTCTAGTTTTATTGTAGATTTTAATATGTCTTTTGCAACTTCTTCGTCATTTTCTAAATTAGCCAATTCGGTTAATTCTTGCAAGTTTATACTTTCTTTTTCAATTCTCTTATATTGTTCAACTTTATGTTTTAATTGCTTTATTTTTGCTAATACTTTTCCAGTTTCTTGTGCATCTTTTTGCCAAAATCCGTCCTTTACAGTTTCATCTTCTAATTTTTTTAATTGCTCTTCTAGTAAAGTTATGTCAAAGAGACTCACCTAAACTTTTAATCTTTTCATTTAGTTTTTCTATTTTTTTAGAATTTTCTTCTAACTCTAGCAACACATATCACCCTTTCTTATTATTAATTCTCTATATCTATTTGTTATTCATAATCTTCAACATTTAATTTTGGATATGTAAATATTTGACCTGCATCTGTAAATTTACCAGATGTTTTATGGTTCTGATTCATTGTAATAGATCCTTTTAAGAAATATTTGTACTTTGATTTTTCTGGTAATGCTCCGTCTCCAATAACAATAGGATCATCCCAAGTTGTATCAACAGCATACCATTTATCATTTAATTTCACATAATTCCATGCATGGTTTTCTGTATTTCCATTATTGTTAGTCGCTGAGCCAATAACTATTACATTATCAATATCTAATTCATTCATTAAATATTGAAATGCTTTAGCATATCCTTCACACACACATACTCTTGATACTAATGCACCATATATATCATATATATTATCTTTAGATAATGATGAATCATATTCTATTGATTCTATTAAATAATCATGTACACTTTTTATTTTTTCGTAATTACTTTTATCTTTTAAATTTGATACAATATAATCTCTTACTATCCCTATTTGCAATTGATATTTTTCTACATCTTGCTTATTATTAAAACCTTCAATTAGATAATTTGGTTTGCTTCCATTATTAATATATACATTGTATTTTACACCACTTAATTTAGTTATTTTTTCTATATTGATAAACATGCTTGTAGCATCTAAATAAAAAATTTCAGGATTTTCATATATTAATGCCTCAATCGCAGATTGATATTGCTTCTTTAGCTCAACATCTCCTCCTTGTGTTGACAACAATTCTTGAAATTTATTTCCAAAGTCTATTTTATATGTTCCTGTCTTTAAATTTTCTCTGTTTTCATACAATTTATTATAAATTACCTTTGCTGTACTATTTAATTGTTCATACAAATATCTATGTCTAGTTGAGTTTGTTGAGATTGGCTCTTTAGTTGTAATATTTGTATTTTGAACACCGCTAAATAGGTCTTTATTGGCATCAATAGCTGAAGTATTTTCTTGTGTTTTATCATTATCCTCTGAGAAAAAGTATCCATCCCCTTCAAAATTTGTTTGTATTGGATTATTTCCTGTTATATCCGCATATATCGTGTATCCTAAAATTGCAAGTGCAATTATAATTGTCATAATTATTATAATTAAAATAAAACTTACTATCTTTTCTTTCATATTTCCTCCTTGGTTACACGAGCACTTAAATTCACTTAAATTCCGCTATTTTAATTATATATTATTCTTACATTGTTTTCAAGCTTTTTGAATATTTTTTCCATTTTTGTTTATATTACTAATATGGATTTTAAAAATTTTTTTAACAAATTAATTAAATATGATAATAAAAGTCATTATGATTTTTCTATTATGAATAATAAATCAGACGATTTGTCTTTTACAGAAACAACATCTCCAGAAGAGGGTTATAAAGTTTTTACAAATATAAAAGAAAATTCAGATTTTTTAAAAAGTAAATATAATGCATTAATATGTTCAGATGTCATAATAAGAGAGTTTAATATGTTAGCATATAACGAGAATCACAAATGTCTCATTATCTACATTGATGGATTATCAGATGCCATCTCTATAAATGATTTCATCATAAAACCTTTAATGATGGGGGAACATAGATATAACAAGCCTTTTGATGGCAATCTAGCAGAATATGTAGATAATTGTTTGTTACCTCAAAATAGCGTAAAAAAAGTTGATGACTACAAAGATGTTTTCTCTGGAATTAATATGGGAGATTGTTTGCTCTTTATTGATACACTTGGAGTAGCTTTTGATATTGATGTAAAAAAATATGAACAACGTGGTATTGATAGTTCAGAAAATGAGGCTGTTATAAAAGGCCCTCAAGAAGGTTTTGTTGAAAACATTAGAACAAACACTTCCCTTCTCAGACGTATTGTAAATAATGAAAACCTAGTTATAGAGACTATACCAGTCGGAAAAATTAGTCAAACAAAATGTAGTATTTGCTATATTCAGGATATTGCAAATGGCGATTTAGTTTCAGAAGCAAAATATAGGCTTAATAATTTAGAAATTGATTCTCTACTTTCAACTGGACAATTAGAACAATTAATAGAAAGTGATGAAGGCTTTGGTATTCCACAAGTACTTTCTACTGAACGTCCTGATAAATGTGCTAAATATTTATTCCAAGGAAGAGTAGTTATAATTATTAATGGCAATCCGTATGCAATAATCTTACCTGCAACTATTGAAGATTTCTTATTTTCTCCAGAAGATACTAATTTGCGTCCTTTGTTTGCAAATTTTCTACGTGAAATTCGTATACTTGCAGCAGTTCTAACTCTCCTGTTGCCTGGTATTTATATGGCTATTACCAGCTTTCATCAAGACTTATTACCAACAGAATTATTGTTCTCAATTTTATCAGCAAGAGAAAACGTTCCTTTTCCAATAATATTTGAGCTTCTTCTTATGGAAATATCTTTTGAACTTATACGTGAAGCTAGCCTTAGAGTTCCATCATCAATTGGTTCATCTATTGGAATTGTAGGAGCTCTGATTTTAGGGGATGCAGCTGTAAATGCTGGTATTGTTAGTCCTACTCTTATAATTGTGGTTGCTATAACTGGTATTGCCTCTTTTGCTATCCCTGACTTTTCATTCGGTTTTCATATACGTATTTTTAGATTCTGGTTTGTAGCATTAGGTGTTACTACTGGCTTTTTAGGAATAGGTATCGGCTTATTTATATATGTTTCTATGCTTTGCAGTTTAAAATCGTTCGGTGTTCCTTATACTACACCGATTGCTCCAAGTTATAATACTAATGGAAACGGTTTTTTTGTAACTCCAGTTTGGAAACAAGAATATCGTGCAAGCTTTATATCTCCGAAAAAGAAAAAAGCTCAACGTACAATTAGCATGAAATGGAAAACATAATATGGTATAGGAGAGATTAATCCCCTATACCATAAAAATTTCTAAGATTTTTTTGTCATAATATGTATATTTTCGACTTTTGCCTTCATTTCTCTTGAAATTATATTTTGAATTTGAGCAATTTCATCTGATTTAAGTTCTTCAACTCCTACAATTACACTTATACTGTCTACATTTACAAATATTACACATTTTTCAAATCCCTTTGTAAGCATTAAATTTTCACATATCATTATTGCATTTTTTTCCTCATTTAATTTTGCAATTTCCTGTGTTACAATAGCTTTTTGTTCTTCGGAAACATTTGAATTATTTAAAATCCCTTGGTATGTTTCTAATGTTTGAGAATACATTGTATCTCTTGATAATTTTGATTCCTGAAAATATTCATCCTGTTTTGTAAGAGTTGTATCTTTCTCATCTTCTTTTTCTATAACTTCATTATTGCTAACCAATGTAGCATCTCCAAGATGTTCGTCTGTTGTATTTGTTGTATTTTGATTTGCAATGCTAACTGTCTCTAAAGTTCCTGATTCTTTAGATATATATGTCCAATACCCTGCTGTAACAAGTACCAAAGCTAACACATAAACAATAATTGAACCTTTTTTTATTTTCAATATATTCACCCCCTGACAATTATTTAATTCCACTTGAACCGCATTTCAAAAACTTGAATTTTATGTACAGCAAGTCCTGTTATAGCTTCAACAGCACTTACTATAGAAGATTTTACATTTACATCTTTTGCACCTTGAGCAGTTATTATTGCACCTTCAATTACAGGCATAACTACTTTTTCTGTAATTGGTTTATTTTCTCCTTTTTCATCTGTATACACGATTTCTTTCTTATTTTCTGTTTCTTTCACATCTTTGCTTCCACCATTTTTATCATTTTCTTTTGTTGTGCTTTCAGATGTAGTTTCATTATACATTGCAACAACTGTACTACTTTCAGAATATTTTATAAGTACTTTTACTTTTCCTACTCCATCTATGCTTCCTAAAATATCCTCCAGCTTTGTTTCTAAATCATTTTGTTCATCAATACTAACTGATGTAGTTTTTGCAAGTACCTTTGAACTATCCTGATTATTGTCTTTACTCCCTTTATCATTTGAAGACCACATACTATTTATTATTAATACTGTTATTATTAATATTATTATAAATACAATAATATTCTCGATTTGTTTCTTTTTATCTTTGCCATTTTCACTTTTTTTTAATAATTCTTTAAACATATTTCCTCCTTTATACTTTCTTTTACTTAACAATAATCTTAATTTTGTTTTCTTCAATTTCAAACTCTGTTGCAAGTTCTTTTGTTGCTCTAGCAATTTCTTTTTCATCTGCTGGTTCTTTAATATTAATTGTAATTAAATGAATTCCTGCGTTTTTTTTATTTGTATCAAGAACTGCGTCAACCTCACATTTTTCAACAGAAAATCCTGCATTTTCAAATTTAGATATTGCCTTATTCTCCAGCTCCTCTAAGTAAATTTTTTCAATTCTTTCATCCATTAAAGATTGATCAATTTCATATTGAGCCTTTGTTTCATATTTATCTATATTGTATTCTTCAACAGAAAGCTTTTCTTTATTCTTAATAATTGGAGAAATTATATTAAATAAAACATATATCCCCATAACCATTTGTATGTATTTTTTGTTTTTATTTTTGGGCAAAATTAAATCTATAATTGTTACAACTATAACTACCACTACGATTTGTTCCGCCCATGAACTAATAAAATTAATCATCTATACATCATCCCACTATTTGAAATTTTTACTACCATTGTTATTCCAATAATCAGTATTACAGAAAGACTACATAAAATAGCAAGTAGTAATTTAAAAACCCCACTCATTTCATCTAAAAGTTTGACTATTTTTTCATCTGCAATAGGTTGTACAACAGCAGATGCCAAACTATATATAATACTTAATGTTGCAATTTTTATAATTGGTATTATACATATCCCTATTATTACTACAACTCCAATAATACCTACTGCATTTTTTAAAACCACTCCACAGCCAAGTACACTATCTACAACATCTCCTAATATTTTACCTACCACTGGAATCACACTGGAAACAGCAGCTTTAGCTGTTTTAGCAGTAATTCCATCAACACTACTGCTTAAAGTTCCTTCTAAAGATACAACTCCTACAAATATTGTCAAAAAAATTCCTAAAAACCATATAACACCTGACTTTAAAAATTTTGCCATTTTTTCGATTTGTATTTTTTCAGAAACTTTAGAAATTATTAAAAATACTACTATAACTAAAACTATTGGAATTAAAACATCTGCAATTATATTCCCTGTAAAATTACAAATAAATAATATTATTGGTTCTATTAATGTACTTGTGGCAACATTTCCTGTGTATACCATTAAAGTTAGCAGTAATGGGATTAGCACATTTATAAATCCCACCAAATTACTTGCAGTTTCTTTAACTAACTTTATTATTTCTGTAAAATTTGACATTATTAGTGTAACAATTAATATATATTGAACAAAATAAATTATTTGAGATACATTGCTATTATCTAAACTATCTGTTATTGACTTTAATATTCCATGTATTACTATTATTACTAAAATACTGATTAATATTTTTAAACTTGAACTAACTTCTTGACCAAAAATTTTTATTATTTTTTTATATATAGTTTGATTATTAATTTTTCCCTGTACCGCTTCATTAAACATATCTTTTAAATCTATATTTTCAAAAAAATCTCCAGTATATTCTTCAGATTCTTTAAGAAAACCATTTATATTAAATCTTTCTTGTGTAGATGTCATTATCTCATCTGTTTCAGCTACCACATAATTTGGTACCATTAGTACTAGAATAAATATCAAAATTACTGCTTTTTTTCTCATATGTGAGGGAACACTCCTTTCCCTTTTTTGCCATCTACGTTTAAGGCAAAATTTCTACAATTAATTCCAATAAGCTTGAAATTATTGGAATTGACATTGCAATAATAATAACTTTGCTTCCCATCTCAATCTTACTTGCTATAGCTTTTTCTCCTGCATCTGAACAAATGCTTACCGCAAACTCTGTAATAATCGCAATTCCAGTTATTTTTAATAATATTCCTAAAAACTGTTTATTAATATATGTTTTTTCCGAAATTGACTTTAATAAATTGATAACTCCTGTAATCTTTCTCATGGTTAAAGCAAGAATTAAAACTCCTACTATTATAGAAACATATATTGCAAATTCAGGTCTATATTGTTTTAAAATAATAATTATTACTAATGCAATTAGACCTATGCCAATTATTTTTATTATTTCTTCCATGTTTCACCTCTTAATCTATAAATCAAATAATGTTCTAACAGTTTGAAACAATGAACTTATTTCTTTAATAACCATTGATAATACTATAACAAGCCCAGCCAAAGTAGTCATCATTGCTTGATCTTCTCTTCCAGCTCTTACAAGAACTTGATGTAGTACTGCTACTAATATCCCAATAGCTGCAATTTTAAATAATAAATTTATATCCATCTTTTATTTCCTTTCTCTTTATTAAAATAATATAATGACAAAAACTAAACCTGTAACAATTCCTAGAGTTTTATAAATCTTTTGATTTTTCTTTTTTTCTTCTTCTGCTTTCTCTATCTGCATATCCAAAAAATTTTCTGTTACTTCAATTTCACTAATCTGACCGTCTACATCTGTTTGTCCTAGTAACTTTCCTAATTTTTTTAGTACCTCTTTATCTTCTTGTCTTAAACTAATGTCTGCTTCTTGTATACATTCTTCCCATACTTTTTTTGCTGGATAGTATGTTATTTGATTTGCCATTTGTCCAAAAACTTTTTCAATTTCAGTAGTATTATCTTTTGAAATTTGCTTAAATATGTCTGCCAATGGCTCATATGTAAATTTTATTTTTGTTTTCATTATATTTAATATGTTTTTAAACTCTTTAAGTTCTATTACTCTATTTTGATAAGATTTTGATATAAGAATACCGATAGCCGCTGATAACACAAGAATCCCAGCCAATAAAATGTATCTTATTACTTGAATTATAGATAAATACATTCTGTTTCTCCTTTCTTTTTTGGATTTAATATTATTATTCTTTCAAATACATTATTTTTTAAAAGCTTAGATAACTCTGTATTTCTATTTATCTCTTCTAAATCCTTTCCATGCACTGTAAATATTCCTTTTACTCCTGAACACATTGCATAATTAATAGCCTTTATATCTTCTACACTTCCAATCTCATCACAAGCAATAACATCAGGAGCCATTGAACGTACTAATATTCTCATTGCCTCTGGTCTTGGCATATTATCTATTACATCAGTTCTAATTCCAATATCATTTTGCGGTATTCCTTTATACATTGCTGCAATTTCTCCTCTTTCGTCAACAACACCTACTGTTTTGCCACTAAATCCGATAACTTTAATCCCATTACTAATATTTCTTATAATGTCTCGTAAAAGTGTGGTCTTTCCACATCCTGGTGGAGATACAATCAATGTATTATAGATATTATCATTTTCATTATCAATTATGTCTTCTATAACCTTATTACTACATCCAATTCTTTGACTTGCAATTCTAAAATTTAAACTAGATATGTAATTTATATTTATAACTTGTCCATTGTCTACAACTGCACTCCCTACTATTCCAACTCTATTTCCTCCCCTAATTGTTATATACCCATCACATATCTGCTTTCTATATGAATATATAGAGCTTTCGCATATCTTCTCAAAAGCCTGTAAAATTTCTTGCTGACTAACAATATAATCTGTTATTTCTTGCTCTTGTCCAAATTTTAATGACAATGGTTTATTTCCCCTTAGTCTTATTTCCTCAAGCTTACCGTTCTTCCATTTTTCCACATTTAAAACCGATTTTTAAATGAAGTATTTATAAATTCTTTAATTGTAAAAGGTAAATATTCTAATACTATTTCTAATCCAGACATACTTTCTCCTTAATATCCAACATTATAAAATAAAAGAGCATATATAATATATATATGCTCTCATATTTTATTTTAGAACTATTTTTAATATAATCCTAGATTTGAATAAATTGTCATTAATAAATCATCTATTTCATCGTCTGTTGCATCATTTAATATTATTGAGTTATTGCTGTTAATCTCTTCAATTTCTATATCTGTAGCAAATGATTTTAAGTTTTTGTAATCTAGTGATAAATTAACTTTCTTTGAACTAGAATCTACAGATGATACATTTATTTCATAATTTTCTTCAACATTATCTAATGTTGCTATATTTTTGTATTGAACCTTAAAATCTAATGATACGCTTTCTTCACCTTCTGAAGTTAAACTTGCATTTACTGTATATGTCAAATCATCTCCACTAGCTTGTTTTAATACACTTAAGTCTCCAACTAGATTGTCGTTTTCGTAAACATTTATTAACATTTGTCTATCACTATTTTCTAATTTTACAAAAATCTTAGACTCATTATTGCCATCTATACTCATTTCAACTTTTTTAACTTTTCTTGTTTTAATATATAATTTTATTTCTAACATACTGTTGTCGTCTACTTCTATGTCTTTAATTTTATCTATCTCTGTATTAATTCTTTGTTTAAAATCTTTTTCACTTAAAGTTCCAGACATCTTTTTTAATACTATTTCATCATCACGTAATGTTTCTAAAATTTTCACTAATATTTCTTGACAATGCTTATTAGATGTGTTCAATTTTATAACTGTTTGCCCATCTACTTTTTCTTTGCTAAATGATGTATCATCTAAATTATCATGTAATATTGAAATACATTTATTTTTCAAGTTGTCTATTTCTTCTTGAGTTAATTGTCCGTCATTAAAGTCTATCTTGTCAGGAATTTCATCTGAATTAATTCCAAATTTTTCTAGTAATGCTTTTAAATTTTGGTTTCTTACAGCGATAAATTTAGTATTTAATAAATTTGACTGAATTCCTAATACATCTTCATCACGTTTGATTTTAATCGGTACATTAATGCCTTGTTCAAGTTCAACTGTCATAGTTTGCTCTGCCATTTTTCTGCTATTATCTGTTTTACCTTCTAAAGTTATTTTACCATCTTTCAACGTTTGTAAAGCTCCATTTACTGTTGAAGTTAAACTATTATCTCCACTTACATTTATTGATACATCACCTTTGTTTGTATATGCTGTAGTTTCTTGCTTTTTAATATATTCTTCTAACTTCTCATCTTTTCAAGATTGATATACTTCATAATTAATACTTCCTG
>ERZ824600.5464-NODE-5464-length-10359-cov-15.808133_pt1 | contig 10359 bp, 7 predicted proteins | sample MGYA00519933_ERZ824600 | MGnify/ENA primary metagenome ERZ824600 (study PRJEB31778, sample SAMEA3449178) | human gut metagenome | biome: human gut; feature: human-associated habitat; material: faeces | place: United Kingdom | collected 2010/2012 ... | reverse complement strand
TTGTTGGGACATTTTCAAAAAATAAACATTAAGACATTATCATAAAATAAACACACTCTAATGCAATTATACCACCATTTAGTTGCATATTTTGTAAATTTTTGGTATAATAATAAACGATTTTAAGGAGCAATTATGAAAGTATTTGGAATTATTATGGAAACTAATCCATTGCATAACGGACATTCATATTTCATAAAGAAAATAAAAGAAATTTATCAACCTGATGTTTTAATTGCCATTACCTCTACTTCTTTTACAATGAGAGGTGATATTTCCGTAATTGATAAATTTACCAAAACCGACCAATTACTAGATGCAGGTATTGATATTATATTAGAACTACCTTTCACACTAGCACTTCAAAGTGCTGACTATTTTGCAAAAAACGCTATAGAGATATTAAATGGTATAAAAATTACTGATTTAGTATTTGGAAGCGAAATAGATAACTATGAATTTTACGATAAATGCTTGAATATTATTAATAACTTTAATAATTATGATAATAAATTCAGTAAAAAACAAAACATCAATACACTATTAACTGAGGCAAACCTAACCAAAGATGAAATTAATATTTTTAATAAACCAAACTTTACATTATCACTACAATATGTAAATTACATTAAAAATAATAATTTAAACATTAATTATCACATAATTAAAAGAATAGATAATGATTATTACGATGAAGTTGCAACCACAAATATAGCAAGTGCAACAACACTTAGGAAATATTTACTAGATGGTAAAGAAATAAATAATTATGTACCATACTACACAAATAATTATGTGAATGAAAAATTAGCAAAAAATAATTTATTTACAGTAGTAAAATACAAATATTTGATTAATAATAATATTAATTACATAGATAATGAAGGTATAACTAATTATATAATTAATAACGGAAATTTTAATAATAATTTTGATGAATTAATAGATAGTTTAAAAAATAAAAAATATACCGCATCAAGAATAAGGCGCACAATCTTACAGTATATTTTAAATGCCCAATATGATTCTTCTATTAACTATAAAAACTATTTAAGAATACTTGGAATAAATAAAACAGGTTTAAAATATCTTAACACACTTCCCAAAGAAACTAAGAATCAACTATTTTCAAGTCCAAATGAAAAAAATAGTTTAAATAATAATATGAATACTATTTTGAATACCGAAATAGATGCAACAAAATTATTTGGAATTATTACAAATAATCTTGAGATTTATAAAAATGAATACAAATTACCAATAAGGAAGGAATAAAAATGAACTTAAATGAATTAAAACAAAAATTAAATGTCTTAGTAGACCCTTCAAATGGTTTTACAATTGGCGAAACTAACTCCATTAAACACGTTAGTTATGACGAAGAAAAAGATATCGTTATTCTAACAATCGCAATGGGAAGACTTGGTGGTGAAAATGAAAAGAATTTTCGTCGTAGTATTGCAAAAGTAGTTAAAGTTGATTGTGGTTATAAAGGATTACAACTTCAATTAGATGAATCTAAAGTATTTGGTAGCATTACTCAAAAACCAATTCATTTCATTGGCGTTATTAGTGGTAAAGGTGGCGTTGGTAAGAGTAGCGTTGCGGCAAACATTGCTTATAGAATGGCTAAAAGAAACATAAAAGTTGGAGTAATTGACGCAGATATTTATGGTTCAAGTATTCCTACTATATTTGAAACTACTAATGCTAGACCTCATTTTGATGAAAATAAAAACATTTTACCTATTGAAAAAGATGGTATTGAAATTATATCTACTGAATTTTTTACAGAACCTGGTCAACCTGTATTATGGCGTGGCGGAATGCTAAATAGTATGATTTCCCACTTCTTCTATGATGTAAAGTGGCATGATGATACTCAATATATCATTGTCGACTTTCCTCCTGGAACTGGTGATGTTACCTTAGATATTAAGTCAATCATTCCTCAAGCTGAGATGATTATTGTCACTACTCCTCATCCTTCAGCAAGCCACGTTGCAATAAAGGCTGGTCATGCCGCAAAAACTCTAGGTCATAATATTTTAGGAGTTATTGAAAATATGGCTTATTTCATCAATCCTGTTAATGGTGAAAAAGAAAAAATATTTGGTGAAGGTGGAGGATTAATGGTAGCTAAAGGACTTGAAACTGAATTGATTGCACAAATACCTATTGGACAACCTAAACATCATCAAGATCTTTTCGAAATTGATGAAGAAATTGGTAAAGTATACGATGAAATCGTAGATTATATAATATTTAAAGTAGAAAATTAAGAAAAAGAGCATTAAATAGCAACACCTATTTAATGCTCTTTACTTTTTTTATTAGTTGCGATCTGGACAATCTGAAACTTCACAACCTTCGCAGCTTTCACCACATTGATTGTTGAAATCACTTACAGCAGATTGGATATATTCCCATTCTTCATCAGTTTCAATTTCAGATAATTCTCCACTTCCATCTTCAGTTTCAACATAGCTTGCAGCCATTAGTGGAATTTCATCTTCGTCATTATCGACATCATTTAATTCTGAAACTTCGTAAAATACAACATACTTTTTACCAAATTCTTCAGATTCCAAAGTAAATAAAATTTGGCATAATTTTTCATTACCTTCTGAATCAATAATTGTTAATTGTCCATCGATTGGATTTTGATTATTCATTTTTTTCTCCTTTTTTATCTATTGATACTATCTAAATAAGACTGTAGAATTAGTGTCGCAGCAAGGGTATCAACCTTATTTTTGCGTTTTGATCTACTTAAGTCAGCTGATATCATCATCTTCGTTACTTCTACTGTCGTTAATCTTTCGTCGTATAAAATTACTTCAAGTCCTGTGGCTTCTTCAAGCATTTTTTTGAATTCCAAAACATACTCTGATTGGAATCCTAAGGTACCATTCATATTCTTAGGTAGACCCATAACGATTTTTTCGATTTTTCTATCAACGATATACATTTTAACATATTCAAGACACTTTTGCAAATCTTTTTCTCTAAAACGTACGGTTGTAATAGATGTTGCGATTGTCCCCGTTGGATCACTTATCGCAATTCCACAAGTTCTATTGCCTAAGTCTAATCCTATATATCGCATTTAATTTTTTCCTCTACTAATTTCAAAGCTTCAACAAGTTTATTGACTTCTTTACCACCTGCTTGTGCGAAATCATTTCGACCTCCGCCATTTCCACCAGTTGCGACTGCGGCAACTTTAACTAATTGACCACAATTTACATTGTTACCAACTGCTTTAGCGATAAAATTGATACGACTATTGTCAATTACATCAGCGAAAAACAAAATCGAACTTTGGTAATCAAGGGCAATTTTATCAACAATATCTTTTAGTGCTTTAGGATCAATATTTTCAACCTGTTGAATTATTACTGTTGTACTATTAATAACATAAGCATTTTTTTCAAATACTTTGTAATCAGCAGATTCCATATTACGTTTTTGACTATCGTAAGACTTTTCTAATTCTTTTTGAATTTTTTTAGCATTGTTGCAACATTCACGATAATTAATAATATCTTGATAGCTACCTACTATACTTGGTAAAACGAAATTTGGTTTAGTTAGCTTAATGTTTTCTTTTTCAGCAGTTTTTACTAAATCATTACATTTGTTTATTACATCTAGTATGACATCTTTAGTATTTTTAACGGCATTTTGAATTTCATCAAAAATATTATCACTTGCAACTGCTTCTATTCTAAAAATGCCTGAACCTTTAGATTCAATACTTGTAATAGCAAAGTTTTTAATATTACTAGTGTTTTTAACGTGAGTACCACCACATAATTCTTTACTAAAAGTCATATCTACTAATCTAACAACATCACCATATTTTTCACCAAATAGTGCTTGAGCGCCTAACTTTTTAGCATTTTCCAAAGATGTTTCAATCGTTTTTACTTCATAACCTTTCTTTATGGCATCAAGAACAATTTTTTCAACTTTTAAAATTTCTTCTACTGTTAAATTTTGATAGTGATTAAAATCAAAACGAAGATTCTCTTTTGTTACTTGTGAACCATGTTGAACTACATGTTGACCAAGTACTTCTCGTAATGCTTGATTTAAAAGGTGAGTAGCTGAATGATTTTGGCTTACCGCAAGTCGGTAATCAGCATTTACACACGCTAAAACAATGTCATCAACTGAAATTTCTTGATTCTTAAAATCAACACTATGGGCATGTTGGCCATTAGGAAGTTTGAAAGTATCCAAAACATCAAAGTTTTGTCCTTTATATGTAAATATACCTTGGTCACCAGCTTGTCCACCCATTTCTGCGTAGAATGGAGTTTTTTCCAATACAACAAATAGTAAACCATTGGCTTTATTTACTTTCTTACCATCTTTAAATAATCCAATTACAGTGCTTTCTTGTTCTAACGTTGTGTAACCAACAAATTCTGATTTTCTTTTAAAGTTCAAATATTCTTCATTTTGAATATTCATTGATTGTTCATTTGAACGAGCATTTCTAGCGCGATTTTTTTGTTTTTCAAGTTCTTCGTTAAATCCTACTATATCTACTGTGAAGCCATTATCACTTGCGGCTTCTTGAGTAAGTTCAATTGGAAAACCAAAAGTATCATATAATAAGAAAGCAGAAGCACCACTGATAACTTTTTCTTTAGAATTACTCATTATATCATTTAATTTCTTTTCACCAGTAGCTAAAGTTTTTAAGAAATTTTCTTCTTCTGTTTTAATGATTTTTTCGATTATTGCTTGTTTATCAACTAAGTAACTATAAAAATCTTTCATATTATCAATTACGATGCTAACCATTTGATATAAGAAAGGTTGTTTAATACCTAATTTTTTACCATAACGCACTGCTCTTCTTAAAATACGTCTTAAAACATAGCCGCGACCTTCATTAGCAAAAGTTGCGCCATCTGCAATCGCAAATGTAACACTTCTTACATGGTCAACTATAACTCTAAATGCCATTTTGTAAGCAGGGTTATCGTAGGAGCAACCAGTATGTTGTTCTAAGAATTTAATCATCGGCATAAATAAATCAGTTTCATAGTTAGTTTCAGTTTCTTGAAATATACATGCTAGTCTTTCTAATCCGCTACCTGTATCAATATTTTTGCTAGGTAATTCAGGATATTGTTCTCTTGGTAGACCACTAACTGAATTGTATTGACTAAATACAATGTTCCAAATTTCGATATAGCGATCATTTTCAATGTCTTTTCTTAGTAAATCTAACCCGATATTATTAGGATCATACTTTGTACCTCTATCATAAAAGATTTCGGTATCTGGTCCACATGGTCCTTCGCCAATTTCCCAAAAGTTGTCGGCAATCGGAACTAAATGGCTTGCTTCAACTCCTAATGATTGCCATTTTTCAAAAGTATCTTTGTCTTCAGGGTAATAAGTAATATAAATATTATTTTTATCTAGGGCAAACCAATCTGGGCTAAATAGTAATTCATATGCCCAAGTTAATACTTCATTTCTAAAATAATCACCAATTGAAAAGTTTCCTAACATCTCGAAAAAAGTATGATGTCTAGCTGTTTTACCAACATTTTCAATATCGTTAGTTCTAATTGATTTTTGTGCATTAGTCATTCTTGGATTTTTAGGTTTTTCACGACCATCAAAATATTTCTTTAATGGTGCAACACCAGCATTTATCCATAATAAAGTTGGATCATTATGAGGAATAAGTGATGCACTTGGTATTATTTCGTGACCTTTACTTTTAAAAAATTCAAGCCACATACTACGTATTTGATTTCCTGTTAATTTCTTCATGTTTTTTTCCTTTCAAAATTATTAGTTTATAACAACAAAATAAAAATCGTTCCTATTAAGGAACGATTCTAAATCGCGGTACCATCCTACTTTGCATTAACATGCACACCTCTTTGGTTTTAACGCAGTTCCTGCGGGAAGGATTAATTCCACTATAAAGGAGCTTCAAGTAAGGGTAATATAGTTTTGCACCAACCAACTATTCTCTAAAATTTACTATCTTACTTTACTAATCTTTAATATGTTTTAATTATGCAGCTTTTTCTTCTTCAGGCTTTTCTACTTTTTTAGTTGTTGTTTTTCTTGTTGTGGTAGCCTTTTTAGTTGTTGAAGTTGCTTTTTTAGTTGTTGTAGAAGCACCTTTCTTGGTAGTTGAAGCTGGTTTCTTAGCTGTTGTTGCTTTTTTTGCAGTTGAAGTAGTCTTTCTAGTAGGTGCTTTTTTAGCTACTACAGGTTCTTCAGCTTTAGCTTCTAGATTTTGTTCATCCATTTCAGCTTGTTTTTTAGCTTCATCAAGAATTCTAGCAACTTCTTTTTCAGCTTCTTTAGCTTTTCTTGCGGCTTCTTTTTCAGCGTCTTTTACAGCCTTTTCAGCTTCTTTAGCCTTCTTATCAGCCTCTCTTGCTTTTCTAGCAACTTCTCTTTCAGCATCTTTTACGGCTTTTTCAGCTTCTCTTGCTTTCTTAGCGGCTTCTTTTTCGGCATCTTTTACAGCTTTTTCAGCTTCCTTGGCTTTCTTAGCTGCTTCTGCTTCCGCTTCTTTAACCAAACGTTCTGCATGTTCAGCGGCTTCACGTTTTGTTCTTTCTGCTTCTTCTTCAGCGGCTTTTCTTCTTTCTTCATCTTCTTCAGCATTTGCTTGAAGCTCAGCTTCTTTTGCACGAAGTTCAGCTTCTTTAGCTAATAATTCTTCTTCTTTAGCTTTTCTTGCGGCTTCTTCTTCAGCTTCTTTTGCTTGTCTGATTGCTTCTTCTTTAGCCTTTTGAGCTTCTTCTTTAGCTTTTCTTGCGGCTTCTCTTTCTGCCTCTTTAGCTAAACGTTCAGCTTCTTTAGCTTGACGTAATGCTTCTTTTTCAGCTTCTTTGGCTTGACGTAATGCTTCTTTTTCGTTATCAGCAAGAATCTTTTCAGCCATCTTAACTTTTTCACGATTCAAACGTTCTTCTTCTTTACGTTTAGCTTCCTCAGCTTTTTGAGCCTCTTTAGCTTCAATTGCAGCTTGTTCTGCAGCTAATTCGGCAGTTAATGATTCTTCAACTAATTTCTTTATAAAATCAGCTTCTAATTCACCTTTATTAACAATCTTCAACCAGTTACCACCTTTAGGGGTATTGGCAACTGAAACAATGCCAGGGAAGCCTTGAAGATAAGTAATTAAATTACTTTCATCAACTACGTAAGTAATACGATAATCACTTGAAGTCTTTTGTGTAATCAAATATGGTTTCTTGCCAACAAGGAATTTATGTTGAGTACCTTTAGGATTAACAACTACGCTTAAATCAGCATGATTTAAACTTGAAGCAAATTTAACCAATTCATCATAAGGATATACAAATTCTTTTTCTTTCTTAGTAGCATCTGTCTCAACTTTTTGAACTGGTTTAGGAGTTTCTTCAACTACTTCTACTTTAGTAGATTCTAATTCAGCCTTTTCTTTAGATAATGCTTCAACTTTTGCTTGTAAATCAGCTTTTTCTTGTTCAAATACAGCAAGTTCTGAATCATATTCAGCATTTTCTTTTTCAATTGCAGAATTTACTAATTCTAATTCACGTTTGATTGCGGCAAGTTCAGTTAACGCAACTTCTTTCTTAACTTGGTTTTTAAGATCAGTATATGCTTCAACGAGTTTATGATTCTTTGATTGTTCAGTTAATTCACGTTCTTTAGTATTTTTTAATTCTTGTTTTAAATTGTCTAAACGGTTAGATAACTTTTCAATTTTTGCATTTAATTCAGGTGCATTAACTTTTTCTTGATAAATATCAACGCTCAATCTTTCACTAGTATAATTTAACATAGAATATAAGATAACTAATTCAGCATTAAAATATTCGTCATCATGGCGTTGTTGCCATTCTTCAAGTAATTCTTCTTTAGATTTTTCAGTAAATTCTTCTCTTGTATCATATGTAGATTTCATTCTTGCAAAGAAAGTTACTAATACAATTGCACTAAATAATAAGCATATGATAATATTCCAAGCATTAGTATTTACAAGTTCAACTGTTGTGTGATAATTGTTAAGAACTTTTGAACGTAAAAGTATCATGTCAACAGCAAATATTACATATACAAATACATCAAATAATGATATTTGGAATTTTGTAGCTTTAATTGCTAATTTATCAACGTTGAATAAGCAAACAGCTAATCCAACAATTTCTACACCAAGTGCAATTGAAAGATAAATGAATTTACTATATGTGAACACACTTGTTGGAGTAGCACGCGCCATTAAGAATACTACGTAAAGTGAAGATATAATAGTATATGCAAAAATAGGCATATAGCTAATTAGTGAAACACTACGATCGACAGGTCGATAACTATCAAATTTACGAACAGTAATGAAAATATTCAAAATGATAATAATTGCTGGAATTATTAAATATTTAATAATTACTTCAGCTTTTGGCATATATTTACCACCGAAAGGAATGGCAGCAATAAAACAAATAATTAATGCTATTGATGCTAATTTAAATATTAAACTACGATTTTTTTCAGTCATCATAATTATCTACCTATCCTCTCTATTTGTTGCTTTCTTGTTGTGCTTTTTTTAAAGCAGCGCGTTCTTTTGCACGAGCGGCAGCTTTAGCTTTTCTTTCAGCTTGTTTTGCAGCAGCTTCATCAGCTATTTGTTTTTCTGCAGTAAGAACCGCCTCTTTTATAACCTTACGCATAAATTTAGTTTCTTCTTTACCTTTATTAGTTAACTTAACCCAATAATTGTCTTTTAAATTTTTAGGAGCGATTAATTCACCAGGTCTAGCTTTTAAGTATTCAACGAATTTATTTGATGAAGTTATAAAGCTAATACGATAATCGTTATTAGTTGATTGCATTACTAAATACATCTTCTTACCAATGTAATATTTGATAAGATTGCCTTTAGGATTAGCAACTGCTTTGAAGCCCTCATGATCACTAAATGAATTTGCATATTCAACCATTTTTTCAAATGAAGGAACAATTTTCTTAGTTTTCTTAGTAGGAGCAACAACTTCTGGAGTTTCAACTTCTACACTTTCAAGTTTCATAGCTTGAACTTCAGCAAGTAATGCTTCATAATCAGCTCTTTGTTTACGCAATTCAGCTTTAGCTTCTTCAAGAGCTGCTTGTTTTGCCTCAATTTCATTTAACATTGCATGTTTTTCAGCAACAACTTTTGCAATTCCAGCTTTTTCTGAATTTAAAGATTTAACTTCTTCACTATCAGTTGTATTTATTTCTTCTAAAGTAGGTTCAGCAACGAATACTTCTTGATTATCTTCTTCCTCATCTTCATATTCATCTTGAACTTCCACTGTTTGTACTTCTTCTTCATGACTTTCTTCTTCAGTTACTTCTTCAATTTGAAGTTTTGAATAGTCATCTGAATTTTCATCAAAATACATTTCAAAATCATCAAGAATATCATTGTATGCACGATGATGTTCTTTTTGTTTAATTTCATATTCGTAACCTTCACCGCCAACATAATGAATTAGTTGTTCATCTTTTTTAAAGGTACGAATTATCCATCTTAATGTTAAGCAAAAAGCGATAACTAATAAAATGTAAACGAAGAAAATTAGTGAATTACCTAATTTATATTCTGCAATATCACCATATGCCTTACCATAGACAACATTTATACGCCATTCAAGTAAAATAAAGCAAACAATAAACAAGAAAATAACAACGTCTAGAATGATATTATCTTTCATATCAAAACGCATCATTATTTTGTATGCTCTAAGTAATGCGTATACCGCAAATACAAAATATGCTACAAGTGCAGACACTACAACACCTAACATTTTTTCTGATAATACACTACCAACACCGGCAGAAACATAATCGAATGAAAGAGTTTGAATGATATTAATAATTGTTGCAATTATATAAATAACAATTGGAAAATAAGCCATAACTAAAGTTAGTTTAGAAACTTCACGATAATTATATAATTGTTGATATTTTTTGATTGCTGGATATATTGCAAGTAATATTGCAACAACACCAAGTATAAGTTTTAGAACTGACTCAACGACAAATATATTTTCGCCATTGTTCAATCCAGGAATTGAACGAAAAGGAAGTGCAACAATAAGCCCTAATACAAGACTCACGATTCCTATAGCAATCATCCAATTCTTTTGTGCCTTTGATAACATATTTTTCACTCCTTTAAAAATTATTCAAATATTATTTTATAACAATTTCCTAGACATATTATAACACATTTCAATTTTTTTGTAAATTGAAATTATCTTTTTTTACGTTTTTTTGTGTTCGTGTACACTAGATTGTGTACACGAACACTGACGGGTTGTCAATCAT
>ERZ824600.5462-NODE-5462-length-10364-cov-3.003977_pt1 | contig 10364 bp, 8 predicted proteins | sample MGYA00519933_ERZ824600 | MGnify/ENA primary metagenome ERZ824600 (study PRJEB31778, sample SAMEA3449178) | human gut metagenome | biome: human gut; feature: human-associated habitat; material: faeces | place: United Kingdom | collected 2010/2012 ... | reverse complement strand
ATAATATAAAAATTGAATAAAAAATAAAAAAAAGCACAAGCTTAAAATATAAAGAAAATAGTATAAATATTAAAAAAATCTGATTGTATTAAGATTTAATTATACTATAAAAGTTTATAAGAGAAAGGTAGTGCTTTTTATGTTTGATAAACAAGGATTTAAAGAAGAAAAGATAAATAATTATGGAGAAGAAATAGAAGATACAACAATGTATGGAGAATTTATTACATCATATTTTGCATGGGTGCCATTATCAAAACAAAAAGAAAAAGTAGAAGAACTAGAAAAAATGACTAATAAGGGAATGAAAAGTAACATTAATAAAAAACAAGAATAAAAAAATAATGAAATAGTAAGAAAAAAGTAAATAAAGTGAGAAAAAAAGATATTAGAAGACATAAGATAAAAATAAAAGTCAATAAAGGTCAGAAAAAGTCAAATGACGTTGTTGCAAAATATTAAAAAATCTATATAATATATATTGTAAGTCAAAGAAAGTCAAAGACAGAAACAAATATAATACAATAAATAAAAGTCAAAACATAAAAATTTAAATTGGCATTAAAAATATCAAAATAAAATTAAAAAGATACTAAAGCAATAATTAAAAATATATTAAGATAATCGCACAATATGACAAAAAAATTAAAGGGAGGCTGATAAAATGAGAATGTCAGATGTAATAGAAGACTTTATAAAAGATTTATTTGAAGAAGATGAAAGTGATTTTATAGAAATACAAAGAAACGAGTTAGCACAGCATTTTAATTGTGTACCATCTCAAATAAATTATGTAATATCAACAAGATTTAAGCCATCACAAGGATACTATGTAGAAAGTAAAAGAGGCGGTGGTGGTAACATCAAAATAAAAAAAATAACAAATACAAAATCAGATTATATAATGCATATAATAAATAATATAGGAAGAACAATAACAACAAATGACATTGATATTTTATTAAGTGATTTCTTAACATACAACATAATAACATCACAAGAAGCTAAACTTTTAAAAGTAGCAACCAGTGATAATGTTTTGAAATTAGATAAAAATATAAAAGATGAAGTGCGAGCAAGAATATTTAAAAATATGTTATTAAATATTGAATAAATTTAGTACAATTTTGATATTAAAATTAAAAAAAGAATAATGTAAAATTATTCTTAAAAGGAGTGATTAATATGTTATGTGAAAATTGTAAAAAGAGAGAAGCAAATGTAAAATATTCAGAAAATATTAATGGAGTAAAAAAAGAGATGAATCTATGTGAAGAATGCAGTAGAAAATTAGGAATAACAGATAGAATGGATTTTAGAATGCCATCATTAGATATTCCAAGTTTTTTCGGAAGTTTCTTAGAAGATTTTAGCACACCAGAATTTATGCCATTTTTGAATGAAGTAAAACAACTAACATGTGATAGTTGTGGTTCAACATTTGATGATATTGTAAATACTGGAAAATATGGATGTGCAAATTGCTATGATGTATTTGAAGATAGAATGGATCCAATATTGAAAAAATTACAAGGATCTAATAGACATAATGGAAGATTAGGAAAAATATCAGATAATAAAGTTCATTTTGAAAAAGAAGATGAAAAAGTTCCTCGTGCCGCTGCTGAAACTCCTGATCGCCGCGGCGATTGTGGCCTTTCTGGTCGTCCGCAATTCCGATGGGCTGCTTGCCGCGTTCCGCTCGATCCATCCCGGCTGGCTGGCCGGCGCGTTCCTGCTGTACGGCGTGCACATCTATGCCAATGCGTGGAGATGGCATCTGCTGCTGCGCGTCCGGGAAATTCAGTGTTCGATGGGAGAGGCGTTTTCGCTGACGATGCAGTCGTTCTTCTTTTCGCTGGTGATTCCCGGCGGCGCGATCGGAGGGGATCTGGTCCGGATCGGATTCCTCACCGCAAGGGTGCCGAAGGAGCAGAAGTTCAGCGGGGCGTTCACAATTCTGATGGACCGGTTCACGGGGATGATCGGAATTTTCCTCGTGGCGCTGCTGCTGCTGCCGTTCTGTGTGCGGTATCTGGATATGGAATCGGCTCTGACGAGGGCGCTGGTGTGGGTGCTGGTCGCCGGAAGTGTCGCCGGACTGCTCGCCGCGGGGGTGGTGTTCTATCATCATCTGCTCGAAAAGCTGGCGCTGTACCGGAAAATGAGAGCGTTCGCCGATCGGATTTCCGGAGGGATGTTCTCCCGGGTGGCGGATGCGATCGATTCGTACAGGGAGAACCGCAAGGAGATTCTGATCTGCATTGCGGCCAGCATGGTGCTGGTCAATATCGTGCTCGGTGTCGCGGGATTCTTTGTCGCCTGCGGGGTCGACTCCGGGTGGCGCGAGGCGGGGATTTCCATTGAAGCAATCACGCTGGGAAACATCGCAGGTCTGCTGCCGCTGACTCCTTCCGGACTCGGAGCGCGCGATTTCTTCATCAAAACCATTCTGCAATCCGCCGGAATGAATGGCGGAACGGCGCTTGCAACGGCGCTCTGCTTTACCATGATTATCATCGCGTTCAATCTGATCGGCGGACTTTTCTTCATCTTTGACGGACGGAAAAAGGAGATCGCCCTCGCTTCGGCCGGGGAGGGGGAGCTGACCGAAAAGTCCTGAACGCAAAGAACACTCCATTCCCATTCAAACAAAAGGAGTCCTTATGCGGAAACGGTGGAACTGGACGGGCGGATGTCTTTTCGGAATCGTCGGCGGACTGCTCGCCGGGTGTTCGGCGGATCCCGCCGCATCTCTGCATCCGGTTCAGCCGGATCGGCCGCTCTGCAGCGCAACGGAGTTTTCCGTTGTCAGCTACAACATTCAGGCGCGCCCGGTGCTGGATCGCTGCGAATGGAAAAGTCTGCGGATCGGCGAACGGATCCAGGGGGACGAGCTGGTCGGTTTCCAGGAGTCCTTCGCCGCCCACGGCGCTCTGAAAAAGAAGAATGCTCTGCATGGAGAGGTCTACTTCGGAAAACGGCGCCATGCGCTGAAACTGGTCAATTCCGGGCTGGCGGTCTTTACCCGTTTCCCGATCGAAACGGCCGATGCGGAGTATTTTCAGGAGGAGGGATCGCTGGAAAACCGTCTCGGATCCAAGGGGGTTCTGATGGTCCGTCTCCAACTCAACGGAGCTCCGCTGGATTTCTACACCACGCATCTGGCGGCAGGCTCTCCCGGTGTCTCCGGCGAGGCCCGCATCGCGCAGCTCGGTCAGATCGCCGCATTCATCCGCCGAACCTCCCCGCCTGAAAACGCCGTGATCCTCTGCGGAGATTTCAATCTCACTCTGCACGCAAAACAGAAGGAGCTCCTAAATTTCCTGAACGAAACCGGCCTCCGGAATCCGGCGGCGGAACAGAAGTGCGAAAAGAAAAGTTTCATCGATCATGTCTTCTACCGTCCCTCTTCCTCTCTTCCGCTCAAACCGATCTCCTGGGACGTGCTGAAGCAGGAGTTCCCCGTTTCCGGTCCGGATGCGCTGAGCGATCATGCCCCGATCCGGGTCCGCTTCTCCGCCGCCGGCCCGTAAACAGAAAAACGCCGTCTCTCCCGCGAAGGAGAAACGGCGTTGATGACAAACTCAATCCGCTGTGCGGAAGAATTCCGCTCAGTGTTCCGGGAATTTGTAGTTTTCCCCGTAGCCGTAGTGTTCGACGATGTAATCGACGTCCTTGTCTCCGCGTCCGCTGCAGTTGACAAGGATGGCTCCGGTCTGCATCTCCTTTGCCAGTTTCATCGCATAGGCAATCGCGTGCGAGGATTCCAGCGCGGGAATGATTCCTTCGTAACGGGAGAGTTTGAAGAACGCGTCCACCGCCTCCTCATCGGTCGCTGTGACATAGTTGACGCGCCCGATGTCCTTCCAGAACGCATGCTCCGGTCCGACCGAGGGATAATCCAGTCCGCTCGCAATCGAGTAGACCGGGTCCGGATTCCCGTTTTCATCCTCCAGCACATAGCTGTCGAATCCGTGGATTGTTCCCTTCTTTCCGAATGTGATGGTTGCCGCATGATCGCCCTTTCCGGGGCCGCGGCCGAGCGGTTCGACTCCGTAAATATCCACCGGGTCGCCCAGAAACGCGGAGAACATTCCCGCCGAGTTGCTTCCTCCTCCGACGCAGGCGCAGACCGCATCCGGAAGAATCCCGGTCATCTCCTTGAACTGTTCACGCGCTTCGATTCCGACGCACATCTGGAAGTCGCGCACCATCAGCGGGAACGGATGCGGTCCCAGCACCGAGCCGATGCAGTAGATCGAATCCTCATACGACGCCAGATACGACTCGAACGCCGAATCCACCGCCTCCTTCAACGCCTGCATTCCCCGGGAGACCGGCACAACCTTCGCCCCGAGAATCTTCATCCTCGTGACGTTCGGCGCCTGTTTGGCAATGTCGACCAGTCCCATGTGAATTTCGCATTCCAGTCCGAAATAGGCCGCCGCGGTCGCCAGCGCCACGCCGTGCTGTCCGGCACCGGTCTCCGCGATCAGTTTCTTCTTTCCGAGAAACTTCGCCAGCAGTCCTTCGCCCATGCAGTGGTTGAGCTTGTGGGCGCCCGTATGATTCAGATCCTCCCGTTTCAGATAGATCTGGCAGTTCCCGATCTGGCGGGAAAGACGGTTGCAGTGATACACCGGCGTCGGACGTCCCTGAAACTCACGCCGGATCCGGCGCAGTTCGTTGATGAATTCCGCCGAGTGGCAGATCGACTGATAGGCGTCCGCAATCTCCCGGAAGGGTTTTTCCAGTTCGGGGGGAACATGACGCCCTCCGTATTCGCCGAAATAGCCGTCCTTGTCGGGATAATCCCTGAAATAACGAGAATAGTCAATTTTCACATCTTTCATTGCAAACACTCCGTTGGTTTCTTATAATCTATTATGATTCAGCAGATTTTCAACACCGGTTTGATGGAAAAAATCCTTCATTTTCAAAACAGCAGAAGTTTTTCGGGCGATTTCCGCGGCAAAAACGAGGTAGTGGGTCTCAAGAGAGATCTCCGGACCGGTCACGATTCCCGAGGTGTCCCGGGTCTGCACGGCGTCGATGAAGGCGCGGAGAAGATTGTAATCCCCGCCGCCGTGGTGATCCGGTACGACCGGAGGCGGAATCGGAATCTCCTCGGTCTTTCCCGTCAGATAGGTGTGGCAGAGCAGTTTTTCCCCGTCGCCGAAAAGTTCGCCCAGCGATCCGAAGACCGTCGTTCTCCGGTCGCCGTACCGGGAACAGCCGGCGAGCGTGAAGACCGCTGTCGCCCCGTTTTCAAATTCGATGCTGACCACCTGATGATCCGCCACGTCATTGTCGCACGCGAACACGCATCGGCCGTACGGTCCGTTGCGAAGCTGCCGGAGCACATTTTCCTCCGTCCCTTCTCCCGCTACCGATTCCACATACGCTCCCACGTTCCCCGAACGGATCCGCTCCAGATAAAATCGCGGCGCCGAATAGGGACACCGGGGCTCGATTTTGCATTCCAGACACCGGTCCGCCGCACCCGCCGGCTGATTCTCCTTCCGGAAAAACATCAGCGATCCAAACGAGGACACCTGCTTCGGCGCAGAGTCCACAATATACCGGATCCAGTCCAGATCGTGAATGGATTTCGCCAGAAGAACCGACGACGACTCCTCCTCCCTCCGCCAGTTCCCGCGGACATACGAGTGCGCAAATCTCCAATGTCCCACCGGTTCCAGATGCTGCACGCTCATCACCGTTCCGATCTTGCTGCCTGCAATCAGATTCTTGAGCGTCCGCGTGTAATTGGTGTAGCGGAGAACATGGCAGACCGAGAGAATCACATTGTTGCGTTCCACCGCCGCAATCAGATCTCGGCACTCCTCCACCGTCGGCGCCAGCGGCTTTTCTATGAGAATGTCATATTTCAGATTCGCAAACGCCACCGCCGGCTCCAGATGCATCCGGTCCTGCGTGGTGATGATGACCGCATCGGCAAATTTCGGGAGAGCGGCCAGTTCGCGCCAGTCCCGGAACTGTCTTTCCGGGGGGATGTTGTGTGTCCGGGTGATCCGATCCCGGAAAAAATCGCGGGGTTCCGCAACCGCAACCACCTCCGCCCGGTCGGAAAGGGTTTGAAGATGATGCGAGTAAATACTGCCCCGTCCGCCGCCGCCAATCAGAATCACAGATACTTTTCTCATTCTGGGTCCTATGATTTTTTTTCGTAATCCGCTGTTGGGAAATAATATAGTAATAGAGGGAAACCGTTCAAGCAGGGAGAAGATTTTTCGTCAAGAAAAAGGTATTTTCCGGCAAGTTTTCCTCCTCGTTTCCCGCGCTGGAATTTCCGCTCCCGGATAATATACCGGCGCGGAGGCGTCCTTCAAGACTCTTCCGGTATGCAAAATGTGATTCATCTGATACAGTTCGTGACCGGATGCGGTCCCGGTCAGTACTCTCTTCCGTTTCCCCGCGCCGGATTTCGGGAGGAGGGATCTGCCTTTTTCCGATCTTCTCCGCTGCCGCACGCGGGGGCGGATGGCTCCGGCGTGGACGGAGACGTCCGGCGGGAAAACGGTCACTCCTGCGGAACGATCCCGGGTTCCGCAAGGTGTTCCGGAGGATTGTCCGGATTGCAGTGATCCTTCCGCCCGGTCGCAAGGAGTGTCTGATAATATCTTTTCTTGTATTTGAGAACTTCCATCTGTTCCTGAAGGTTCCGAAGCTGGTCCCGGAGAATTTTCTCCTGACGGAAAATCAGTTCCGCCCGCTCGGGGATCGTGGAATCCCCTTTCTGGCACATCTCAATGTAATGGCGGACCCCGCGGATGGAAAGACCCGTCGCCCGCAGGCAGTGGATCAGTTTCAGCCAGCTGACGTTGTAGTCGGAAAACAGACGGATGTTCCCCTCGCTCCGGTCCACGCACGGAATCAGACCGGCGTTGTCGTAATACCGGATCGTATAGCTTGAAAGCCCCAGCATTTCCGCCACCTCCCGGACGGTGTATTTCGGAGTCTTGTCCCGAAGAACCCGGAATTCCTTCCGCTCTTTCATGTCAGTTCCCTCCTTTTTCAATTCCCCGTACGGAGAATGGTTTCGTTTCGTTTTTTTTTTAGTATAACTTCATCTTTCTTCAAATCAAGTCCCGGACGCTCCCCGTGACGCGCCTCCGGAAGAAAAAACGATAATTTTTCCCGAAAACACTTGACTTACAGCAACTCTAAGGTTTACAGTACCACCGTGAGAGGAAAAAACGGAACGTGTTCAAGACGAATGGTGGAAAGGATGGTGGAGATATGAATCGAAGAGATTTTCTCAAACGTTCGCTGGCGGCTGCCGCATTTCTTCCGATGGCGGAGCTCCTGGCCGGAATCGTCGGGAACGGGAAGAAACGGGAGCCGGCCACTGTCTATTTCACGTCGCGGATCTCCCCCGAGGCCGTGATCCGCATGGAACGGGCCCTCGGAATCGCTCTGCCCGGAAAGGTGGCGGTGAAGGTCCATTCCGGAGAAAAGGGGAATCAGAACTTCCTGCGACCGGAGTTCCTGCGTCCGATGGTCGAAGCGGTCAAGGGAACGGTCGTGGAGTGCAACACCGCTTACGAGGGGGCCCGGAACTCCACGGAAAAACACCGGGAGCTGATCCGCGAACATGGATGGTCCCGCTGTTTCCGTGTCGATCTGATGGACGCGGAAGGGCCGGATCTGGAACTGCCGGTCCCGAATGCAGAAATCCTCCGGAAAAACTACGCCGGACGGAACATGGCAAACTATGACTCCATGCTGGTGCTCTCCCATTTCAAAGGACATCCGGTAGCGGGATACGGCGGCGCTCTCAAACAGCTGGCCATCGGATGCGCATCCATCCGGGGAAAGGCGCTGATCCATTCCGGCGGAGTGTCCGGCGATCCGGTCGAGTGCTGGAAGAAGATGGCCTCGCCGGAGGTGTTCGGCGACGCAATGGCGGAGGCGGCCGGAACCATTCTCCAGTATTTTAAAAACCGCATTGCATTCGTCAACATGATGTGCAATCTTTCCGTGGACTGCGACTGCTGCGCCGTGGCGGAAGATCCCTGCATGAAGGATATCGGAATTCTTTCCTCGACGGATCCCGTGGCGCTGGATCAGGCGTGTCTGGATCAGATCCGCTGGTCCGCCGATCCCGGACGGGAGCACTTTCTGGAGCGGGTTCTCTCCCGGAAGGGAACCCGGGTGATCGACGCCGCGGCGGAAAGAGGAATCGGAACAAAAAAGTACCGCCTGGTCCGGGTGGAGGCATAGAGAAGAGCCGAACACCTCCGGCAGCTTGCGTCCGTGCCCGGGACGCGGCGGAGAAGACGGACGGGGAAAATTCGGAAGATCGGGGAAAAGGAGAAGCGGAAGATGAACAGACGGGATTTCCTGAAAAGAGCATTGACGGTCGCCGCACTGGCATCCGTGTCGGGTGTCGTGGCGAAGGAGGGGAAGGATGGAGACAAGTCCTCGGAAGGAAAGGGCCGTCCGATCACGCGGAGACGGTATAAGGATACGGCGCTGACTCTGCCGCTGCTCGGATTCGGCATGATGCGTCTTCCGCGTCTCTCTCCGGACAAGCCGGATATCGACTATCCGACGGTGGAAAAGCAGATCGCCCGCGCCATGGAGGTCGGACTCAACTATTTCGACACCGCCTATTTCTATCATGACGGACTCAGCGAAAAATGCGCCGGCGATCTGCTGAGCAGATATCCGCGCGACCGCTACTACCTGGTCACCAAAATGCCTGTGCGCGCTCTGAAAAAGGAGGCCGACGTCGAACGCATCTGGAACGAACAGCTCGCCAAGTGCAAAACCGACTATTTCGACTTCTACCTCGTCCACAATCTGAACCGGGACCGCTGGGCGGATACCCGTCGTTTCCATGTCTATGAATTTCTGAAACAGAAGCAGAAGGAGGGCCGAATCCGCAAGCTCGGATTCTCCTTCCACGACGAACCGGAGGTGCTGAAAACCATCGCGGAGGCGCATCCGTGGGATTTCGCTCAGATTCAGCTCAACTATCTGGACTGGACACTCTACCGCTCCCGGGAGCAGTATGAGATCCTGACCCGTCTCGGGATCCCGGTGATCGTGATGGAATCCCTGCGCGGAGGCGCTCTGGCGGCTCTGAATCCGGAGGCGGTCGAAATCTTCCGGAAAGCCGATGCTTCTGTGAGTCCCGCGTCGTGGGCGTTCCGGTATGCGGCGAGTCTGCCGAACGTGCTCTGCGTCCTTTCCGGAATGACTCTGACGGAACATCTGGAGGACAATATCCGGACCTTCACCGATTTCAAGCCGCTCACCGAGGCGGAACGGAAGGTCATCGACGCCGCGCTGGCGGCATATCGGAAATCCGGGGCGGTGCCGTGTACGGAGTGCCGGTACTGCATGCCCTGTCCGGCGGGCGTGAACATCCCCCGGGTGTTCGGACTCTACAACCAGGCGAAAACGTCCGGAAACACCGCTCATTTCCGTCTGGTCTATGATAAGATGAGCGACGAGGAGAAGGCGTCGGGATGTGTCAACTGCGGCGTCTGTCTGAAGAAGTGTCCGCAGCATATCCGGATCCCGGACGAGCTGAAAAAGATTCGTCTGGAAGTCGAGAAACAGAAACGAAGCGCCATGGTCTGGTCGCCCGAAAACGAATATTTTGTCTGATCGAAAGGGGAGTGGAATGGATCAATGTGATTTTTCGAAACAGGCTCCTTCCGCAGCGGCTTCCGCGGTCGCGGCCGGGGAGACCGGGCAGATGGAGAAGAAAACGTCCTGCCGGACGGATGCGCCGGTCACGGAACCCCCGCTCTCTCAGGTGACGCGGAAACCATGGAAGAATTCCGGAATCACGCTGCCGCTGCTCGGATTCGGACTCATGCGTCTGCCGGAAAAAGAGGGAAAAGTGGACCGGGAAACCGCCCGGAAGATGGTGGATCTGGCAATGGCGGCCGGGTGCAACTATTTCGATACCGCGTATATGTATCACGACGGCGAAAGCGAAGTTTTTGTCGCCGATGCGCTGGGGAAGTATCCGAGAGATTCCTATTTCCTGACCACGAAAATGCCGACCGTCATGCTGAAGGAGGAGGCGGATCTCGAACGGATCTTCTCCGAACAGCTCGAACGGACCCGGGCAGGCTATTTCGATTTCTATCTGATGCACTGGCTCAACGCCGCTCACTGGGAGATCGCTCAGCGTTTGAATCTCTATGCGTTCATGAAGAAGAAGCAGGAGGAAGGGAAAATCCGCCGGATCGGGTTCTCCTATCACGGAGAGCCGGAGGTGCTGGAGAACATTGCGCGGGCCTGCCCGTGGGATGTCGCTCAGATTCAGCTCAATTATCTGGACTGGGAGCTCTGCCGGTCCGGAGAGCAGTACGAGG
>ERZ824600.5458-NODE-5458-length-10371-cov-2.553606_pt1 | contig 10371 bp, 7 predicted proteins | sample MGYA00519933_ERZ824600 | MGnify/ENA primary metagenome ERZ824600 (study PRJEB31778, sample SAMEA3449178) | human gut metagenome | biome: human gut; feature: human-associated habitat; material: faeces | place: United Kingdom | collected 2010/2012 ... | reverse complement strand
TTGACGCAGGAACTGAACCGCGAATCCAACACCATCGGTTCCAAGTGCCAGGATATCAACATCACCCGCCTTGTGGTTGAGCTGAAATCTGAGATTGAAAAAATTCGCGAGCAGATTCAAAACATTGAGTGAGGCCCGGCCATGAAGCTTATCAACATCGGCTTTGGCAACATGGTCAATGCGGACCGTGTGATCGCCGTTGTCAGCCCGGATTCTGCACCCATCAAACGTATTGTGCAGGATGCGCGCGACAAAGGCGCGGCCATTGATGCAACCTATGGCCGCCGCACCCGCGCGGTGATCATTACGGATTCTGATCATGTGGTGCTTTCGGCTTTCGAGCCGGAAGAAGTTTTAGGACGTTTTGAAAAAGAACAGGATAAACCAACCGTGTAACCACCTGTATTAAACATGTTAGGGGGATCTTGCATGAAAGGCGAAAAATATTTGTTTGTTGTCTCCGGGCCTTCCGGCACCGGCAAGGATACCGTTGTGGCAAAGCTGCTGGGCAGCCACCCAGAAATCGAAAAGACCGTTTCCGCCACCACCCGCACCATGCGCGAAGGGGAAGTGAACGGTAAAAACTACCATTTTTTGACCAAAGAGCAGTTTGAAACCGCTCTGGCAGAAGGCAATATTGTTGAGCACACCTGCTATTGCGAAAACTATTACGGCACCCTGCGTTCCGAAGTTGAGCGTCATATGGAGCAGCAGATTCCGGTTATTCTGGTGATCGAAGTGGAAGGTGCCAGCAACATCAAGCGGATGTACCCCGGTTCCACCACCATTTTTGTCATGCCGCCGGATATGAAAGAGCTGGAACGCCGCCTGCGTTACCGTGGAACCGAAGCGGAGAAAGTCATTCAGAAGCGCCTGCGCCGTGCCGAAACTGAGATTGCCCGTTCGGCTGATTATGACGAGCATGTGGTCAACGATGTTGTCGACACCTGCGCCGAAGAGATTTATTCCATCATCCAAAAGCGCATTGCCGAGCCCGATGCCGAATAATCCGCTGCCCCAAACGCCAAAACAGGAGGTGCGTGTTTGCCCTGCATTGCAAAAGTGGCGGTAAACGACGCCACCATCCATTTTGACAAGCTGTATTCCTATCTGGTTCCGCCAGATTTTTCGGAATCCCTCTGGCCCGGCAGCATTGTGTTGGTGCCGTTTGGGCGTGGCAATCACCCACGGATGGCTGTTGTTCTGGAAGTAGGAACGGAAGAAGCCCCCGATCCACGTTTAAAAAGCCTGCTGGCCGCCGCGCCGGAAAAAGCCCGCTTGACCCCGGATCTTTTGGAGTTGGTACACTTTTTGAAGGACCGTTATTTCTGCACCTGGTACGAGGCAGTCAAGGCGGTCATTCCGTATGGCGCGCAGTACCAGCCCGGCATGGAAAACGGAAAGCCCGTATTAAAAAGCCGCCTAACCCGCACGCTGGAAACCGTTTATGCCCTGGTTGGCGGGTTGCCGGAGAAACCAAAACCCGGCGCACGCCAGATTCAGGCCGTGGAAGCGCTGCGCGCAGGGCCTTGCACCAAATCCGCTTTGGAAGCGCAGGGGATATCTTCCTCCACTTTAAACGGGTTATGCCAGAAAGGCATTCTGAAAACCGAACAACGGGATAAATCGCTGGATTTATTTGCTGATATTCCCTTTGACCCACAGCCGCTGGAACTATCGCCGGAGCAGCAAACCGCTTACGACCAGCTGGAACAGGATTTGCTGAGCGGACAGACCCGTGCGGCATTGCTGCACGGCGTTACCGGCAGCGGCAAAACCGCCGTATTCTTAAAGCTGATTGAAAAGACATTGGCGCAGGGCAGGCGGGCTCTGGTACTTGTGCCGGAAATCAGCCTGACCCCGCAGATGACACGCCGCCTGAAATCCATGTTCGGCAGCCGCCTTGCGGTGCAGCACTCCGCGTTGAATAACACCGAGCGCCTGCTGCAATGGCGGATGATCCAAAATGGCGATGCTGATATCGTGATCGGCACCCGCAGCGCTATCTTTTCACCGCTGCAAAACATTGGGCTGATCATCTTAGATGAGGAACAGGAACACACCTACCAAAGCGAATCCGCCCCACGCTATTCCGCCCATGACGTTGCCAAAAAGCGCGCCATGATGGAGCATTCCCTGCTGCTGTTTTCCTCCGCCACGCCGCGCACCGAAACCTATCACGCCGCCATAAGCAGCCGGATGCGGCTTGTTACGCTGACCCACCGTTATGGCGGTCGCCCGCTGCCAACGGTTGATTTTATTGATATGCGCGCCGAACTTGCCGCTGGGAACCCGCGGGAAGTCAGCCAGCGGATGGTACAGGAACTCGCTGCTAATCTGCAGCGCGGGGAACAGAGCATTTTGCTGCTGAACCGCCGCGGCTACCAGACCGTTGGCATGTGCGGCACTTGCGGCCATGTGCTGAAGTGCCCCAACTGTTCCGTGCCGCTGGTTTATCATAAAGCGCAGCACGCGCTGCTTTGCCATTACTGTGGGCACCGGGTCAGCCCTGTACCAGGGCTTTGCCCGGAATGCGGCGGCAAAATCGTGTACAGCGGTTTTGGTACCCAGAAAGTGGAGGAGGAGCTGGCCGAACTTTTGCCCGGTGCGCGGATCCTGCGCATGGATCAGGATTCGACCATGCAAAAAAACGCCCACGAAAAAATGTTGGCCCGTTTTGCCAAGCAGGAGTATGATATTCTGCTTGGCACCCAGATGGTTGCCAAGGGCTTGGATTTCGGCAATGTCACCCTGGTTGGTGTGCTGGGCATCGACTCCCTGCTTTTTGGGCAGGGGTTCCGCTCCTATGAGAATGTGTTCAGCCTGATCACTCAGGTCGTTGGCCGCGGCGGCCGGGCGGAACTGCCGGGTCGGGCGTTGATTCAAACCGCCGTGCCGGATCACCCTGTGCTCCAGTTGGCCGCAGCGCAGGATTACCCCGCGTTTTACCAGCAGGAGATCATGTTCCGCAAGTTCTCGCTCTATCCGCCGTTTTGCTCATTCTGCGTGGTCAGTTTTTCCGGCGCGCAGGAGATGGAAGTATTTCAGGCTGCGCGCCGTTTTGCCGCCATTTTGGGGCAGCAGTTCGCTGCACACCCCGGCCAGCCGCTGCGTGTGCTTGGCCCCACCCCCATGAACATTGCCATGATCAGCGGGAAATACCGCTATAAACTAACATTGAAATGCCGCAACGATGCGGGGTTCCGTACCCTGATGCACGCCGCATTGGATGCTTACGCCGCCGAAAAGCTGCCCGCAAAAGCCGGGATCGCTTTGGACTTTAATTCCGACGGCGATTGAATTTTAAGGAGGATTTTTATTATGGCTCTTCGTACAATCGTAAAAGATGGTGACCCTATCCTGAAAAAGGTCTGCCGCCCCGTTACCAAATTTGATGACCGCCTTGCCACTCTGCTGGATGATATGCAGGATACCCTGGTGGATGCTGACGGTCTTGGCCTTGCCGGCCCCCAGGTTGGCATGATGCGCCGCATTTTCATCTGTCTGGATGACCGCAACCGCCCGGAAGATGCCCCCGCCGATTACAAAGATACTTTTATTGAGTTCATCAACCCCGAAATCGAATACCTGAGCGACGAAACCGTTGAACTGTATGAAGGCTGCCTGTCTTTCCCCGGCCACAACGGCGCTATTACCCGCTCCAAAAAGGTCAAGGTCAAGGCACAGGACCGCAACGGCAACTGGTTTGAACTGGAAGCCGAAAACATGCTGGCCCGCTGCATCCAGCACGAGAACGACTAAACGGCGTTACCATCATGGACCGTGCCACCCATTTTTATGAGGATGACTACCCGGAAGATGCGGAGGATTGATCCCGCTTTGTACATCAATTTTCCCATACGCTTACGATAAGAAAAGGAATAACTTCTATGCGTATCCTCTTTATGGGCACCCCTGATATTGCTGCCGAAAGTCTGAATGCTCTGATTGCCGCCGGGCACGATATCTGCGCTGTGTTTACCCGCGCAGATAAGCCAGTTGGCCGCAAACAGATTTTAACCGCCCCACCGGTCAAGCAGACGGCTGAGGCCAACGGCATCCCTGTTTATCAGCCGCGCACCCTGCGCGATGGCAGCTCGGATGAGCTGATCAAAAGCCTGGCACCCGATATTATTGTCGTGGTAGCTTACGGCTGCATTATTCCGCCGCAGCTTTTGCATGTGGCCAAATATGGCTGCATCAACCTGCATGTTTCGCTGTTACCCAAGTACCGTGGTTCCGCCCCCATCCAGTGGGCCGTGCTGAACGGCGATGCCGAAACCGGCGTGACTATTATGCAGTTGGACGAAGGGTTGGATACCGGCGATATTTTGTATGTGCAGCCGGTTGCGATTGACCCGGACATGACCAGCGGCGAGCTGTTTGACCGCGTAAGCGCGATTGGTGCTAAAACGCTGGTTGAGGTCCTGCCCAAAATCGAAGCAGGGAAGCTGACCCCAAAAAAGCAAGAAGAATCTCTCGCCACCAAGGCGCCGTCCCTGACCAAAGAGATGGCACAGTTCGATTTTACCCAGCCTGCTGCCCACATCCACAACTGGGTGCGCGGTATGAACCCATGGCCAATGGCATTCTTTATGCACGATGGCAAAAAAATCAAAGTCATCGCCAGCAAGCTTTCTGAAAATCCCGCCAACGCTGCGCCGGGTTCTGTATTGGCGGTTAAGCCGTTGACCATTGCCTGCCAAGATGGCGCAATCGTGTTGGATTCCGTCACGCCGGAAGGCGGCAAGTCGATGGCGGGTACCGCATGGGCTGCCGGCCGCCGCCTGAAAGCGGGGGACAGCCTGTGACCGCGCGTTACCTGGCCGTCAAGGCCCTTATGCGGCAGGAGCAAAACGGCTATGCAAACCTTGTGCTGGATTCTGAGCTGAAAGCCTGCAAGCCGCCGCTTTCCCCGCGGGATGCAGCTTTTGCTTCCGGTATTTTTTATACCGTATTGGAGCGCCGCAGCCTGCTGGACTGGATGCTTGCACAGTTTTCCAAGCGCCCGCTGGAAAAGCTGGATGCCCCTGTGCGGGCCATTCTGCGCGCCGGGCTGGCACAGGCCAAGTTTATGGATGTTCCGCTGCCTGCGGCTGTCAATGAATCGGTCAAGCTAGCCAAAGCATTTGGCAAAACCAGTGCTGCGGGTATGGTCAACGCCATGCTGCGCCGCACGGCCGCATTGGACCCCAAGCCGGAACATTGGCCGGATCTGGAAGAACGGCTGCGCACCTATTACTGTCTCTCTCAGCCGATTGCCGCGTTGTTTGCAGCACAGTATCCGCAGGATGCCGAGGCAATGGCTGCTGCGTTTTATCAGCGCCGCCCCACCGCCATCCGGGTCAACCCGCTGCGCACGACCGATGAAGCCCTGACGCAGACATTGCAACAGGAAGGTCACACCGTAACGGCTGGCCCATGGCCGCACTGTCTGCTGGTTATGTTCAACGGTAATCCCGCTGCATCCAAAGCATTCCACGCCGGGCAATTCCATGTGCAGGGGTTAGCCAGCCAGTTTGCTGCCTTGTGCTGTGATGCCCGCCCCGGTATGCGGGTGCTGGACCTGTGCGCCGCCCCTGGGGGCAAAAGCCTGACGATTGCCGAGCAGATGCAGAACCGCGGTGAGCTGCTCAGCGGTGAAGCCATGACAGGCCGCGTCAAACTGCTGAAGCAGGCCTTTGACCGCTGCGGCATTGAGCGCGCCAAGCCTTACCATGGGGATGCCACTATCCTGAACCCCGCCTTTGGCCTTGGCAGCTTTGACCGCGTGTTATGCGATGTGCCCTGTTCCGGCCTTGGTGTCATCGGCAAAAAACCGGACATCCGGGAAAAAACGCTGGATGGGATTGAAAATTTACTATTAACACAGCAAAAAATCCTGCAAAACGGCGCAAAATATCTTGCCCCGAACGGCCGTTTGGTGTATTCTACCTGTACGGTGAATCATCACGAAAATGAAGCCCAAGTACGCCAGTTCCTGCAAGACAATCAAGATTTTTCCGTTATAGCGCCACAAATCACACTGTCCGGTATGCGGGTGGGGGAGTACGGCACACTGTTTCTGCCGCACGAAACATCCACAGACGGTTTTTTTGCCGCTATTTTGGAGCGCCAAAAGAACTGCTGACGCAAAATACACAAATCGTCTATTCAAAAATTAGAGAAAAGGTATATAATATTTGGAGGGAAAGCACCGCATGCAGCAAGCACATATGCAGCCACAGAACGAACCCCAGGCAGAAACCGAAAAAAAATGTCTGACGGACCTGACGCTGCCCAAGCTGACGGATTACATTAAATCCATCGGCCAGCCAGCTTTCCGCGCCAAGCAGATTTTTAAGTGGATCCACCAAAAGCAGGCTACGGATTTTTCTGCCATGACAGATCAACCCAAAGCCCTGCTTGCCCAATTTGCACAAAACTGCACCCTGGCTGTGCCCACCATCCGCCGCCGCCAGCAGTCCAAAGACGGTACGGTCAAATATCTGCTTCAGCTTGCGGACGGCAACTGCATTGAAACGGTTTTGATGCGCTACCATTACGGCAACACTGTATGTGTATCCACACAGGTGGGCTGCGCTATGGGGTGCCGCTTTTGCGCCTCCACCCAGGCGGGCCGCGTGCGGGACTTGACCTCTGGCGAGATTGCTGCGGAAATTTATACCGCGCAAAAGGATACCGGGGAGCGCGTTTCCCATATCGTCCTGATGGGCATTGGTGAGCCGCTGCACAATTTTGATAACGTGATGGACTTTCTGGACATTATCTCCTGCCCGGAAGGCGTCAATATCGGGATGCGCAACATCAGCCTTTCCACCTGCGGCCTTGTGCCGGGAATTGATAAGCTGGCAGAGCGCAAATTGCAGCTGACCCTTTCGGTATCCCTGCACGCGCCGGACAATGTGACCCGCAGCTCCATGATGCCGGTTAACGATGCGTTCCCGCTGGAAAAGCTGATCCCGGCCTGCCGCCGCTACCAGAAAACGACCGGGCGGCGCATCAGCTTTGAATATTCCATGGTCAATGGTGTCAATGATTCGCCCCAAATGGCAAAAAAACTGGCCGATCTGATCCGTGGCATGGGGGCCCATGTCAACCTGATTCCCATTAACCCGGTCGATGGCAGCCCTTACTCGGCAACGGATGAAGCCAATGTGCGCCGGTTCCAGAAAATGCTGGAAGATTTGGGTGTAAATGCCACCATCCGCCGCCGCCTTGGTACCGATATCAGCGCTGCCTGCGGCCAGCTCCGGCGCGAAGATGCCAAACAGGCCGAACAAGCAACACGGCAAACGACGAGCGAAAGGACCAACGCACAATGAAAATCGCAGCCCTAACAGATATTGGCAGCTGCCGCCAGGAAAACCAGGATAATTATTGTGCCCGTCAGTTGGTCGATGGTACTGGCTGGGGCCTTGTCTGTGACGGCATGGGCGGAGCCAACGGCGGGCGGGTCGCTTCCACCCTTGCCACCCAAACCATGCTGCGCTATTTTGACCATTCCCTGCGCACGATTGAAAACGGCGAAGAAAAAGCCTTTATGATGCGCGCATTTGATAATGCCAACCGCGCCGTATATGAAAAAGCGACCTCTGATCCCGAAGTGCTCGGTATGGGCACCACGGGGGTATGTGCTTTACAGCGCGGCAACCTGGCGCATATTGTACACGCAGGGGATTCCCGCGCGTACCTGTGGCATGGCGGAGCAATCCGCCAGCTGACGCGGGATCATTCCATGGTGCAGCAGCTGGTGGACAGCGGGCAGATCACCCGCGAACAGGCCGCCCTGCATCCGCAGAAAAATCTGATTACACGTGCCCTTGGCGTTTCGGCCAATATTGTGCCGGAATATAACCGCTGCGAGGTGGTTCCCGGTGACCTTTTGCTGCTTTGTACCGATGGATTAACCAACATGGTACCCGATGCAGAGCTTGCGCTGCTTTTGCAGGAGTCCGCCTTTTTTGACGCGCCGGGGGTACTGGTTGACCGTGCCCTGAAAGGCGGCGGGCAGGATAACATCACCGTCCTTTTGCTGGGCGTTGAAACTACGGAGGAAACAAATGGATAATCTGATCGGCAAAAAGCTGGATGGCCGCTATCTGATTGAAAGTCTGATCGGCGTTGGCGGCATGGCCAATGTTTATAAAGGCCGCGATGTCCGCACCCGCAACCAGATCGCCGTCAAGGTGCTGAAAGAAGAGTTTCTTGATAACGAAGAGCTGGTCCGCCGCTTCAAGAACGAATCCAAAGCTATCTCGATTTTGAACCATCCCAACATTGTCAAGGTGTATGATGTCTCTGTAACAGATCAATTGCAGTACATCGTGATGGAATATATTGACGGCATTACGCTGAAAGAATACCTGAAGCAACGCAACGGTGCCCTAACCTGGAAAGAGGTTGTCCACTTTGCCACACAGGTGCTCAGCGCGTTGGATCATGCACACTCCAAGGGCATTGTTCACCGCGATGTGAAGCCGCAGAATATTATGCTGCAGGCGGATGGCTCCATTAAAATGATGGACTTTGGCATTGCACGCTTTTCCCGTGCGCAGAGCCAGACTGTCAGCGACAAGGCCATCGGCTCGGTTCATTACATCAGCCCGGAACAGGCCAAAGGCGACCATACCGATGCCCGCACTGATATTTATTCTGTTGGCGTTATGATGTACGAGATGCTGTCCGGCAAGCTGCCGTTTGATGGTACTGGGGCAGTTTCCATCGCCATCATGCAGATCAGTGAAAAGCCGAAGCCGCTGGCTGAGGTTGCCCCCAATATCCCGGTTGGGCTGCGCCAAATCACCGAGAAGGCCATGGAAAAAGATCCCGCCGACCGTTACCAATCCGCGCAGGAAATGCTGGATGCCATTGCTGCGTTCCGCCGCAACCCCAGCATCAGCTTTGAATACGAATATAACACGCAGGACAACCCGGATAAAACCATTAACCGTGTTGTCAGCAGCACAGCCAAAACAGCGGGCAAAGCCGCTGTCAGCACCAGCCAGGCACGCCGTGCCGGCACCATGAACAGTGGGAAAGGCAAAAACGTGAAAAAGCAGAAAGCCAAGGCAGCCAAGGGGTTCAGCATGCTGCCCATCTTCTTTGGTATGGCGGTCGCCTTTGTGATCGGTGCTGCCATTCTGGTCTATCTTATTTTCACCAACTCCACAAACTCTTTCTTCTCCAAGCATGCTGACGTACAGCTCATCAATTTTGTCGGCATGACGGAGGATGAGTTCCGTGCATCGGATTATAATTCCAGCCTGCTCGCCAAGTGGGTGTACGAATACAACGATGCACCGGAAGGAACGATTTTTCAGCAAAACCCTAAGCAGGGCCGCACTGTAAAGGCAGGCCAGAAAGTGACCCTGAAGGTAAGCCTTGGCACCCAGTGGGTCACTGTGCCGGATGTAAAAACATATGTAAGCGATGATGCCAAAAAGACCTTACAGGATAGCGGCCTTCAGGTTGTAAGCAAATATGTGGAGGACGAGAGCGTTGCCGCAGGCACCGTTGTGTATACCGAACCCGCCGGCGGCGAAACGGTAGAGGGCGGCAGCACCGTAAACATGTATATTGCGCGCTCCAAGCGAGACAACATGGTTTCCGTTACTTCCGTGACGGGTTTGCAGGTCAGCGAAGGCACCGCCGACCTGCAGCGCCAGAACCTGGTGGTCAGCGTTGTGGAACAGCCCAGCAGCGAGGCCGAGGGCACTATTCTGAACCAGGAACCCGCTGCAGGCACCCAGGTACGCATCCGCAGCACGGTGCGCCTGTATGTGGCTACCGCAATGCCGGAAGTTGTGCAAGACCCCATCACCTCGGATTCTCCGTCCTCTGGTGATGGTGCACGTTGGCCTCAGGAAATTACTGACGATAACGGTAATACATGGTGGGTCGATGTAGAACAGCGCGATGGCCATGTTTACCGCGTGGATACTGGTGAAATGCTGTGGTAATGACAAATTATATCACAAAGGGCATTGGCGGTTTTTACTATGTTAAAACCGAAACCGGCATTATGGAGTGCCGCGCCCGCGGCATTTTCCGCAAACGCGGTATTACGCCGGTAGCGGGAGATCAGGTTGTATTAAGCGCCGACCGCACCACGATTGACGAAATTCTACCGCGCAAAAATGTTTTTATCCGCCCTCCGGTTGCTAACCTTGATGTGCTGTTTATTGTGGCAAGCACCACCCAGCCGGTGCCCAGCACATTGATTCTGGATGAACTGACTGCTGCCGCCGTTTATAAAGACGTGCAGCCGGTTATTGTCATCACAAAAGCCGACCTTGCCGCCGCGGATGCCTTGGAGAAAGCTTATGCGGACAGCACGATTCCTTTGATCCGGCTGGATTACGATACCGG
>ERZ824600.5455-NODE-5455-length-10375-cov-2.753488_pt1 | contig 10375 bp, 6 predicted proteins | sample MGYA00519933_ERZ824600 | MGnify/ENA primary metagenome ERZ824600 (study PRJEB31778, sample SAMEA3449178) | human gut metagenome | biome: human gut; feature: human-associated habitat; material: faeces | place: United Kingdom | collected 2010/2012 ... | reverse complement strand
CCATATTTTTCTGGCGGTACAGATAGTACGGCCGGTATCCCCTTTCCGCGAGCGCGGCATGCGCGTACTCCACCATTTCCGCGACCTCTCCCGCAGGGAGGCGATCGGTCTCCTCTTTCAGCGCGGCGCCTCTCTTCAGACAGAGCGTATGCACGGTGACGTTGTCCGGATCCAGCTCGATACAGCGGTCGATACTGTCCTTAAAATCCGCAAAGCGCTCGCCGGGAAGCCCCGCGATGAGGTCCATGTTGACCGAGAATCCCTTTGTAAGCGGATAGCGGTCGTAGATGTCTCTGACGGTGTGGTTTCTGCCGATCAAACGGAGCGTCCTGTCCTGAAAGGTCTGCGGGTTGAGACAGATCCGCGTGACGCCGTAATCTCTTAAAAGCGCCAGATTTTCCCGGCTGATCGCATCCGGCCGACCCGCCTCCACCGTATATTCAGCGCTCTGCGGCCCGACGGCGTCCAGCACCTTCCTCAGGAGGGGGAAGGGAAGCGCGACGGGCGTTCCGCCCCCGATGTAGACGCTTCTCAGCTTCTTCACGAGGGGCTTGGAAGCGGCGATCTCCCGCACAAGCGCTTCCACATACGGCTCGACGAGCGCGGCGTTTTTGCGGATATCGCCGGAGACGAAAGAACAGTACGCGCAGCGCGAGGGACAGAACGGAATGCCGACGAACAGGTCCCCGTTATCGTCGTTCTTCTCGTAAATCCCCCGCTGCGCGTCCAATATCTGCGCAATCAGCGCGGTTTTTTCGGGAGACACCAGCATTTCCTCCCGAAAAAACCGCTCGAAATCCGCTCCCTGCTGATAGGCGAGCTTGGTGGGGCGGATGCCCGTGAGCGAGCCCCACGGCATGCGCTTGCCCGTATAAGAGGACAGCGCGCGGTAGACCGCCAGTTTCGCGCTCCGCTTCAGCAGCCGCTTCTCCTCCCGCTCGGACGGATTATCCGGCCGCGGGTAGGAAAAGGAGAAGGGAACGCCCTCCACCGCGACGGCATGCGCGTACGCCCCGTCTTTCTGTTCAAACACATGTGAGATATTCAGTTCCGCGCCGCCCTCGAAGAGATTGACCACTTCCATGAGGTCGGGATATAAGGCGGTAAGATTGGTCAGCAAAACGGATTGTTCTCCCTTTCGTATTGAAGCGTCGTCTCTTCTCCGTGCCCGGGGCAGACGACGCAATCGCCCGGCAGCGCGCAGAGCCTGCGCAGGGAAGCGGCGAGCGCGCGGGCGTCCCCGCCGATGAGGTCGGTGCGCCCGGCGGAGCCGAAAAACAACGTATCGCCCGAAAACAGCCTGTCGCCGATCTGAAAGCAGCACGAACCGGCGGTGTGCCCGGGCGTATGGAGGACGGTGACGGCAAGATGCGCGAGCGAAAGCACGTCTCCGTCCGCAAAGACGGAATCCGCCCGCAGTTCAGCCATGGGACAGCCGAAAAGCCGCCCCATGTTGCCGGCGGAATGGAGATTGATTTCCTCTTCTCTGTGCACATAAACCGGGATGCCCGCGTCCTGCAGCTCCTTGCAGGCGCCCGCGTGGTCGAAGTGCGCGTGCGTCAGCAGAACCGCCGCAATCCGGCAGTTTTCCGCCTCCGCGCGGCGCAGGATCTCATCGGCGTTTCCGCCCGGGTCGATGACGAGCATCTCCCGCGCGGCCTCGTTGCAGACCAGATAGGTATTGACGCTCAACGGGCCCGTGTGCATTAAAATCACTTTCATGTTCACAGCGCCGCCATGCTCTCGGCGACGCCCTCCTCCACCGCTCTCCCGCCGTCAAATCCGAGCGACGCATAGTCGAGCTGCTGATAAAGAACCTCTGGATCGAGGTAAAACTTGCGGTTCTGAATCTGCGTCATCAGCCTGGAGAGGTTCAGCCCGCTCTCCTTGCCCGCGGCGCGGTTCTTCTTCTCGATCCGCTTCGTCCAAAGCGTACACAAAAACGCGGGAACGGAGGTGTATCCCCTGCGGTCGCCCGCATGGGCGAGCATCATGGGAATCAGCTCGGAAAAGAGATAATTCTCCTTGGCGACCTGATAGCACTGCCCGTGCACCCCGTTGACCGCCGCCGCATAGATTGCCTGAGCGACGCCAGAGACGTCCACCGCGGCAGTTCCCCCGCCCGCGGGGAAAAATACGCGGGAAAGGCCGTCGAAATGAGATAAAAGCGCATCCTTCCAGATGGGCTTTCTGCCGACGGGCGCGCCGAACACGTAGGGAATCTCGACGATCATCACTTCAAAGCCCCCTTTTTCTCCCAGCGCGACCACGGCCTTTTCCTGCTCCGAACGCGCGCGGATATAGGGATGAAAGCGGGACAGCTTTCCCTTTTCCCTGCGGTCGAAATAGCAGAAATAGGAGCTCAGCACCACGCAGCGGCGGACGCCGGCATCCTTTGCCGCGGATAAAACGGAGACGCATTTATCCACCAGCCGCTCTTTGAAAAAATCGTACGCGGGGGCGTCCGGCAGAATGCGGTCGTCCGGCCCGAGCGCGTACACCGCGGTGTCGCAGCCCTCCGCCAACGCGGTCAGCTCGGCATGATCCGCCGAGAACAGATCGACGAGCCTGAGGGAGATGCGGCTGTCCATCCAGTCCAGCGACGCCAGTTCGCCCGGCATTGCGCAGGCGGAAACCTCCGCCCCGCGCTCCGAAAACAGCTTTGCGGCGGCGTATCCCAAAAATCCCGTCCCGCCGAAAATCATCACTTTTTGCGGTTTCACTTCTCTCCTTTAATTGGACGTACGATAGACGTCCGCCAGTTTTTTATCCTGTTTCAGCTTTGAAATCAGCGTATCCAGATCCTGCCGGGAATTGAGCCTGATGTTGAAATCCACCACGGCTTCCTTTGTCTTTGCGTCCAGCCGGCCGTTGATGGAAGTAATGGTGAGGTTCATCAGCGCGCACTGCGTGGAGACCGCAGCCAGAATGGCGCCCTGATCGGAAGCGACCGCGCGGATACTCGCCTTGTACGGGATATCCGCCTGATTCGCCCAGCTGACCTCGATGAGCCGGTCGCGGTCCACCGTTTTCATGTTCGGGCAGTCCGCGCGGTGAATGGTGACGCCCCTGCCGCGGGAGATAAACCCGACGATCTCGTCCCCCGGGACGGGCGTACAGCACCCCGCGTAACGCACCAGCAGCCCGCTCATGCCCTTGACGACCACGCCGCCGGTGGGCTCTCTCCTGGAAATTTCCGCCTTGACGACCTCTTTCGGCATTTTCTTGCGATAGTGGTCGATGAGCTTGAGTAAAATCTGATTTGTCGTGACGGCGCCGTATCCGACGGAAGCGAACATCTCGTCCTGCCCCGAAAAGGACATGCGGCTGGAGAGCTTTAAGAACGCCTCGTCCGTCAGGAGTTCGGAGAGGGTAAAGCCCTTGCGTTTCGCTTCCGCTTCCAGCATGGACTTGCCCGTTTTGATGTTCTCCTCCTTCATCTCCCGCTTGAAGAACTGCTTGATCTTCACTTTGGTGGAGGAGCCCTTTACGATCTTCAGCCAGTCCCAGGAGGGGCCCTTTGAATTCTGGGAGGTGATCACCTCCACCACGTCGCCGACTTGCAGCGGCGTATTGAGCGGGACCATCTTTCCGTTTACCTTCGCCCCCACGCAGCGGTTTCCCACCGCGGAGTGAATGGCGTAGGCAAAATCGATGGGCGTGGCGTCCTTCGGGAGGGAAATGACGTCCCCCTTCGGCGTGAACACCAGGACCTCCGAGCTGTAGATATCCCCTTTCAGGGAATCCAGAAATTCCTTGGAGTCCTTCAGCCCGCCCTGCCATTCCATGACCTCGCGGATCCAGGTGAGGCGGGTGTCGAAATCGTCCGCCTCCGTCTTGTTCTCCTTATATTTCCAGTGCGCCGCGATACCGTATTCTGCGGCGCGGTCCATCTCGAACGTGCGGATCTGAATTTCAAAGATCTGCCCGAAGTCCGTGACCACCGTCGTGTGGAGGGACTGGTACATGTTGGGTTTGGGCGTCGCGATATAGTCCTTGATCCTGCCCGGAATGGGCTTCCATTTGTGGTGGATCTTGCCGAAGATCTCGTAGCACTCGTTGACGTCCGCCACGATGACGCGCACGGCGGTCAGATCGTAGATCTGGTCGAGCGTCTTGTGCTGGTTCTTCATCTTCTTGTAGATGGAGTAAAAATGCTTGGGGCGGCCGAACACCTTTCCCTCGATGCCCGATTCCACCAGGATCCCGTTGATCTCCTTGACCACGAAATCCACGAACTCCCGCCGTTCCTTGACCTTCTGATTGATGTTGACGACCAGAAATTCAAAAAATTCCGGCTCCAGATATTTGAGAGAGAGATCTTCCAGCTCGCATTTGATCTGGCTGATGCCCAGCCGACCGGCAAGCGGCGCAAAGATATCCAGCGTCTCGCGGGCGAGGCGCTGCTGGCGCTCCTTGGAGAGGAAGTTGAGCGAGCGCATGTTGTGCAGACGGTCGGCGAGCTTGATGATGATCACGCGGATATCCTTTGCCATCGCCACGAAGATCTTGCGGAAGTTCTCCGCCTGCTCCTCTTCCTGCGAGGTGAACTCGATCTTCTCCAGCTTGGTCACGCCGAGGACGAGCTCCAGCACCTCGTCGCCGAATTCCTGACGGACGTCCCCCTCCGAGACGGGGGTATCCTCGATGACGTCGTGCAGAAACGCCGCGGCGATGGTGGGCGCGTCCAGCCCCAGGTCGATGAGGATGGACGCGACCGCGCACGGATGCGTGAAATATTCCTCGCCGGACGCGCGCTTCTGATTGGCGTGCGCCTTTTTCGCATAGTCGTACGCGCGCTCGCACAAGCTGAGGTCATCCCCCGTATACACTTGTCTGATTCTTTCCAAAACGTCCATATCAGTCCCCTACAAAGCGATAGATCGCGGAATCCGCCAGATCCCGCCTGACGGCGGGAAAATAGCGCAGAACGCCGCTTTCCACCGAAAAAAAGCCCAGTTCGCAGAACACCTCGAACGCGAAGACGAACTGCTCCGCGCGCTCGGCGGGGCGGTAGCGGAAATAAAAATCCGCGCTGCCCGCGCAGGGTTTTCCGGCGCGCGCCTTCATCTCCGCGAAAGCGCGCTTGCAGGCGTCACGGTCCGCCCTGATCCCGTCGAGCGGAATTCCCGCCCGCTCGCAGTTATAGTACACGGGGCGGTCTCCCCCGACGTTGATGCTTTTCAAAGGGCGGTCCAGCCAGATCACGCGCGCAAAACCGCCGAAATCCGCCTCTTCCTTGGGCGAAAGCACGACCGCATTCAGCAGGTTGCGTTCGGGCGGCTTGTAAACGGAGACGGGAAGCCCCTCCAGTTCCGGAAAGGCGGCGAGCGTCTCCGCGCGCGCTGCGAAAAAGACCGCGCCGTGCGGACGTGCCAGCGCCTCCGCGACGAACGCATGCGTTTCCGCCTCTCCGAGCGGGCGGTCGTCCTGCCCGAACGTCTCGTATTGCAGCTGAGAAAGCGCGTTTGCGAGCAGATAGAGCCCGAGCTCCCCGCCGCCCGGCTTTTCCGGCATCAAAAGTTCCTTCACGTATCCGCGCAAGGACTGCGACCGCCCGAAGACGGAGAGGTTCGCTTCAAAAACGACCGTCTTTTTAACGGGGAGCTTCAGGAGATCGGCGTCTTTGAGACCGCCGAACCAAATCATATCCAGGCAATCGGTATGAAAGGTGATATGTCCCGTACCCTGTTTGAGAACGGAACAGTCGGTACTGCCGATTTCGGTCGCAAACAGCGGCTTTTTGTTTCCCACGCCGCAGGGTTCCAGCCGGTTCAGCTCCGAGACGAACGCCGCCGTGAGCGGGCGGTCGACCATCCGCTCGACGGATAGGACCGGCTGAAAGGCGGACGGATCGCAGTGCGCCGCTATGTAAGCGTCCGCCCCCGCCTCGAACGCCTCGAAGTTCTCGCGTTCGACAGAGACGCCCGCTGCCTGCGCATGCCCGCCGAATTCTCTCAGCAGCGCTTTCTGCGAGGAGATCACCTCGAAAATATTGATTCCGTCCACACTGCGCGCGGAGCCCTTCAGACGCCCGTCCTGCCCGGCGAACATGATGACCGGGCGGGCGTATTCCTCCGCCAGCCGCGCGGCGACGATGCCGACGAACCCCGTCGCCCAGGTCTCGTCGTACAGCATGATGATGTTGCCGTAAGCGCCCTTTTTCTCCAGCTGCGCCTTGGCTGCCTGATACAGTTTATCGCACTCCGCCTGGCGTTCCAGATTATACGCGGAGAGCCTGGCGGCAAGGTCCGCGATCTCGTTTTCGTCCTCCGAGAGGAACAGAGAGAGCGCCGCGTTCGCATCCCCCATTCTGCCCGCCGCGTTGATGCGGGGCGCGAGAACGTAGGCGAGCGTCTGGGCGTTCACCTCGCGGTCCTTGTTCGAGGAAAGGAGATATTTCATGGCCGGACGGACGCGTTTGCCCCCCAGCATTTTCAGTCCCTCGAACACGATGTCGCGGTTTTCCCCGACGAGCGGCATGCTGTCCGCCACCGTCGCCACCGCGGCGAAATCCAGATAGGAATACGCCTCCTCCCCCAAAAGAGCGCAGGCGAGTTTGAAGGCGACGCCCGCGCCGCACAGGCTGTCAAAGGGATAATCCTGCCCGGGGAGATGGGGGTTGATACAGACGCATTCGGGAAGCGCGGGCGGGATTTCGTGATGATCTGTCACGATGACGTCCATCCCCAGATCCATGAGTTCGGAGATCTCTTCCCGATTGGAGATGCCGCAGTCAACCGTGATGACCAGGTCGATTGCCGTCTCTTCCGCGATGGCCTCCACCAAGCCGAGATTCAGGCCGTAACCGTTTTCCCGCTCGGGGACGACGGTCAGCGCTTCGACGCCGAATTTCCTGAGCGCGCGATACAGAATTGCGGCGGCGGAAACCCCGTCCGCATCGTAATCGCCGTAGACCAGCGCGCGCTCGCCCTCCCGGCGGGCGCGTTCCAGCCGCTCCACGCACGCCTTCATGCCCGAGAGCAGGAAGGGATCGTGAAAGCGGTGCCTGCCGGGATTCAGGAACGCGTAAGCCTTATCCGCGCTGTCCAGACCGCGCGCGAAAAGGATCTCCGCCGTTTCCGGGGAGAGTCCGTTTGCAAGCGCGATTTCTTCTACAATTTTCCGCTCCCGCCCGGAGAGAGCGGGATGACAGCGCAGTCTTTCCATAAATCCTTCCTTTTTAACCAAAAAGGCGAGATGATGATATCCCGCCTGAATGTGCCGTTTTGCGAAACCTTATTCCGCCTTCGCTTCCGCCTTTTCTTTGCCCTGATAGGAAGCTCTCTTCGCTCTCGCCTCGCCGACGCCCTTGAACATCGACCATACCGGCCCCGTCAGGAAGATCGCCACGAACGCGGAGGAAACGATGCCTGCGATCATGGTATAGCCGACGTATGCGAGAGAAGTCGTCCCGAGCACCGCCAGCAGCACCGCCGCCACAACGACTGCGATCAGCAGCCCTAAATTGAGCTTTGCGGTGGCGTTGCCCGCCATTACCGCGCGTTCGGCGACGGACTTGTCTTCATTCGCGACGTTTTTCGCGATATCCTTCGCCGCATACAGCCAAAACACGTTCATCATCAGCCCGAGCAGCACGGTCGCGGCAACGGAAGCGAGGTAATACTCGCCGACCGGAACGCGGCATACCGCAGTCAGCATCACGGTGAGCAATACGTTGACGATGAAGAGCACCGCGATCGTGGCGCCCGCCGCCAGCTTATAGCGGATCAGCGCGTACACGAAGGCGCAGACCGCGACGATCGCCGCCACAATCACAGCCATCCAGATGTGCGTGTTTGAGCGCGTCGCGAGCACTTCGTTGCATTCCGCCACCGGGTTGTTGGTCAGCGTCGATTCCGCCTGGAGCGCGGCGTTGATCGCATCTACCGTTTCGGCGGAAACCACCGATTGAAACCCGTAAATCAGAATCGCCTTGTCGTTGACTTCTTTCTTATATTCGTATTTCAGTCCGTTGTCCTTCAGCACCTTTTCGGTGATGGAGGAAACCGTTTCGTACGTATCCAGTTCGGCATCCGTCGTGACGATCACTTCGTAACCGCCGCCGTAGGAAACCGTGGTGTTCATGCCGACGAACCCGAGGACGAACGCCCCCGCGACGATCACGACGAGCGCCAGCGCCATCCAGATCTTCGCACCTTTCATGATCTTATTCATTGACTTCTTCCTCCCTCTTCAAGCAAAAGAACTTTTCCTGATTCTTGGGAAGCGCCATGATGATTTTCAGGAGCAGCTGGGACAGGAACATCGTGGCGAGCGCGCCGATGATGAGCCCGACGCCGAACGTCACCGCGAACGGGAACATCGCGCTGCCGCCCAGAATCAGCATCAGAATCGTGCCGATTCCCAACACCGCAGTCATATCCAAAATGGCGAAAATACCCTTTCTGTAACCCGTTTTGACCGCCGCCCTGATGGTCTTGCCCATCGCGTACTCCTTCTTTACGTTGGAAGAAAGCACCGCCATCTGCGCAATCACGACGAGCGTCGCAAACAGAATGCCGAGCACGCTCGCCAGCGAGAGAACCACGCCGGGAATCAGGATCAGGAACAGAAGCTCGACCAGCACAAACGAGAAAATCGTGAGATCGGAAACCAGCCCGAACCCGCGGTAAAACACCAAAAACAAAACCATGATGACGGCGACCGCGATGACGAAAGCCAGCGTGACGTCCATCACTGCGTTTTCGCCCAGAACCGAATAGGCGTTATAGCCGCTGTCCACCGCCTCGTATTCGAGCGGCAGCCCGCCGAATTTGAGCTGCGCTGCAATGCGGCGCACCGCCTGCGCGTCAGAACCATCGCTGCTGAAAAACAAAGTCGTTCCCGAAAAATCCGAGCAGTCCACACTCATTACGGTCGTATCGCCGATTTTGGCGGTGATGGTCTTGCCCGCGACCTGGTCGGCCGCGCTCTTGGTGAATTCCAGCGCGACGTAATGCGATCCGCTCAAAGTCTGCGTATAGGCATTGACAACCCCGTCCTGATCGAACAGGGTGTTGCCGTCCAGCATAATCGCCTGAACGTCCGCATCCGGCGTGGTGACGCTGCCGTCAATTTTCAGCCCTCTCAGCGTGATGCGCAGTCTGTAATCGTCTTCTTCCGCCTGTTTATATGCGTAAACTTCGGCGCCGCTGTATCCGAGGAATTCGACGCGTTCACGCACTTCCTTCAACACGTCTTCCACCGTCACGTCCGAATCGTCCAGCTGCAATTCGTCTTTCATTTCATAGGTGTAGGTATAGCCTTCGCCGAGATCCTGCTCGAGCTCCATCGCGCCGATGATGGAATTGAAATCCTTGACGCTGCCCGGCAGAGCAAAACTGACGAAAGTCATTAAGGTCAATACCACGATCACCAGCACGATCAGTACCAGTAATACGATTGACTTCTTCTTGCTCATCCTTGCCTCCTGATGTAATTTCGTAGTCCTAGACTAAATAATTATATAACTTATTCGCTTTTTAGTCAATAAAAACAAGTTGTTTTTTTATAATTTCGCATTGTCGGCGGCATATTTTTTCGCCGAATCGGGGTTATTGCGCACTTTCGCTTTCGCGCGCCCTGGCATAGAGGTGCAGGGCGCACTCCATGCGCGCCTTCATCATTTCGCAGGTAATTTCGTACGGCGTATCGATATCTCCGCCGAAATGAATGTTGTTCGCCGCGCAGCCGCCGCTGCAGTGATACTTCGCAAAGCAGTTTTTGCACTTTTCTTTCGTGAAGAGATTGGCGTTTCTGAATACGGCGCGGATCTCCTCGTTCAGCGTCCCGTCGAAGACGTTTCCCATTTTATACTCAGGATCGTCCGCAAACTGATGGCAGGGGTAGAGATCTCCCTGCGGCGTGACCGAAAAATACTCGTTTCCCGCGCCGCACGCGCTCACGCGCTTTTTCAGGCACGGGCCGCCTTCCAGGTCGATCTGGAAATGGAAGAAGCGGAAGAGCGGCTTTCCCTCCTCCTTTCTCTTCAGGTATTCCCGCGCCAGCCTGCGGTATTCCTCCGCGATCGCGGGGAGCTTGTCCCTGCCGATGTAGAGCGCGTGCCCCTCCGGAAGAACGACGGGCTCGAGGGATATTTCACGGAATCCGCTGTCGGCGAGCGCCAGAACGTCCTCCCCGAAATCGAGGTTCCGGTTGGTGAACGTGCCGCGGATATAATAGTGCCTGTCCCCGCGCATGCGGACAAAGCGCTTCAGGTTTTCGATGATGACCTCGTAGCTGCCCTTCCCGTTCACCGTCCGGCGGACGCCGTCATGCACTTCCTTTCTGCCGTCCAGGCTCAGAACGACGTTTTCCATCTCTTCGTTCAGCCATTCGGCGGTCTCGCCGGTCAGCAGCACGCCGTTCGTCG
>ERZ824600.5453-NODE-5453-length-10384-cov-30.959628_pt1 | contig 10384 bp, 12 predicted proteins | sample MGYA00519933_ERZ824600 | MGnify/ENA primary metagenome ERZ824600 (study PRJEB31778, sample SAMEA3449178) | human gut metagenome | biome: human gut; feature: human-associated habitat; material: faeces | place: United Kingdom | collected 2010/2012 ... | reverse complement strand
CACAGGACTTAAAATCCTGCGAGATTCAACCCTCGTGCCGGTTCAAGTCCGGCCTCGGGCACCATTTAATTAAGCTTCTTAGGAAGTTTTTTTTGTTAAATTTATAAATATAGTTGCATAAGTGTTGGGAAAGTGTTACTATAAAACCGAGGGATAAAAATGGAAGTATTTGGAAGTATGCTATTTATTGCTGTTACCTTGTTGCCAACCTTTCTTTTGTGGATTTATATTAATAAATACGATAAGAATAAAGAACCAACAGCTGTTTTAGTAAAACTGTTCTTCGGAGGAGTTTTATCAGCTATTGCTACAATAATAATTTCCGGTATAGTAGAAGATTTTATCCCAGGTTTTTCTGATTATGTAGTAAATATTGATGTAGCAGGTTTTTTGTATGTTTTTTTTGGTATTGCCTTTATCGAGGAAATATCCAAATTAACTATGATTTATCTTTTTGGTTGGAAAGATAAAAATTTAGACGAAACCTATGACGTTGCTTTATATTCTATGTTAGTTGCTCTAGGATTTGCAACATTTGAAAATATTTTATATTGCATGGATGGAGATTTTGGAACTGCTCTAATACGTTTATTTACTGCTGTTCCTGGTCATGTGATTGATGGTGCTTTTATGGGTTATTTTCTTTACAAAGCTCGTACAACAAAAAGAAGAAAATATTTCTTTTTTGCTTTAATAGTACCTAGTTTGACTCATGCTTTATATGATTTTCTTTGTTATGATGAAACTGACTTAGGATTTTTGCTTTTTATAGTTTTAGTTATTGTCGAGTTCATTGTTGCAATTAAATTAATAAAAAATTTATCAAAGAATAATCGCCCATTATTTGAGATAAAATCATCATTTTGCTCTAATTGTGGCAATCCCGTTAATACAAAATATTGTGTAAAATGCGGAAAAATAAATGAAAATCAAAAAAATGTTGACATTTAATAAAAATGTGTGTTAGAATATATTTGCTATTTGAAAAAGCGATGTGTGGAGAAATACCCAAGTTCGGTTGAAGGGACCGGTCTTGAAAACCGGGAGGTCGGCGACGGCGCGGGGGTTCGAATCCCTCTTTCTCCGCCATTAATTTTATTTATCGCGGAGTGGAGCAGCTTGGTAGCTCGTTGGGCTCATAACCCAAAGGTCGTTGGTTCAAATCCATCCTCCGCAACCAAATGGTTCCGTGGTGTAGTGGTTATCACGTCTGCCTGTCACGCAGAAGATCGCCGGTTCGAACCCGGTCGGAACCGCCATTTTATTTGGCTTCGTAGCTCAGTCGGTAGAGCAGAGGACTGAAAATCCTTGTGTCGGTGGTTCAATTCCGCCCGAAGCCACCATTTAAATATGCGCTCATAGCTCAATTGGATAGAGCATTTGACTACGGATCAAAAGGTTGCGGGTTCAACTCCTACTGGGCGCGCCATCCGGGAAATAGTTCAATTTGGTAGAGCACCTGGTTTGGGACCAGGGGGTTGCAGGTTCAAATCCTGTTTTCCCGACCATTATGAAATTAAGAGCAGTTTTGCTCTTTTTTTGTTTATTTACAATCTATTCCTAGACAATTTAAAAAAAATAAACTATAATTAAACTAAGGATGTGAATATATATGAATAATAAAGTAGAGGCTGTAATCGAAATACCTTTAAATAGCCGTAATAAATTTGAAATAGATGAAAAAACTAAAAAAATAAAATTAGACCGTGTTTTATATAGTGCAATGAGTTATCCTGCCGAATATGGTTTTATTGATGATACATTATCAGATGATGGCGATCCACTTGATATTTTAGTGATAACTAACTCGCCAACATTCCCTGGCTGTATTGTTCCAGCTCGTATTTTAGGATATTTAAAAGTTATCGATAATGGTTATGATGATTATAAATTAATATCAGTTGTTGATGTAGATCCTAGATTTAGTGAAATTGAATCACTTGAAGATTTATCCCGATTTCGTTTGGAAGAAATTAAAAACTTTTTTGAAAATTACAAAAAACTTCAAAATATAAAAGTAGTTGTAGAAGACTACCATGGTAAAGAAGAAGCAATGGAATTATTAGAATATTGTAGAGAAAAATATAAAAACAAAGGTGCCAATAAATGAAACCGATTCGTATTTCGACAATAGGTAAAATTGTATGGTTATTTATTTTTTGTACAATTTTAGTCATAATTGCCTTGATCGTTTCTTCATTAAAGAAAGAAGAAAATAATTTGCCAATAACTCCTGTATCAGGTGATGAAAAAAAAGTTATAGACTATACATCATCAAAATCCAGTGAAATAGATTTTTCTAAATACAATTCTGAAGAAACAACAATTGAATTAAATGAGAGTAAAACTTATACCATTACTGGTGAAAATTCAAAATATAGTTTTGTTGTTAATGCTCCTAATAAAGTAGTAAAAATAAACTTAAAAGATTTTTCTACTAATCAAGTTGATGATCTATTTGATTTCCAAGCAGCTAATAAAATCATAATTGAGTTAACGAATGATAATGAAATTGAATTTATACCTTCTTCTGACGATCTTGAATATAAAAATACTAGTATAATTAATTCCAAAGTTGATATTGAAATTATGGGAAAAGGAACATTAAAAGTTAATACAAATAATAACTTTATAAGTTCTAACGCTAACATCTCTATAAAAGATTCTACTCTTAATATTTCTAAAGCCAATCATGCTTTTAAAGGTAAAAATATTGAAGTCGGTGGCGGTTTAGTATATTTAAAAACTAATTCTATTGGCATTGAAAGTAATGGCAACTTTTATATTCAAGATGGTAAAACCATTTTAATATCTGAAAATGAAGAATCATTTAAAGCAGATGGTATTTTCTTACTAAATGGTGGTGAAGTATTTTTTGCTAGTTTAAAAGAACAACAAAAACCAAATGCTAATTCTACAGCAAAAACAACAATATTTAATTTTGCTGAATTAACTAATAAAATACTAACATTACAAGGTACAGAGAAAATAGTATTTATATATGATGGAATAACTCCATATCAACATATCTTGTATAGCAATTCTGCCTTAAAAAATAAAGATTATGTTTTATATGGTGGTGGTCGTACTGTTGGTCAAGCAAAATACTCTTTCTATGATCCAACTGACTATTTTGAAGACATTCAATATACCTGTGAAGAATGGGAAAATGATAACTTTCAATTTGATAAACAATTAAATGTTTTTGATGATATCGTAAAGAAATGATAACGTATGTTGTCTTTTCTTTTTTATTATATTATAATTAATTAAGAAAAGAGGATGTTACAATGGAAAAAATATGTATAGCTTCAGATCATCATGGAGTAAAAATGAAAAAAAAGATAATATCTTATTTAACTAAAAAAGGTTACGAAGTAAAAGATTTTGGCCCAGAAGGTGAAGGTGCAGTTGATTATCCTTATTATGCTTTTAAAGTTGCTAAAGCGATTCAAAACGGCGAATATGACCGTGGAATTCTTATCTGTTTTAGTGGTATTGGAATGTCTATAGCTTGTAATCGCATAAAAAAAGTAAGATGTGCTCGTGTTTTAAGTGTTGATGATGTTAAATGTACAAGAATAGACAATGATGCTAATGTTATCGCTTTAAGTTCTAAGACGCCTATCTATACAGTTTATGATATGGTAGATACCTTCTTAAATACGCCATTTTCTACTGAAGAAAGACATGCTCGTCGAGTAGCATTGATAGATGAAAATAATGAACTTTAAAGTATATTTATACATTTTGGTATTAATACTAACCATTTGGTCGATGGACTCAATAGATATTAATAAATTTTTTAAAAAGAATAAAGTAATGCAGGCGCGCATATTATACTTATTGATTAGCATTATAATTACTTATATAATTACTAATTTCCTTTGGGATTTCTATACCATATCTCGAATATAGGAGGAATCATGTTTAAAAAAATCGTGATCATGCTATTATTAATTCTTTTAATACCCTTAACAATAAACTATTATTATAGTGAAGAACAAGTAAAAGAGCCTGAAGTCCAATATGAAGAGTACAAGATAAGAGTTAAACAATTAAAAAAAGATCGAATTTTGACTATGGATCTAGAAGATTATGTTGTAGGAGTATTAGCAGGCGAAATGCCCATAAGCTTTGAAGAAGAAGCTCTTAAAGCCCAAGCAGTAGTAGCCCGAAGCTACGCTTTTAAAAGAATTGATTCTAAAAAAGATTATGATGTTGTTGACAGTGTTACTAATCAAGTTTATTTAGATGAAGAGACCTTAAAAGAAGCTTGGGGCTCGTCATATAATAAAAATATTAACAAGTTAAAAAATATCGTTAAAGAAACAGCACATGAATACGTATTCTATGATGATGAAGTAATTGATGCAATGTTTTTTTCAACAAGCGTTGGTATGACCGAAAATTCTGAAGAAATATTTCCTCATAAATTACCGTATTTAAGAAGTGTTGTTTCGACATGGGATGAAGTAGCGTCACCTGTTTTTAAAGAAAAATATACTTACACATTAAAGAAATTTTACACTCTTTTAAATCTTGAATATAATGAAAATTTAAATATTCAAAAAACTAAAGTAACATCTACTGGTCGTGTAAAAGAAATTAAAATAAATGGTAAACAATATACGGGAACTCAAGTTCAGCAATTACTTAGTTTGCGTTCTAATTATTTTACAATTAATCGTGTTGGAGACAATGTTACTATCGAAACCAAAGGATATGGTCATGGCGTTGGAATGAGCCAATACGGGGCAAATGGTATGGCTAAAGAAGGATATTCTTACCAAGAAATAATAAAACACTATTACCAAGATGTAGAAATTAAAAAAAAGTAGTATAAAAAAGCATATTTTGACCAAAATTTAAATGAGGTGAAAATATGCCAAAAAAATATAGAATAGTGGCTCTTTGTATGTTATTAGTAGTAATAGGTACAGTAGTAGCAATAAAAAGTATTGATAATTATGAAAATCCTAATGATATTGAAAGAAGTTATCAATACACAGTTGTTCCATCATTATCAACAGATGTTCCCGTAACCGCAACAACTATGAATTTAATCAGACCTTATAAAGACTCAAAAGTTACAATTGCGATCGATTACTATGAAGATGAAAAAAATCAAGAAAAATCTATTATAGTAACTGATAATACTTATATGCAAAATGTCGGAGTTCTTTATCAAGCCGATCAAAAATTTGACGTTTATGCTATTTTAGACGGAACTGTTACTGAAGTTGGTAAAAATGATTTACTAGGAAATTATTTAAAAATATCTCATGATAACAATATTGTTAGTTTATATCAAATATTAGATAAAATAACAGTAAAAAAAGGAGATACTATTAAACAAGGAACAAAAATAGGTGAAAGCACCAAAAATAATATCAAAGAAGGTAATTTGATGTTATTTGAATTAACAATAAATAATAAAAATGTTAATCCAGAAAAATATTATGATAAAAGTATTAAAGAAATATAACCTGTTTACAGGTTTTTTTCATTTTTAAAATTAAATTTAATATAATTTCTTGAGGGGATTGAATTGAATTTAATAAAAGAAAGAGTATTAAAAGAAGCAAGTTATATTATTGAAACCAAAAAAACAATAAGAGATCTTGCTAAAAAATACAAATTATCTAAATCAACTATTCACAATGATTTAACAACAAAATTAAAAAAAATCGACAAAACATTATATGCAAGAGTTCAAAATATATTTTCGGAACATAAAGAAGTTCGCCATATAAATGGAGGAAATGCTACAAAAATGAAGTATCAAGTATTAAAAAATAAAAAAAGTTAATACTAATATTGAACGTGAGGCTATAATATGTTTTCAAAAGATATTGGTATTGATTTAGGAACAGCAAATATTTTAATTTATAAAAAAGGTGAGGGAATAGTCTTAAATGAACCATCAGTTTTAGCAATTGATGATGAAACTAAAGAAATTCTTGCTGTTGGCAATGAAGCCAAAAGGATGCTTGGTCGTACCCCAGGGAAAATAAAGGCTATAAGACCTTTAAAAGATGGCGTTATTGCTGATTTTCAAGCAACAGAAATGTTGCTAGAATATTTAATAAAAAAAATTAAAGTTAAAAATCTATTTTTAAAACCCCAAATTCTAATTTGTTGTCCATCTAATGTAACTCAAGTTGAAAAAAATGCCATTCGGGAAGCGGCTGAAAAAATGGGAGCACGAAAAGTTATAGTTGAAGAAGAACCCAAAGTAGCAGCTTTAGGAGCCGGCCTTGATATTGCTGAGTCATGTGGAAATATGGTGATTGATATTGGTGGTGGCACAACTGATATTGCGGTTTTATCTTTAGGTGATATAGTTGTCAGTGAATCAATTAAAATAGCTGGTAATGCTTTTGATACTGAAATAATAAAATATATAAAAAATAAATACAATCTTTTAATTGGTGAAACATCAGCAGAAGAAATAAAAAAGAAAATTGGTTCCGTATATGATTTACAATCCAAGGAAAAAATGACGGTTAAGGGAAGAGATCTTGTTACCGGTTTGCCTTTAACTATAATTGTAACGGCTAATGAAATAAGAGGAGCATTAAGTGAAAGTGCTATGCAAATTGTTAGTGCTGTTAAACATGTTTTAGAGCAGACACCACCTGAATTATCAAGCGATATCATAAATAGTGGGATAGTCTTAACTGGTGGTGGTTCTTTAATAATGGGATTACCAGAATTATTAAGTGAGGAATTAAAAGTACCTGTTCGTTTATCAGATTCTCCTTTAACTTGTGTAGCTGATGGGACAGGCATTATGTTAGAAAATTATCGATTCTAAGCATAAAAATTTTAAGTGTGCCAATAATAATATTGGTGATAAAATGGATATAAATTTTAATGAATTATGGGATGTTACTTATCGAAGTGTATTATCGTTAGCAACCCTTTTTTTAGTAACTAAAATGCTTGGTAAAAAGCAAGTATCCCAATTAAGTTTGTTTGATTATGTAATAGGAATATCAATAGGTAATTTTGCTGCGGAAATGACTATTAATTTAGATTCGCAAACAATAAATGGAATATTAGCAGTTTTTATATTTGGAATAGTTGCTTATATAATTTCTATTATAACTATGAAAAGCATTTGGCTAAGAAGATATTTTATGTCAACGCCAACTATGTTAATTGAAAAAGGTGAAATATTAATAGAAGGCTTAAAAAAAGTAAAATTTGATATGAATGATTTATTACAACAATGTCGTGTTAATGGCTACTTTGATGTTTCTGAAATTGAATATGCTTTTATGGAAGGGAATGGTAATTTAAGTATATTACCTAAAGAAAAATATCGTCCTGTAACCTTAGAAGATTTAAAAATTGAAAGAAAACAAAGAGGTTTATGTGCTAATGTTATAATTGATGGCAAAATCATGGAAAAAAACTTATCTAATATGGGTAAAAATGAAGAATGGTTAATGAAACAAATAAAAGACTATGATTTAACGAATATATTACTCGCAACCCTTGATGAAGAAGATAAAATAAAAGTATACCCCAAAAATAAAAATCATTGTGGTAAGGAAATACTAGAATAGTTTACATTTTTTTACTATTTGTTTTTGGCTAAAATAGAAAAAAATAGTATAATAAAATTGGTGATGTACATGAGACATTTTTGCTCATCAGCTTTTGTAGTAGATCCAATGACTAAAAAAATTTTATTGGTATTTCATAGCCAATTTAAAAAATGGGTGCAACCAGGTGGTCATATTGAGAATGATGAATTTCCTGAAGAAACAGCCATGCGTGAAGTTTATGAAGAAACAGGATATCATATTGAATTATTAGGCGAACGTTTCCCCCGTGAAAATGATTTAATAAGACCTTTAGGTATTCAAAAGAATCGTGGTTCTAATGGAGATGTTCACATAGATATAATTTATGCTGCTAAACCAATTAGAAGGACAAAAGTTGAAACTGATGATGAAATCAAAAATTATCGTTGGTTTACAAGAGAAGAGTTAGATCATATTAATGTGTTTGAAGATATTAAAATAACCATGGATTATATCTTAAGGGAGATAATTTAATGGAACTTTTTACTCTTTGGAATAATTTTTTATATCCCTTATTTGTTATTTTAATTCCGGTATTAGCAACCATTTATACTTTAAATATGCGTTTAAAAAATGAAAATCGTGAAAAGCATCAACCTTATTTAATTTTAAGTAAGGCTGATACTTTAATAAAAATAGATAAAGAACAATATTTTTTAACTCTTGAAAGGGAAAATGCTGATGAAATTAATGAATTAAAAGTTTCTCTCTTTTTAAAAAATATTGGTTATGGTGTTGCTACTAATGTTAAATTTTATAATTTATATGATTCTTCCCAATTAAAGGGGTGTCAAGAATTAAAAGAAGAAATAAATCAACAATTATTCACAACTTTTGATATAGCTCGTGACGAAGAAAAAAGTATTCAAATGATTATTAAATATAATTATAATAATCGTAACATGAATAGGATTTTATGCGTTTATCAAGATTTAAATTATAATGTTTATAATTTTATAATCGCGATTAATATCAAAAGCAAAAATCGTTTTGACTATTTTTCATATCAACCATCTTCAATTAGTTATCAAAGATGGCTTAAAGAGTATAAAGGTCACGTTAATGCTATTACAAAAAAATATAAAGACTTGTAACAGAAGTCTTTTTTGAGTATAATTAGGATGGTGATATCATGGATGATGATAAGAAGAGAATAAAAATTATAAGCTTAATTATTGCATTAGTAATAATTATATTATCAGTAATAATTGTAGTGGTAATATTGTCTAATAAAACTGATTATGAAAAATTAGAAAAAGAAATGGTCAGAATTGCAAAAGAAAAAGTAGAAACTCAAAATATTGAAGTTAAAATTCAAGATTTTATGAATTTAGAAGCTTTAAATATTACTGATGGTGCTGAAGTATGTAGTAAAGCAAGCGGCGTAATTATCACAAATGTAAATGGTCGATTAGAGTATAAAGCTTATTTAAAATGTGTAGATTATGAAAGTACTGTTCTAAAAAACAGTGAAAAATATATAAAATTAAAGGGATCAGCTGTTGTTTTAGCAAACAAAAATGCTATGTATTTTGATGAAGGCTATGAACAAATAGATAATGATATAACTGTAGAAAAAGTAGGAACAGTAATAAATGAACCTGGAGCTTATACAATTAATTATGTAATAAAAAAGAATGATAAACAAAAAACAGTTGTAAAAAGAATCGTAATTGTTTCTGATATTGATGTTAATATTACTCAAAGTGGAATTATTAATAAAGATGAACCAACAATCACTTTAAAAGGTGAAAAAGAAGTGTATTTAACTATTAATAGTGAATATGTTGAACCTGGTTATTCAGCATATGACTATAAAGATGGGAAAATCAGTAATGATGTAGAAGTTTCTGGTAATGTTGATACAACTAAAAGTGGAACAAATAAAATAACATATACAGTAAAAAATTCCCAAGGTAAAACATATTCTATTGATAGAATAGTTCATGTAGTAAAAGAAATAGCTAATTTAGATATATCAATAAGTCAAGATGATAAAGGTTCAACAACAAACAAATCAATTATTACCTTAAACGTAACAGGTAACGGATTTAGTAAGATTATTTTACCAGATGGTGCTGAAAATCCTTTTTCAACCGCGTCTTATGAAGTTACTAAAAATGGTGTTTACACTTTTGTAGTAGTAGATATTTATAATAATAAAATTAATAAAAGTATAGTTGTTGATAATATTGATAATATTGCTCCAACAGGTACATGTGCTGTAAAAAATAATAATGGCGTATATGAATTTAATGTTATTGGTGAAGATGAAAGTGGTATATCTGCTGTAAATTATATAATTGATGATAAAGAAAGTGGCTTTTTAGCAACAACAGTTTATCAAACAAAAGAAAAAGTTTCTAAAGCGAGTGTTATTCTTCAAGACGTAGCTGGTAATCAAACAAAAGTTTCTTGCTCAGTAACCAATTAAAATAAAATTAATCGAAAACTTTTAAATTATTAATAAAATATGATAAATGATGAAAATAAAGGGCCAAAAGCTCTTTTTTCGTTAATTAAATTGTTAATAAGCTTAACAAACAGAAAAGTATACTGCAAGTATAGTACGGAATGAGACAGAAAGTGCTATAATGAAGTTGTTCGAAAAGAAGTAGGTACAAAATGAATCAAGAAAAAATCGGAAAATTTATTGCATATTGCCGTAAAGAAAAGAATATGACACAAGAAGAGTTAGCACAAAAATTACATTTAACAGATAAAGCAATATGAGAGTGTAAAAAACTTTGTGTAAAGTTACCAATCCATGGTAATAAAGATATTTG
>ERZ824600.5452-NODE-5452-length-10385-cov-2.785189_pt1 | contig 10385 bp, 6 predicted proteins | sample MGYA00519933_ERZ824600 | MGnify/ENA primary metagenome ERZ824600 (study PRJEB31778, sample SAMEA3449178) | human gut metagenome | biome: human gut; feature: human-associated habitat; material: faeces | place: United Kingdom | collected 2010/2012 ... | reverse complement strand
AAGTATGGTTAACAACCAAATCCATCATAATCTTGATATTTAAGCTGTGAGCCTTCGCAAGCACACGGTCGAAATCAGCCATGGTTCCAAAATCGTCCATGATATCCTGATAATCACTGATGTCATATCCATTATCATCATTAGGAGATTTATAAACTGGGGACATCCAGATCACGTCAATGCCAAGCTCTGCCAGATAGTCAAGCTTCTCATAGATACCCTCTAAATCACCGATTCCATCTCCATTTGAATCCTTAAAGCTTCTCGGATAAATCTGATAAACTACCGCATTTTTCCACCATTTTTCGTTCATATGCTTCATAACCTCTTTCTACTAAATACTGTCTTTTATTTTAACATGATACTTATTCTTAATCTAATGCTGTCAAAATCTCCTTCACTGCTCCAAATACATCCTCTGGTGCATTAAGAAGTGTGAGCTGATCAAGCAAATATGCATCATTTCTTGATCCCTTCTTCTGGGCGATTGCATAGATCTGTTCCTTTAAGCTAAACTCGATCTCTGCGCGATTTAACAGTTCGAAGATACGCTCAACCTGATGATTATCAGCAAGTGCAGTATTGTATGTAACGACTGTAATCTCACTTTCAATATCCTGCATAGGAAGAATTACTGTTGTGCACTGCTTGTCGCTGTCATAAGAAGTCTCAAGCGTCTCATATGTGCCGTCTGCTTTCTTTTTCTGTGCCGTCATGCCTTGTGCTGTACCTGTAAATACAAGTTCATAAGCACGTTCTGCCGGCATTCCTTCCTTCTTTGTCTTTTCTGGTGTGATCGTAAGAACAGCCTCATCGCCCCACTTATATGTAAATGTGGTTGAGCACCAAACATTATCTGTTGCTTCTTCGTCGAGTCTAAAGCTTCCGTCTGCACCTGCTGCCACGATAACCTTAAGAATCTCTGGATTATCAATCGCATTGCCCGTTGTGCGCGCATCAAGTGTGACAATGGCACCTGCCTTTGCCAGTACCGGAATGCTGTCAAGGCTGCGGTACAGCTCGATCTCACGATCTCCATTGTAAACTGTTCCTGTAAACAAATCAATCCAGGTTCCCTCTGGAAGAAGTGCCATAACCTTACCCATTCTGGTAGCTGTGCTTATTGGCTGTGTGATTGGATTTACAAGAATATCTGAGCCAAAATAGTATTCGTTCTTCATTCTAAATGCATCCCACTTGCCAGGATTCTGATAGTAAAGTGGCTGAATAAGCGGAATACCTTCCTCGCTTGCTCTGCGGTTCATCGTATGAAGATATGGGATCATCTGATGGCGCAGACGAAGGAACTTGTCCATGATCAATTCCACTTCCTTGCGATAGCGCCATGGCTCTTTGCCGTTAAACTCGCAGCAGGTGCTGTGAAGACGCATAATCGGGGAGAATACACCAAGCTGCAGCCATCTAAGTGCAAGCTCATCATTCTTGTAGCCCATCATGTGACCACCAATGTCGTGGCTCCACCAACCATAGCCGATATTTGAGGCTGTTGCGGTGAAGTACGGCTGGAAATCTAATGATTCCCATGTAATCACGGTGTCACCTGAAAATCCGACTGGATAACGATGGCTTCCAGGACCGGCATAGCGGGAGAAGATAAGTCCCTTGCCGTCCTTTTTCTGGCTGTGTATGGTATGATAGTGATTGAGCATCCACAGCGGGTCTAGGCCCGGGATCGCGGTGTTAGTACCCTGCTGCCAGTCGATCCACCAGAAGTCAACACCGTCCTTTTTCTCGATCTTCTCATAGACATATTTAAAATAGCCTTCAAGCAGCTTTCTGTTCGTAAAATCCATCAAAACAGGCTCGCCCTTTTCCTGATCCACGCCCATGTAGGCAGCAAATTCCGGATACACATCCTCAAATGCCCTGACACCGTCTGCCGGATGATCATTTAACGTTACCTTCATGCCTCTTCTATGCAGGTTGTCGGTAAAACGCTTTGGATCCGGGAAGAAGTCCTTGTTCCATGTGTAGCCTGTCCAGCCTGCTCCATATTTCTGGTCGATCTCAGTCAAATGCCAGTCCATGTCAATTACACCAACGGTAAATGGAATATTCTCTTTCTCGAAGCGGTCCATCAGCTCGAGATACGATTTCTCCGTATATTTATAGTAGCGGCTCCACCAGTTGCCGAGTGCATACTTTGGAAGGATCGGGGTTGCACCAGTCAGCTTATAATAATCTTTCAGGCAGCCCAAATAGTCGGTACCGTATCCAAAGTAATACAAATCCTCTGCGTCAATGTCTTCTCTTCTTTCAATCCAACCGTCTTCTGTCAGCAGCATGGAGCCCTTATCAGAGATAACAGCCCAACCTTCCATGGAAAACAGACCGTCCTGCAGTGGAATCTCGCCATTTGCCTGATCAAGTGTACGAGTGGTTCCCTTCAGGTTATGTCCGGTATCGCCGTAATGCCATGTGGACTCATAGATGACTTTTTGATTTCTCTGCTCGATACGCAGGTTGTTTCCAGCAAATCTGCCTCCAGTGTAGACAAGTCTTGCCTTGTCAGTCTCAATGATCAGCTCGCCGTTTTTCTCATTTACAGTGTATTCCGGCACATCAAAGGTTCTATTTACAACCATCTGAGTCTTCTTGTCTACAAACACACCTTTTTCGCTGTATTCCATACGAATCATGCTCGGTGTTAGTACGGTAAAACGATAATTCTCTCCCTGTATAATTGCATTTTTTACGTTCATTTTTCATATCCTCCTTATATTTTGATTCTCTGCTTTATTTCACTTGCTTTAGTATAAAGCATAATTCTACATATTTCTTGCAATATTGTTCCTATTTATAACACAATCCTGCTGTGTTCTATTTTTTATCCTGCTGCGTAATCCACACCTCTGATATTGCGCCAAAGTTCTCATCCATATTAGACAAGTGAAATTCTGCCTGCTCGCCGTATATTAGATTTAAACGTTTTTTGATGTTTTGAAGGCCAACATGGCGGCGGTCATTGTAATATATTTCGCCATTATTTTCGATTTTTTCAAGTACTTCCGCTGAAAAGCCTTTGCCATTATCTGACACACAAATATAAAGACATTCTGCATCATTATGTTTTTCTTTTGTGATAAACAAAGAAATTTCTCCTTTTCGTTCTGGTGTCAGACCATGCGAAAATGAGTTTTCCACAAGTGTCTGCAAAAGAAGCACTGGAATTTCAATATCTCCAAGTCCATCATCTACCATGCAGTCAAATTGAAAATAATCTTCACCGTAGCGAAAGCGCTGAATGTTTATATAATTTTCCACGTGGGCAATCTCCTCAGAAAGAGGACGAAGCACTTGAGAACCCTTATAAATATAGCGAATATAATCAGACAAAATGGCAGTGATAGTAACAATATCTGTTTCACCCTTGTTGTCTGCAATTCCATGTATCAGGCTTATACAATTTAGGAAAAAGTGCGGCCTTATCTGCTCTTGCGCAAACTCAAGTTCAATCTGCTTTTCGTTTAACTCTTTCTCGTAGATCGTGATCTTAAGTGCCTGGATCTTTCGAATTAGATTTCGAAACTGTTCATTTGCACTCTCAAGCTCTAGCAAGTTATTGGATGAATTGTCATGCAGATATGTGTCTGTGTCAAGCTCATCCAAACTATTAACAAAGCTTTGGAGTGGAAATAAGATATGACGAACATAGATTGATACAATGGCAGCACAAACAAGTATACAAATTAACAGCATTATAATAAGAACAACTTCCCACCTATTTGCGGCTTGAATCACACCATTTCCCGGCACAACATAGATGCACAAATCACCAAGACCACTAATCGCATAACGATATACATTCGCCTGCTTTACAGTTCCCTGCTCAAAATCTTTAATCTCCTCTTCACTGACATTCTGCGGAAAAATATTATCTTCATTATCAGTGTCATATATGTATGGCAGAATCGTGTAGCCTTTCGTGCAATTTTCAAGATCCTCAAAAATGCGCTGCAATGGAATCAAGTTTCCTGCTATCTTTTGCCCTTTCATATACCAGGTTAGCAGGTACATCTGATCTTCTATCTTGATGAATTCATGATAAAGTGAGTTCTGTCGTCTTGTCATATTTGCAGAAAGATAGACCATTAAAAAACGTTCAGTCGACGCTTTTACACTCTTCGAAAACTTTGTTCCCGTACTAGTAATTAAGGCATTTGATGTGCCAATATACTCATAATAGCCATATACAGAATCATGCCAAATTGCCTGAATCCGAAGCTGTTCTGAAATTTTTTTCAAAATTGGAAATACCTGAGAACTCTCTGAATTAAAGTAATCCGGCAGCTCATTTGTCGCCTCATTCGACTCTAGAATGTTAATCAGCTCTACACGCATAACGTCCATCTCTTTTTGAAGCTGACTAACATACAGCTCTACCGTCTCTGACACATATTGATTTACCAGGTTCCTATTCTGGTTAGTGCTGACAAGAAGTATTCCTGCCAAGCATGACAGCAAAAGCATTACAATTAAAAGAATTGTTAAAACGATCTGTCTTAAACTGAACTGCTTTACCTTAATATGCATTGGCTTACCTCCTTTATCACGTCCTACAATAAAAGCAGCCAGAAAATCTGTCTGCTTTTATTGTAGTCTATTTCATTTTGCCTGTCTACAGAGAAATTTTATTTACTCCATGCTCTCAAGATAAGCTGCATATGCACCCTGCTGTAAGGATACCATTTCCTCCAGACCCATTGCATTTAACTGCTCGATATAGGAATCCCACTCATCCTCAACACCACCGTCTACTACCCAGTGAGCATACATAGCCTCAACATAGTTGTAAACATCAGTTCCGATTGTAGTGATACGATTTAACTCATCCTCAGTGTACTGAAGAGCTGGCATTCCGGTATTCTTATCAGTAGTAACATACTTTGCGTTTACTTCATCTTCCTTCAGCTTTGTTCCATCGGATACATCATCCGGAATAATAACCTTGTCATAGAAATCTGGATTCATGTACTTCGGGCCAAAATCTCTTAAGGAATTAGACCATGCTGCTGTATCAAGAGAAGTATCATCATCTGTAGAATGAACGCTGTAAGTTCCGTCATCATTTGCTGTTACAGTAACACCCAGTGAACCATAGAAAGTCTGTAAGGAAACAAGATCATCATAGAAATTATCTGCCCACTTTAACAGTGCCTCTGGATCCTCACATGCAGTTGTGATAACAAGCTCTCGATCTGTAATGTCTAATGATGCTGTAGCACACTCTACATAATGAATATCATTGTAGCCCTCAACAGCCTCCATTAAGGAGTACTGATCTGCATTCTGACCAGCTTCTGAATCAGCAGTCCATGCAGAGATAATTCCAACCTTAGAACCGCCCTCTGCCTGAAGCTTTGCTGTTACCGCAGAACCATCCTGAGTAAAATACTCTGGATCAAGTACGCCGTTTTCCCAGAGCATATGCATCCACTTAACAGCTTCCTTATAGTTTTCCTGTGCTGGAACAAATACAGCCTCGCCATCATTATTCAATCCCATGTAGTTGTTATTACGGCTAACCATGCAGCCCCATACAGAAAGGATGTGCTGGCAGTCTGCCTGAAGGTTAGTTCCTGCATTGTTTGTCAGTCCAATCTCATTTGTCGGATCGCCGTCACCGTCTGCATCCTCTTTTGCAAAAGCAAGGAGTACATCGGTCAGTTCATCGAGTGTCTTCGGAGCTTCTAAGCCAAGGTTATCTAACCAATCCTGGTTGATGTACAGTCCATTTCCACATACGGTCGGACGAAGAGGAAGCTTCTTAGGGAGGGAATAAATCTTTCCGTCACGATCTGTACATGCAGCGCGAAGCTCCGGACACTCTTCCATTGCCTTTGTCAGATTCGGCATGGTCTCTTCGTTGATATATGGTGTCAGATCAACGAAATAATCCTTGTTCTGTGCCATATCAGAAGAATTCAGACAGATACTTCCAACAAATGCATCCGGCAATTCACCAGAAGCAAGAAGAAGAGATTTCTGCTCAGACCAGTCAGAGTTGTAATAAATCTGCCAGTCAAGATCAACACCTGCCTTCTCTTCCATCTCTGCCATTACGCCTTCCTTTAAGAAGTCATTTGGCCATGCATCAGTCCAGCGAACAGTTGCTACAGTAAACTGCTTTGCATCGCCCTCGTCTGCAAGTGCAGTAACAGTCGGTGCTGCGATAGCTCCAAGCATAGTTGCCTGTGCAAGAAGGATGCCTGCGGTTGCTTTCAGATTCATATTTCTTTTCATAGTTTTAATCTCCTTTTTTGCTTTATGATTATTTTTTGTTTTGAATTTTTATTATTACAGGCTTTACAGCCTTTTTATATCAGCCCTTTACAGCACCGAGCATAACACCCTGATTGAAATATTTCTGTACAAATGGATACATGCACATGATTGGCGCTGATGATACAACGATTACTGCATACTTAATCAAATCGGCCATCTGCTTGGCTTCTACTGCTGCTGATCCTGTCATCATAGAACTTATTGTCTGGTTACTGATTAAGATGTTTCTAAGAACGATCTGCAATGGCTGAAGTGCCTCACTTCTTAAATAGATCAATGCGTTGAAGTAGCCATTCCACTGTCCAACTGCTGCCCACAATGCTATAACAGCGATGATTGCTTTAGAAAGCGGCAGACAGATTTTAAAGAAGAAGGAAATGTAACCGCAGCCGTCAAGCTGTGCTGCCTCCCAAAGTTCATCTGGAATGCTGTTTTCAAAGAAAGTTCTTCCAACGATAATATAATAAGTAACAACCGAGAATGGAAGCACCATAACGGTCATTGTATCGGTCAATCCAAGACTTTTTACTACCATGTATGTAGGAATCAGACCACCGGTAAAGAACATTGGAATCAGGTAGAACATGTTGAACAATTTCTTGCCGTAAAGCTTCTTTCTTGATAATGCGTAAGAAGCCGGGATATTAACAGCCAATGTGATAATTGTTCCAAGCACTACATAGATAATGGTATTTCTGTAGCCAGTCCATAGTCTTGTATATCCTAAAAGCTGCTTATACGCCTTTAAGCTGACTCCGCGTGGGATAAACATGATCTCGCCGTTTGATACCAGCTGCGGATCACTGATGGACGCAATCACGATAAAGTACATCGGATAGAGTGTAATCAGAATCAAAATTGTTCCAATTGTGTACAGAATGATATCAAAAATCAAGTCGGCTCTTGAACGCTTAATTTTGTTTGTCTTTGCTGTTTTGTATGCTGCCTTGCTCACTGTTTTTCCCCCTTCCATCAGACTAATGAAGTATCACTGACTTTTTTAGCTATCATATTGACTGCTATCAAAAGAACCAGATTGATGATGTTGTTAAACAGACCGATCGCTGCTGATAAGCTGTACTGATTGCTTACAAGACCCATCTTATACACGTAAGTTGAGATGATCTCACTTGAACTGCTGTTTAAGTTGTTCTGCAACAGATAAACCTTCTCAAATCCAACGCTCATAACGCTTCCCATTCGAAGGATAAACATAACTGTTGCCGTTGGAACCAATGATGGAAGGTCAATGTTAACAATCTTATGCCACTTGTTTGCACCATCCATTGTGGCTGCCTCATAAAGGCTTGGGTCAACTGAGGAAAGTGTTGCAATGTAGAGGATGGAATCCCAACCGACATGCTGCCATGCCTCTGTCCATACATAAATATGAGGGAACGCAGATGCAGAACCCATCAGGTTTGGAAGTTTGAATCCAAGCAGTCCAACCAGCTTTGCGATGATTCCTGTACTTGGTGATAAAAACAGGATAATCATACCAGACATAACAACGACTGAAATAAAATGCGGCAGATAAGTAGCTACCTGTAAAACCTTCTTAAACTTTGTTGATCGGATCTGATTCACCATAAGCGCCATAATGATTGGCAATGGGAACGTAACAGCAATCGTGTACAAGCTGATTACGATCGTATTTTTGATTGTTACGGAAAACTGATACGATTTGAAGAACGTTATGAAGTTCTTCATGCCGACCCACTTACTTTCCATAATACCAAGTGCCGGCTTGAAATCCTTAAAGGCAATGATGACACCGTACATCGGGTAGTAGGTAAAGATCAGGAAAATGATGATAGACGGAAGCATCAACAGATATAGCTGACTACTTTCCTTAAGCTTTTGCCCTACACTGAGCTTGCTGCTTTTTGACTGAGTCTTTTTCGTTTTCACGTTTTTCTCCTTCCTTTTTTACTAATTATTTCTTTTTTCTTTATGGTTTTATAGTACATTTTTTATATTTTTTCTGCTACAAAATTTCTGCTAGGAAATAACAAAAAAAAGATATCTTTTTGTGATATCTTTTTTCATAAAAATCGTTATTTTGTTATTTTATCGTTTTTTTGTTAACAAATAAAACTTGCAAGCTTATTTCCTATACTTTGCCCTATATTCATTTGGTGTACTGCCCACATAATCACGAAATGTCTTGCTAAAATAGGAAAAATTGCTGTATCCCACTTCCATCGCAATTTTGCTAATTGGATCTGTAGATTCCCTAAGAAGCTTTGCTGCCTTTTCCATACGCCGTCTTGCAATATATACAGGCAGTGTCTGTCCAGTCTCCCTGATAAAAAGCCTCGTTATATAATCCTCTGACAGATACACCTGTCCTGCCAGAACAGAACGCGTCAATTCACCGCCTAAATTTTCTTCAATATACTTTTTTAATTTGGCAATGGTTGACTCCGCCTTGTCTTCTGTTTTATGCAGACTATCCATCTTTTTCCAGACAGTTTCAATAAGATCAATACAACCCTGCTCGGAGCGGCGTGCCAAAAAGCTCATTCGCTCATACTCCTGCCAGTCAAACAGTTCTTCAAATGTCTCATTGTTGTCACGCAAAACTTTTACCAGTAAATCGCCCATATGCTTCACAAAGCGTTTTAAGTCCGATAAGTACCAGCTTCCGCTCTCGCATGCATGATCAACATAGGTAAGCATTTCATGCATAACATCCATGTAAGCAGTATTGTAAGATGAATCACCTGAAGCTGTATTTTTGTGAAACATTTCCTGCCACTTCTCCCACAAAGGCTCTGAATAAGAAATCTTTCGAAGTTCCCATGCCCACTCCTCAATCATCAATCGTTTATTCGGAATTGCATGCTCGCGCATATCAGAAATTATACGAATTGCCTTTGCGATGCTGGCATATGGGCGCCCTGTTGTAATATAAAAGCAATAACTATGCGCAGTCTGCTCATTTAACTCTTGCTGCATTTTTGACAGCTGTTCCTCAAGGCGATCATAATCGGCAAAATTTTTTAATACGATAAGCCACTCGGCATCCTTGTATGATACAATCACGTCAAGATCAAGTTCCCGCAAATATTTCTTTGACACTGTACGCATACAATAATTATATAATGAAATATCTTTTACCTTCTGACGCTCATCGCTGTTGTCGAGAAGCCCTGCAAGAACAAGTGTAATTTGCTGCACAGATGGATAGAGTTCACTATATTGAGTATCAGATAAACTACTGGTGTTTGACGTACCAACATCATCAGAAAGTGCCTGCACCAACACCTTTTTCCACACTTCCTCACGTTGTTTCTTCTCCTGACTGTTCAGATTTGTATGCTCCTTTAACAGTTCATCACAGACTGTCTTTAACTCCGCCTCAAGATCTTTATTAGAGATTGGTTTTAGCAGATAGTTAACAGAACCTAATCGAAGCGCCTTCTGTGCATAAGTAAAGTTTGCATAACTCGACAAAAAGATACATTTCATATCTTTTCTTTCCTCACGTATCCATTCCACAAGCTCAAGACCGCTTCCCATCGGCATATCCACATCACAAAGAAGAATATCTACTTTGTATACCTTTAAAATTCCCTTTGCCTCATGGATATTATTTGCAGTAAATACCATAGCGATGCCAAGATTGTCCCAATTTAATGAATTTTTTGCTTTTTCTATCAGAATCTGATCATCATCCACCAGCAGAATTGTCAGTCCCATGTTCTGTCTCCCTTCATTTTTCGCCGTTTTTTATACGCAAAAAAGCGCAGAATCTATTGCCATTATACAACATATTCTGCGCATAAGGGAAGTCTTTTCATCCCATTATAGATCATTTTTTACTCTCCGCGCATAGCTGCTTCAATATCCTCTATTGTACGCGGAATGCCAGCGGACAGATTTTCACAGCCATCCTCTGTAACAAGACAGTTATCCTCTAGGCGGAAGCCGATTCCCCATTCTTCATGGTAAATACCGACATCTACACAGAATACCATACCAGGTGCTATGATTTCCGGTCGCTTTACAAAAGTCGGGCGGGAAAGCCCACGGTTTTAACCGTGGGATGAAAGCCAAGAAACTTTTTGCAATTA
>ERZ824600.5450-NODE-5450-length-10388-cov-6.224039_pt1 | contig 10388 bp, 9 predicted proteins | sample MGYA00519933_ERZ824600 | MGnify/ENA primary metagenome ERZ824600 (study PRJEB31778, sample SAMEA3449178) | human gut metagenome | biome: human gut; feature: human-associated habitat; material: faeces | place: United Kingdom | collected 2010/2012 ... | reverse complement strand
GTCACTCTACCGGATGAGCTAATCCCGCATCGGTAGCTTTTATTATACTTCCCAAGTTCCGGTTTGTCAAGCCCCGGTCGAAGGTATCAGCCGTCAACGGATTCAATCGCGCCAACGGGGCAGGTCTGCATGGCATCGGTGGCGGCGGCTTCATCGGGGCCGGTTACATCGGCAGGGGCAGCGGCTGCGGTGCCGCCGTCCGTCATGGTAAAAACTTCGGGGCAGGTGCTCACGCACAAACCGCAGCCGATGCAGTCGGCATTTACATGGAACTTCATGGGCAGTCATCCTTTCACGATGTGTTATCAACAGTATGCCCAATCAGCGGCAATCAATCCATGCTTTCTGCGTTTTCTGCGGCGGCTTCCCCGGCGGCATAGGTTTCGTTGGTGTGGCCTGCAAAGGGGTAGGTACGGGTTTCGGTGGCGGTAATGCTGGTTACGCCGAACCAGCGGGCGCGGCCCAAAGCGAGGGAATCCTCACCGTTTTCGCGGATATCCGGCAGGCCGTATGCGCCGCACCATTTGGTGTAGGGTTCGATACCATAGCTAATAATGTTAGCCGCGGCGGGCTCATCCAGCTCGCTAATCTCCTGCCGCAGCGTCTGGGTGCGCACATGGTCCATCATCCAGTAGCTGGCAATGTCATACCCGGCTTCCAGCATGTGGATGCCGCAGACGATCCCCACGCAGGCGCTCAGGCAGGCAAGGCCCCGGCGGAACGCTTTGCTGTTCAGCTGTACCAGGCAGGCGGCGCAGGCGGCAGCCAGCAGAGCAAACACACCGTGGGTGGAGCGGGGATAGTAGTCATGGCTGCCGATCATGGCAAAGTTTGCCCCCAGCGCCCCGGCCAGCAGAATCAGCGGCCACAGCAGGTCAGCTTTTACAGCATCCTGCCGGGCAAAGCAGAGCAGCAAAAACAAAATCGCAAAGGAAAACAGCAGGGGCAGGGCATAGTCTTTGAGCATATTCAGGCAGGCAGAAAAGCGCATGGCGTACCGGGTCAGCAGACTGTCGTAATCGCTGAAGCCGCTGGCACGGTTAAAGTTGCCGCGCGCGGTGATGAGCAAAGCAAACCCAACCAGCGCCCCCGCCAGGCCGGTCGCCATCCAGGCGGGCAGCCTGCGCTCCCGCTTGAACACAACAGCACCGGCCAGCACCAAACAAACCAGCATTCCGGCGCTGGTATTCTCGCTTAACCAACCAGCCAGCAGCCCAGCCAACGCCATGCCGGCCGCCATGCGCGCCGTACTGGCAAACGGCTGCTGCAAATAGTACCGCCAGGGCAGCAAAAAGGCGCAGCATCCCACCGTGGCCCACAGGTAGTTGCAGGCGCCGCACATCCACAAATTGGTCTGGCCAAATACAGGGCTGATCTCCCACAGCGCGGCATAAATCAGGGCCAAAGCCAGCCAGTCCGCTTTTTGGCTGCGCCGCCCAACGGCCAGCTTGTACAAAACCAGACCCAGCGCCATAAACATCCCAGCATTGCACACATTAAACAGAAGCTTGGGAAACATGGTGAACCCCTGGGCAAAAAATTTGACGATGACCCGGCCGCTCCATTCGTGATAGTGGAACACCAGGCTGGAAATCAACTGCGGCAGGCTGTGCAGCCGTTCGCCGGTATCAAAGGCATAAGCGAACGTGTAATCATCGGCCAGGTAGGGCGTTAAGCAGTTCAGCAGCAGCATCCAGCAGAACACCAGCCCGGCCACAAGCCGGAACATGCGGCTGCTGAGGGGCTTTTTTGTTTGTGCCATGGGCAACCTCCAAAACAAAAACGGGACCCCTGCCGAACAGGGGAGCCCGTAAGATCAACATTATCTTTATTATATCGGTTGTGCTGCCAAAGTGCAAGGTCAGTCCTTTTTGTTGCGGGCGATGCCTGCAACAACGCCGGAAAGCGCCAGCAGCGCCAGCAGGTTGGGAACCGCCATCAGACCGTTAAAGAAGTCCGCCAGCGCCCAAACCAGATCCACTTTCAGGGAAGAACCGATCAGGATGAACAGCACAACAATCAGGCTGTACACCTTGGTGTACTTGGAGCCGAACAGAGCGTTGAAGTTGACCTGGCCGAAGAAGTACCAGCCCAAAATGGTGGAGAACGCAAAGAACAGCATGCAGATGGCAATGAACACCTTGCCGAAGGAACCAAACATCAGGCTGAATGCGGCCTGGGTCAGGGCGGTGCCGGTCATGCCTTCCGGAATCAGGCCGGAGGTGATCAGTACCAGGGCGGTCAGAGTCAGGATGACAAAGGTATCAACGAATACGCCGATGATGGCCAGCGCACCCTGGTCCTGCGGCTGCTTGACCTTGGCCAGTGCGTGGGCGTGCGGGGTGGAGCCAAGGCCGGCTTCGTTGGAGAACAGGCCGCGGGCAACGCCGTAACGCATGGCCTGCTGCACGGTAACGCCAGCCACGCCGCCGGCAATGGCCTGCGGCTGGAAAGCCAGGGTGAAGATCTGAACAAATGCGTTGGGAATGGCGGATGCGTTCATGACCAGGATGATGACGCAGCCGATAATGTAAAACAGTGCCATGATGGGAACCAGCTTTTCGGTAACAGCGGCAATGCGCTTAACACCGCCCAGGAAGATGAAAGCTGCCAGAACGGCGATCACAACGCCAACCACCACGCGGTTAACGCCGAACGCATTGTGGAACGCATCACCAATGGAGTTGGACTGCACCATGTTGCCCATAAAGCCGAGGGCAAGGATCAAAGCAACGGAGAAGAAAATGGCCAGGAACTTGCCAAACTTGCCCTTGAATGCCGCGCGGATGTAATACACCGGGCCGCCGGTCACCTGGCCGTCCACCGTGGTGCGGTAGGTCTGGGCCAGAACGGCTTCGGCGTAAATGGTAGCCATGCCGAAAAAGGCAGAAACCCAGGTCCAGAACAATGCGCCGGGGCCGCCGCTGACCAGGGCGGTGGCGCAGCCGGTAATGTTGCCGGTGCCAACCTGTGCGGCAATGGCGGTGGCCAATGCCTGAAAAGAGCTCATGCCGTCTTTATCAGCTGCCTTGCCATGCAGGCTGAAACCTTTGAACAAGTGACGCACACCATCTGCAAAACTGCTCAACTGAACAAAGTGCAGCTTGATAGTAAAGAAGATGCCGGTGCCCACCAGCAGGAACAGCAACAGATAATTCCACAAAATGTCGCTGGCCTGCTCTACGATCTGCGTAAATGCTGCCATGATTAAAATTCCCCCTAATACAATATCCCATATCTTACACATCCGGCAGCGCCCGGTATGGGCAGCTGCCACGAAGCGACCTAATAACAATACCATGCCCGTTAGATAAAGTCAAGTGTATTTATACCGAAAACACTCTGGCGTGACAAAGTATGACTTTTCCTGAAACATGCCGCGGAAATTGAGAAAACAAAAAATGATTCGCAAATTCGAGAAAACGCCGGGACAGAACGCCGGAAAATCCGTCCGCGTTGGGGAAAACACAGGAAAAGAAAAATCTTGGGCCGTATTTTGCTTTTGTAAGCACAGGAAGCAAAAAAGCCCCGGCAGGGGCGGCAGCGCCGCACCCCACCGGGGCAGAAAGTTAAAATTCAGGAAATCAGGATTCAGAGGATTGCTCTTGGGGCAGGTTCTTTTTCAGCAGGCTCAGGAGCAACCCGCCCAGAATGCTGCCAACGGCCAAAGCAACGCAGTACATCGGGGCGTTGGTGGCAACGGGGAACACGAAGATGCCGCCGTGGGGGGCGCGCAGGCCGCAGTGGAACGCCATGGAAAGCGCACCGGCGGTGGCTGCACCAATGGCGCAGCTGGGGATAACGTGCAGCGGGTCAGAGGCTGCATAGGGGATAGCGCCCTCAGTAACAAAGCAGAGGCCCATTACATAGTTGATCACACCGTTGCGGCGCTCGTCCGGGGTCCACTTTTTGGGGAAGAAGGTGGTGGATAATGCAATGGCGATCGGAGGAACCATGCCGCCGACCATAACGGAAGCCATGACCTCATAGTTGCCGGAAGCAAGGGCTGCGGTGCCGAACACATACGCTGCCTTGTTGAAGGGGCCGCCCATGTCGATGCTCATCATACCGGCCACGATGGCACCCAGCAGCACCTTGGAGCTGCCGCCCAGTGCGTTCAGCCAGTTGGTCATGGCGGTGTTGATCATGCCCATGACCGGGTTGATGCCGCACATCACGGCACCAATGATCAGCATGCCGCCCAGCGGGTAGATCAGCATGGGGCGAAGGCCGTTCAGGCTGGCAGGGAGCTTTTCGGTGATCTTTTTCAGGAACTGGACGATGTAGCCCGCCAGGAAACCAGCCAGCATGGCAGCCAGGAAACCGCCGGAGATGCCGGTGGTCTCACCATTGGCGATACCCGCAAAGTTGGTGCCGTTCATGGCCAGCACACCGCCGGCAAAGCCCACAGCCAAGCCCGGACGGTCGGCGATGGACATGGCGATGAAGCCTGCCAGAATGGGCAGCATGTAGCCGAAGGCTGCATTGCCCACCGTCTTGAAGAAGGCGGCAATGGGGGTGTTCATGCCAAAGTTAGCGGGGTCGATACTGTAATCATCCAGCAGGAAGGCCAGCGCGATCATGATGCCGCCGCCCACCACGAAGGGCAGCATGTGGGAGACGCCGTTCATCAGGTTCTTGTACAGGCTGCGGCCGAAGCTGTCCTTGGTGGAGGCATCCTCTGCCGGGGCACCGCCCTCGGCGTGGTACACGGGCACTTCGCCGTGGGCGATCTTCTTGATGAGCTCTTCCGGCTTATGGATGCCGTCATCCACGCGGGTGAACAGCACCGGCTTGCCGTCAAAGCGGGCGGTGTCTACCTTTTTCTCGGCGGCCACGATGATGCCGTCGCAGGCGGCGATCTCGGCACGGGTCAGGATATTCTTTGCGCCGTCCGAGCCGTTGGTCTCCACCTTGGTGGGCAGACCCAGCTTGTCACCGGCCTTGGTCAGCGCCTCGGCGGCCATGTAGGTGTGGGCAATGCCGTTGACGCAGGCGGTCACGGCCAGAATGCGGTAGCCGTCCTGCGGGATGACCTGCTGGGTAAAGCTCTCGGCACCAAACTGGGCTTCCTCCTGCGCGTCGATGCAGTCCAGAAACTCTGCCGGAGTCTTTGCGGCTTTCAGCTTTGCCACAAAGTCCTCGTTCATCAGCATCTGCATCATGCGGGCCAGCATATCTACATGCAGGCTGCCGTTTTCCGGCGCTGCAATGGCAAACAGCAGGTCGGTGGTGCCGTCATCCTCGGCGTTGTACTGCACCGGGGTGCTCAGCCGCAGGGCGGCAAGGCTGGGGCGGGTGACCACATCGGTCTTGGCGTGGGGCACGGTGATGCCGTTGTCCACATAGGTAGAGCCCTCGGCCTCGCGGGCGTAGAGGGCCTTTTTGTAGGCCTCCTTGTCGGTGATGTTGCCGTGGGTGGCCTGCAGCTCCACCAGACGGCTCAGGATCTCCTCCTGTGTTTGCAGCGCCTCGTCCAGCGCAATGGACTGTGCGGTAAATAACTCGGTGATGCGCATAAATGTTTCTCCTTATTCCTTTTATCCCATCAAAGCTGCACCAGCAGCTCGTCGATCTTCTCCTTTGTGGCAAGCCCAAGGCTGAACGCCGTGGCGCTGCCGCAGGCGGTGCCCAGACGCAGGGCAACGGCATAGCTGCGGGTCTGCTGCCAGCCGGCCACAAAACCGGCTACCATGCTGTCGCCTGCGCCCACGCTGTTGACCACCTTGCCCTTGGGGCAGCCGATGCGGTGCACCTGCCCCTGCTCGTCCAGCAACAGGGCACCGTCGCCCGCCATGCTCACCAGCACATTGCGGGCACCCTTTTCCTGCAGGGTGCGGGCCGCTGCCGCGATCTCTTCATCCGTGTGCAGCTCCCTGCCCACGATCTCGCCCAGCTCGTGGTTGTTGGGCTTAATGAGGAAGGGGTGGTAGGGCAGCACGTTCACCAGCAGGGCGCGGGTGGCGTCCACCACACAGCGCACGCCCCGGCCGTCCAGCCGGGCCAGCAGCCGCTCGTACACGTCCTGCGGCAGGCTGGCAGGGATGCTTCCGGCCAAGATCAGCACGTCATTTTCGGTCAGGCTGTCCAGCTTTTCTTCCAGCTGGTGCAGGGCCTCGTCCGGGATGTCCGGCCCAGCTCCGTTCAGCTCGGTCTCCTGCCCCGCCTTGATCTTGACATTGATGCGGGTCATGCCGTTTTCCAGATGCACAAAGTCGGTGTACAGGCCCTGCGCGGCCAGACCGCGCTCCAGCCAGGCACCGGTCTCCCCGGCCACAAAGCCCAGCGCCACGCTGGGGCAGCCCAGCTGGGCCAGCACACCGGACACGTTGATGCCTTTGCCGCCCAGCACACAGTCCTCGCCGCAGGCACGGTTCACCTGCCCGACTTCCAGCGGGGCGTCCAGCCGCACCACATAGTCGATGGCCGGGTTGAATGTGACAGTGTAGATCATAGTTCCGTCTCCTTTACCAGCGTGTATTGTTTGTATTTGGGGTTGGGGCAGCGGTTGGTCAGGATGGCACCGCTGTGCAGGTCTGCGATCACCGCCGGGCAGATGCGCGCAAACTTGGCGTCATCCACCAGAAACCAGCTCTCCCGTGCGCGGTGCACCACCGTGGCCTTCACGGCGGCTTCCTCCGGGTCCGGGGTGGTGAAGCCTGCTTCCAGCGCCACACCGTTGGCCCCCATGAACGCCTTGGTGAAATTGTACTGTTGCAGGCTGCTCACCGCCGCCGCGCCCACGATGGCCTCGGTCTGGGGCCGCAGCAGCCCGCCGGGCAAAAACACCCGGCAGCCCTTCTGGGCCAGTGTGCGGGCATGGGCCACGCCGTTGGTCACATAGTTTGCCTGCAGGGCCTCCCCCTCCAGCACCCGCACCAGTTCCAGCGTGGTGGAGCCTGCGTCGATGAACACAAAGTCCTCGGCGTGGATGAGGGCAGCGGCAGCCGCCGCAATGGCCCGCTTCTGGGGCACGGCCAGCGTCTCCTTGGCCTGCATGGAAGGTTCCTCGGCCTGGAAGCGGCTGTCCGGCAGAGTGGCCCCACCGTGCACCTTGTTCAGCTTGCCCAGCCGGTCCAGCTCCGTCAGGTCACGCCGGATGGTGGACTCGCTGGTGCCCAGCGCCTCGCACAGCTCCTGCACGGTAGCCGTGCGCTGTTTGCTCAGCAGATTCAGGATCTGCCCAAACCGTTCTTCTGCCAACATGGGCTATTTTCTCCTTTGCGCCCCGTCTCTGACGGTTTTTAGCGTTCTTTGACGGGTTTTGGTGGTTTGCATCTTTATTATAGCAAGTATTCCGTCAAAATCAATCATTTCCGGTCAATTTCACGCACAAAATTTCTCTCCGATTTTTGTGCACATCTGCCAAGGCACAGAAAAGAGCCGCTGTGCGTACCAATGCACAGCGGCTCCGGAGAGATGGTTTGCTCGGAATTATTCAGCCGTCCAGTAGAAATCGTCACCGGGCAGCGCACCGCCCACGGCGGCGGGGTCGGCGTCAAACAGCACCTGCAGGTAAGCAGAAGCATCTGCCTTCAGCTCGTCGCCGGTCAGGCAGACGATGTTGCAGTTGGGCAGGGCCTTTTTGGCAATGGCAGCCTTGGCCACCACGCCCTGCTCTTCGCACAGGGCAGCGGTGCCGTCCAGGTCGGTGTTGGCGGCTTCCACGCTCTTGGCGTAGTCGGTCAGGAAGGCGGCCACCACATCCGGGTGCTCCTCGGCGTACTCCTTGCGCACCACAGTCACACCGGTGATGAGCTGGGTATCGGCCACCTTGTTCCACTCCTCGGTCAGGTTCAGGGCCACCCGCAGAGTCTCGTCCTGCAGACCGGCGGCAGTGACATAGGGCTGGGGCAGCACGGCAATGGCGTCCTCGGTGGTGGCCATCTGGGCGGTCACCTCGGTGGCCTCGCTATAATACTCGATGGTCACGTCCTTGTCGGGGTCGATGCCGTTGGCGTTGAGCAGGTAGCGCAGCACATACTCCGGGGTGGTGCCCTTGCCGGTGGACAGGATGGTGCGGCCCTTCAGGTCAGCCATGGACTGCACCGTGTCGCCCTGTTCCACCACATACAGCACGCCCAGGGTATTCACAGCCACGGCCTGGATGCCGCCGTTGGTTTTCTGGTACAGGGTCGCGGCCAGGTTTGCCGGGATGGCAGCCATGTCCAGCTCGCCCTTCATCAGCAGGGGCACGATCTCATCGGCGGCACCGTAGAGCTGCAGGTCGTAGTCCATGGCGGCGGTGCCGTCGGCTTCCATGCTGAGCAGGTTGACCAGGCCCATGGTGGTGGGGCCCTTCAGGCCCGCGATGCGCAGGGCGTCGGTGGTGGAAAGCTCCTGTGCGGCTTCGCTGGAAGCAGCCTCGGAGGAAGCGGCCTCACTGGAGGCTGCAGAGCCGGAAACGGCGGAGCTTGCGCTGCCGCCGCAGGCCGCCAGGCACAGCGCAAGGCTGAACGCCAGCAGCAGCGATACAAATTTCTTCATGATGTCCTCTTTCTTCCCGCAGGGGTGCCGTTCCCCGCATGGGAACCGGTGCAGACCCTGCAATGCAAAATTTTACAAGGCAAATTTGCAAAAATATTTGCTTTGCGCGTCCTAGTTTACTATAATAGGGGGGAAAATACCGTTGCGCATGCAACGGAATTGCAGGAGGACTGTGGGGGCCGCTGCGGTTCCCACGGAGTTGCGATGAAAAACGATCTGCCGCTGTTACAATCCACCACCCTGTTTTCCGGTCTTTCCGCCGAGGAGCTGCAAGCACTGCTGACCCGGCTGGGGGCCGTGGAGCGCAGCTTTGGCCGGGGCGAAGTGCTCGTACTGGCCGGTGCGCCCAGCCGCCGGGTGGGCGTGGTGCTGTCCGGAGAACTGGAAGCCTACCACCCCGGCCCGGAGGGTGCCCGTGTGCCCATTACCCGGGTGGAACCGGGCGGGGTATTCGGCGATGTGCTGGGCGGGTCCAGTCTGGCCAGCCCGGTCACGGTGCTGGCGGCCACCGCCTGCGAGGTGCTGCTGGTGCCCTACGAGCAGCTGCTGCTCTCGGACGGCAGCCCCGCCCATCAACGGGTGCTGCAGAATCTGGTGCGCACCATCAGCGACAAATACTTCCTGCTCTCCCGCCGGGTGGACCTGCTGGTGCTGAAGAGCCTGCGCGCCAAGGTGTGCGCTTACCTGCTGAACGAGAGCGAGCGGGCCGGGAGCCTGACTTTCAGCATCCCGTTCTCCCGCGTGCAGCTGGCCGACTACCTCAACTGCGACCGCAGTGCCCTGAGCCGGGAGCTGAGCCTGATGCAGAAGGACGGCCTGCTGGATACCTTTAAAAGCAGCTTCAAACTGCTGGACCCGGACGCTCTGAAGCAGATGGTGCAATAAAGGATAAAAAGGAGTTTTTACCATGCCCAAACCGATTCTCTGGATCGTGATCCCCTGTTATAATGAGGAAGCAGTGCTGCCCATCACGGCCCCGCTGTTCCTGCAAAAAATCAACGACCTCGCCGCCCGCGGCCTTGTGAGCGACAGGAGCCGGGTGCTGTTCGTCAACGACGGCTCCAAGGATAAGACCTGGGAGCTCATTCAGGGCTTTGCAAAGCAGGACGAGCACTTCATCGGCATTGCGCAGAGCCGCAACCGCGGCCACCAGAATGCCGTACTGGCAGGCCTGATGGAGGCGCTGCACAGCGGCAGCTGCGATATCACCATTTCCATCGACTGCGACGGGCAGGATGACATCAACGCCATGGATGAGATGGTGCAGAAGTATCTGGACGGTGCCGAGGTGGTGTACGGCGTGCGCAGCCGCCGGGACACCGACACCTTCTTCAAGCGGTTCACCGCCGAGGGCTTCTACCATGTGATGAACGCTCTGGGCGCCGACATCGTGTTCAATCACGCCGACTACCGCCTTATCAGCACCCGTGTGCTGGAGAGCTTTGCCGACTACCACGAGGTGAACATCTTCCTGCGGGGTATGGTGCCGCTGGTGGGCTTCCCCCACGACGTGGTCACCTACGAGCGCCACGAGCGTCTGGCCGGCGAGAGCCACTATCCCCTGAGCAAGATGCTGGCACTGGCCTTTGACGGCATCACCAGCCTGTCCAACAAGCCCATCCGCATCATCACCGGAGCCGGCATCGTGGTGAGCCTGATCGGCTTCATCGGGGTCATCTGGGCCATCGTGCAGGCCATTCTGGGCTCGTCGGTGGCAGGCTGGGCCTCTATCGTCTGCATCGTCTGCTTCATGGGCGGCGTGCAGCTGGTATGCCTGGGCGTCATCGGCGAATACATCGGCAAGATCTACATGGAGACCAAGGCCCGCCCGCGCTACATCATCTCGGAGCGCACCTGGGCCCCCTACGAAAGGAAGTATCACGGATGAGCAAACAGAGCTG
>ERZ824600.5448-NODE-5448-length-10397-cov-2.974570_pt1 | contig 10397 bp, 9 predicted proteins | sample MGYA00519933_ERZ824600 | MGnify/ENA primary metagenome ERZ824600 (study PRJEB31778, sample SAMEA3449178) | human gut metagenome | biome: human gut; feature: human-associated habitat; material: faeces | place: United Kingdom | collected 2010/2012 ... | reverse complement strand
TCCTGTTCTGCCTGGCTGTCAACAGTTGTTGCTTCCTGTGTAGTGCCGTTTGATGAACCGCATGCTGTTACGGAAAATGCTGTTACTACTGCAAATACACCGACAAGTGCAAGTTTCTTAAAATTTCTCATTGTTCTTTTCCTCCATTTTTCCTGTTCGAGGTTACACTATAATACACTTTCTTTCATTGTGCAATAGATGTCTGGAAAAGAACACAAACTTTATTAAAGTTTAATTGAAGCTTAATGAAAGCTTTATTTTACACGCAACATACGCATTGCATTTAAAATCGCAATCACGGATACACCGACATCTGCAAAAACCGCTTCCCACATGTTGGCAAGTCCGAATGCACCGAGAATCAGGATAAATGCCTTTACTGCCAGTGCAAATACGATATTCTGTCTTACAATCACAAGAGTCTTTCTTGCGATTGTTACAACCTTGGCAATCTTTGTGGTGTCATCGTCCATAAGCACAATATCCGCCGCTTCAATCGCCGCATCGGAACCCATACTGCCCATTGCAATACCGATATCCGCTCTGGAAAGCACCGGCGCATCGTTAATACCGTCACCGACAAAGGCAACCTTGCCTTTTCCATCCGTGTGTTGTGCTAACAGTTCCTCAACCTTTGCCACCTTATCTGCCGGTAAAAGCTGGGTATAAACCGTATCGATTCCAAGTTCCTTTGCAACGGCTTCCCCCGCTTTTTTGCGGTCGCCCGTAAGCATAACCGTCTGCTTTACACCTGCCTGCTTTAAGCTCTTAATTGCCTGCCTTGCTTCCGGCTTAATCGTATCTGAAATAATTACACAGCCCATATAGCTGCCGCTCTTTGTCACATAAACAACCGTTCCCGGCTTTTCAGTCGGTACTGCCGCAATGCTGTTGTCACTTAACAGCTTTTCATTTCCCGCAAATACTTCTGCACCGTCAAGCAGGATGCGGATACCGTGACCTGCCACTTCCTTTACATCAGAAATGCGCTCTGCGGCAATTTCATTTCCTTCCTTTGCAAATGCACGCTTAATTGAAGCAGCAATCGGATGGTCTGAAAAATTTTCCGCATATGCGGCAGCTTCAAGCAGTTCCGCCTCGGACACGCCGTCTGCCGTCAGCAGTTCATTGACCTCAAATTCACCCTTTGTCAACGTACCGGTCTTATCAAATACAATCGTATCTGCTTCTGACATTGCTTCCAGATATTTTCCGCCTTTTACGGTCACCTGATAATGACTGGCCTCCCGTATCGCAGATAGCACGGAAATCGGCATCGCCAGTTTCAATGCACAGGAAAAATCTACCATCAGTACTGCCAGCGTCTTCGTCACATTTCGTGTAAGAAGATACACTAACCCGGTTCCGGCAAGAGTATATGGCACAAGCCGGTCCGCAAGATGTTCTGCTTTTCCTTCGAGTGAAGATTTCAATTTTTCGGAATCCTCGATCATCGCAACGACCTTTTCAAATCGTGTACCGCCCGCCGATTTTTCCACTTTCAAAGTCAAGTCGCCGTCTTCCACAACGGTGCCTGCATAAACATAACCACCCGTCGTTTTATGAACCGGAAGAGGTTCGCCGGTAAGCGATGCCTGATTGACCATTGCATCTCCACTCGTCAGCACGCCGTCAAATGGAATCACATTTCCCATATGAACAACGACCTCATCTCCCGGCACGATTGCATTGGATGGAACGAGAACTTCTTTTCCATTCACCAGCTGCCAGACTTTGGTTATGTTTAAGGACATACTTCTTGCCAGATCTTCGACTGACTTTTTGTGTGTCCACTCTTCCAGAATCTCGCCGATTCCAAGCAGGAACATGATTGAATTAGCTGAGTTCATATCGCCACGAAGCACCAAAACTCCGATGGCTGTCGCATCCAGCACCGGCACCTCGATCTTGCGGTGCGCTAATGTCTTTATTCCTTCTTTCCAATATTTACCAGCCTTTATCACTGTTATCACAGTACGGACCGGCGCCGGAAAAAATAATTTCGTACCTGCCATAAACAATACTTTATTGATGAGTTTCTCCTTATACTCTTCGTTTAACTTTCGTCCGGAATTGTGAAGAAACTCGTCCGGAACATCCACTGTTTCCGGCTGATAGGCAGCAAGTACCTCGCACAGCTGCTTACGTGATCCCACGTAATTTACCGTGACATTTCCTATATTTTCATGAACTTTTACCTTTGTCACAAACGGAAAACTTCCCAGGTAATACTGAAGCGTATCCGCCTCTTCATACGACATTTTCTTCGTACAGACATGGAGACGCATGCGCCCCTTTAGTTCATGCTCAATCCTGAATCTCATCTGCAGTTTCCTCTTCGGCATCTACAAATTCCTCATTGGCACGCTCTTCATTGATGATCTGTGCCTCTGCATAGATGTCTTCTGCATTCTCCTGAATCTTTGTCGCAGTCTTCATCACACAGTCTTTTGCTCGAAGAACTGCTGCGGTACAATTGGTATACAATTTCTTTGCATCTTTGCTTCCAAGGAGCTTCACACCGGCGGTTCCAAGCAGTACGCCGGCTGCCACAAGTCCTGTCGCTTTTTTATCAATTTTCTTTAAACATTTCAACATAATGAATTCCTCCTGACTATTGTATTTTCACTTTATAATACACCTTTTTTCTCAGAAACTCCACCCTCTTTTTGCTTATTGAGAATTTTTCTCATTTTCTCTCGATACGTCCGAAATGCTGTCGGTAAACTGTACGTATCTTCAACTTCCTCCAGCGAAGCAAAGATTAGCTCCGGCTGTTTTCCGGTCGGCGATAGTTCGATCAGATACCCTTTCATATGCCATTCTATATGAGAAAAAATGTGCTTTCCCGCTCCCAATGACTGCATTTTTTTTACAATAATTCCATCTTCTGCCAGTTTTTCTTCCAATTCTTTTTTATTAAAATGCCCGGCTATGGACGGAAACTCATACAATCCGGCCAACAAACCTTTATTTTCCCGCTTAGCAATTCCAAACATTCCGTCTTTTTCATAAATTAATATCGTCTTTTTCTCGATTTTACGCGGTTTCTTTTCTATTTTTCGCGGATATTGTTCCGGCTCACCTTTTTGTTTTGCCTCGCAGGTCTCCGCCAATGGACACCGGTCACAAAGCGGCGTTCCGTTGGGGATACAAACCACTTCGCCAAGTTCCATGATCGCCTGATTAAAATCGCCCGGCCGCTCCGGCATTACTTCTGTCAGCTCGCCTTCAACTCTGCGACGCACAGATATTTTGGTAATATCTTCCAAACTCGCCTGATACCGCATCATTACCCGCAGTACATTGCCATCCACCGCCGGCACCTTAATGTCATACGCGATGGATGCGATCGCCCCCGCCGTATACGGTCCAATCCCCGGCAATGCAAGCAGTTTCTCGTAATCCGACGGCAGTTCCGCCCCATATTCTTCCACTAATATCTTTGCTGTTTTTTGTAAATTTTTGGCACGGTTATAATACCCAAGTCCTTCCCACAATTTTAAAAGCCTCTCCTGAGGCACATTGGCAAGGCTCTGAATATCCGGAAGTTCCTCCGTGAAGCGTACAAAATAATCTTTCGCTGCCTCAATCCTTGTCTGTTGCAGCATAATTTCTGAAATCCAGGTATAATACGCATTTCCCCGGTCGCGCCATACCATTTCACGTTTATTTTTATCGTACCACGCAAGCAGCGGGGTTACAAATTGATCTTGTTTTAACATATGAGCTCCTGTGTTTTTTTCTTCATCATAAAGGGCAATGTGCACGGTGTCAAGAGTTTTTATTTGACCTCCTCCTTACGGCTGTGATATACTGTATATTACGAATTAAAACACTTGGGAGGATGAGAACGGCTATGAAAAAGTTTTTACAGGAATTTAAAGAATTTGCCCTGCGTGGAAATGTCATGGATCTGGCAATTGGTGTTATTATCGGTGCCGCTTTTCAAGCGATCATCAATTCCATGGTAAATGACGTACTTTCCCCATTAATCGGTTTGATAGCGAACACGGATTTGAGTTATCTGGTGCTGACCATTGGCGATGTCGATGTGAAATACGGTTCATTTCTGACCGCAGTTATCAATTTTCTGATTATGGTATTTGTGATTTTCCTGCTCGTAAAAGGAATGAACGCACTTGCCGGTCTGGGACACAAAAAGGACTCCGAAGAGGAAGAAACTCCTACCGAAAAAACCTGTCCTTTCTGCTATGGCAAAATCGACATAAAAGCAACCCGCTGCCCTCATTGTACTTCCATGATCGAATCTGTGGAAATGGAGGCAGAAAAAGAAGATTAATATGAAATCATTTATGTATGGATTGAAACGTGGATTTCCGATTTTTCTCGGTTATCTCCCGGTTTCTTTTACGTTTGGCTTTATGGCTGTTTCCGGCGGCATCCCTGTATGGGCGGCCGTATTGATCTCTCTGACCAATGTGACCTCCGCAGGCCAGTTTGCCGGAACCAATTTAATTTTTGCAAGTGCCGGCTATCTTGAGATTGCGCTGACAACATTTGTCATCAATCTGCGGTACTCCCTGATGTCACTGTCGCTTTCACAAAAAATCCAGCCGGACATTCCGATATGGAAACGTCTGATTCTCAGTTTCTGCATTACGGACGAAACCTTTGTCATGGCTTCCATGGAACCGGGACAGATTGGAGCCGGCTTTTTCGGCGGTCTGATCACACTTCCATTTATTGGATGGGTCCTTGGAACTTTTCTCGGCGGAACGATCTCGACTCTGCTTCCGGCAGAACTTCAATCTGCCATGGGAATCGGTCTTTACGCAATGTTTATCGCACTGATTGTCCCAGCTGCCCGCGAAAAGAAAAACGTCTGTTTTGTTGTCCTTCTTGCGGTACTTTGTTCGTGCATCATTCGCTACGTTCCCGGATTAAACCACATTTCTTCGGGCTTCCGCGTAATCTTGTCAACAATCATTGCCGCCGGAATCGGTGCCCGGCTTTTCCCGGAACCGATTTCTGACGCAGGCGATACACCGCCGGAAAGTGAGGTATGATATGAATTTACGATATTGTTTGATCGCGATTGCCGTAATGGCCGTCGTTACTTATATTCCGCGCTTTGTTCCGATCACATTTTTCCGGCGCGAGATCAAATCCGTTTATCTGAAAAACTTTTTGGATTATACGCCTTATGCCGTCCTCGGTGCATTGACATTTCCTGACATTTTTTCATCCAGTGGAAATCCTGTCGCTGCCATCGTCGGAACCGCCATTGCGCTGATTCTCAGTTTTTTCAAACGCGGACTTGTGGTCGTGGCTTTGGGTGCGATCGCCGGCGTATATATAACGCTGTTAGTGTTTTAACAGCTGCCTCAAACGCCTTCGCTGTCTGCTTTTAAAACTGCGTTCAGCATGACGGAAGCCGCCAGCGTGCAGTGTTCCACACTGGTATATTCATCTTCACAATGTGACAACCCTTTTACAGAAGGGGCAAATATCATCGTGGTAGGAACCATATAGGAGATAAATTGAGCATCATGTCCCGCTCCGGAGTGGATAAACTGATGCTTGATCTCCATCTCTTCTGCCACCTCTTTTACATATCCTACCAGTTTTTCATTCCACCATACCGTATCCCGTTTCCATATTTTTTCCACTTCACAGCGACAGCCGCAAAACTCCATTGTTTTCAGCGATTTGACAACGGCTGCCACTTTATCCAACTGCCTGGAATCTTCGTGCCTTACATCAAATGAAAAATCAAAATAATCCGGCACGCACGTATTGATATTGGGATGGCAGACCACTTCTCCCGTCGTATACACCAGATTTTCAATTTCAAGGGCATCGATTTTTTCGTGCAGATACGACAGTGCTTTTGCAGCGGCAAAAAAAGCATCTTTCCGCTTTGGCATCGGAAATGTTCCGGCGTGCGTCGTCTGTCCGTAAAACCGCACGCGGTAATGATACATTCCCAATACGCAGTCTACCACACCAAGATCTTTTCCCGCATCGTCCAAGATCGGTCCCTGCTCAATGTGCGTTTCAAAATCACACAGTGTATTTTCCGGCGACATCCGGTTTTCTTTTGCTCCCACAAATCCGGATTTTTTCAACTGACTTTCAAATGTCGTCTTTCCATCTTCCATGCTGACCGATTTCATCATATCCTCATACCGGTAGCTGCGTTGTATATCCGGCGGAAGATAGTCATAACATACCACTCCGGAACTCATCATAACCGGCGGATATAAAGATCCCTCTTCATTGGTCCAGATCATCGCCGTCAAAGGATGTTTATGCGGTATCTTTTTTTCCACAACGGTTTCCAATACTTCCATGGCCGACATTACGCCGAGAATTCCATCGTAATTTCCTCCATTTTTTACAGAATCCGCATGCGATCCCATACATATTCTTTTTCCCTCTTCACTTCCCGGTATCGTCGCATATACATTTGCCATGTCATCTGTTGTGATCTCAGCCCCTATCGCCTCCATACGGCGTACAAATTCCCTTCTAGCCTCTAATGCTTCTTCCGACAGCGAATATCTCGTAATCCCTCCATGTCCGGCATCTCCTATTTTCGAAAATGTCTTTATCTTTTCTTCCATTCTTTCTCTGCTGCATTGATACATGGTTTCCACTCCTCTCTGTTTTTAAAGAGGGCGGCTTACCGCCGCCCCCTGCCAATCCATCATTTCCTTGTATTACTCCAGAAGCCATGCCTGGAATTTTTCATTTACTGCGTCATAATTTTCTGCCCAGTATTCCGGATTATAAGTTGCTACCATATCCTTATACTTCGGTGCGCTCGGCAGGGTATCTATAATACTCTGGTCTAGCAGATCATAGGCTTTTTCATTTGCCGGACCGTATGTAATATTTTCGGAAAATGTTTTGCCGGCTTCCGCACGAGTGATAAAATTCAGGAATTTCATTGCTAATTCTTTGTGCTTGGTTCCCTTTGGAACAACCCAGCTGTCCGTAACAATAATGGCCTGATTCATCACGATGTCTACCTGTGATCCTTCGGCTTTCGCACTATTGATCCGGCCTGCCCAGGCAGAGATCAGATCAACCTGTCCGGAAGAGAGCATCTGCTGTGGCTGCGCACCGCTTTCCCACCAGGTGCTTACTTTGTCCTTAATCTTGTCAAGGCTCTTCAGCGCACGGTCTACATCCAGTGGATACAGTTCATCTTTTGACACACCGTCTGCCAAAAGTGCCACTTCCAATGTCTGATATGGGAATTTATAGAAACTTCTTTCCCCTGGGAACTTATCGGTATCCCAAAATTCCGCCCATGTCTGCGGTGCTGTCTCCGCGGTATATTTGGCAGAATTGTAAGCAATGACATTCGCCCAGGTATAAGCCGGGATTCCATAATCAGAGCAGTACTCTTCGATACCGTCTTTGTCGATCACATTGTAATCCATTTTTTCCAAAAGCCCCTGCTTGCCGCCTCGGAAAGCGAAATCGGAATCGCAGGACATAACATCCCACTGAACATCTCCCGCATCGACCATTGCTTTTACTTTCGAATAATCCGGAGCCGATTCCCATTGCAGAGTACAATTATTGGCTTCTTCAAATCCTTCTGCTGCCTTTTTCAATGCCGTCTCCAATTCACCACCCCAGGTAACGACAACCAGTGTTTCCTTTCCGCCGCTGCCGGAGCTGCCGGACTTTGTGCCCGCAGCCGCTGCCTTGCTGGCGGCCTGTGCGGCCTTCTGCTGGGCATTGGACTGCTTCAGCGCCCACTCGCCCTTGGCGATGTTCAGCTTCTCGCTGGTGACATTGTTGTTGAACTCCTGCTGACGCAGGGTGTCCTGATACTGCCGCTCGGCCAGCTCGTTCTTGTACTTCTGCTGGGCCAGACTGTCCTGCCGCTGGTTCTCCTGCATCTGCTGGCTCCACGCAGCATCAGCACGCTCGGCCTCATAGGCGCGGTCCTTGGCATACATATTGTAGCCGGTATTCGCCAGACTGCCCATCAGCGAGCCGATGCCGGTGGTGCCGGTGATGGCCAGCTGCACCGCGTCGCCGATGACGCCCAGAACACTCAGCACATTGCTGAATGCCTGCTGACGTTTGGCACGCGCCTGCTGTTCCTGCGCGGAGTAATAGCCGTAGAGGGTGTCCAGCCGACCCAGATAGTCCTGATAGCGGCCATAGTCCTGCTCATAGGCGGCGTTGTAGGCGCTGCCCTTTCGGTCGAGCTGACTATAGTAGTCCGACAGCTCCGCATTATACCGCGCCTGTGCGTTCTGTTCCTGCGCATTGAGCTGGTCGATGCGGGTCACGACATCGTCGCCCTCACTGTTGTAGGTGTCCAGCGCCAGCCGGTAGAGGGAGGGCAAAGCGTCGTTCAGGGCACCCATCTGCTGCTGATACGCCTGCTGCGCCGCGCTGACCGCATAGCTCGAACCGTAGCCGCCGGTCAGGGCCGCTGCCTGTGCGGCGGCATCTGCGCTGGCATTGCGGGCGTTCTGGGTGTACTGCCGGGCATACTGGCGGTAGAGCGGGTCCTGTGCGTAGCTGTACTGGAAGCTGTCCCGCCCCAGCAGCTGACCGATGAGGTCTTCGATCCGGCCCTGATAGGCGCTCTCGTACTGGCCCGGACGGTTCTGCTGCCAGTTCTTCAAGTCGGCCGCCGCGTCGGTCACACTCTGGCTGGGGCTGTACTCCGCCTTTGCCAGCGCATTCTCCACCTCCCTGCGGCTGCTCAGGCCTGCCGTGCTGTAGGAAGACCGGGCCGCAGGCTGGGCGCTCAGCTCCTCCAAAAGCTGCTGTTCTTTCTTCTTCTCGGTACTCATAGCTTCTCCTTTCTCACTGGATGCTGTTCAGCCGGGTGCGCAGCGATTCCGACATATTTTCCACGTCCAGATTGCAGAGCACATATTGCAGCTGCTCCTGCATCTGGTATAAGTAGTTGCGGATGGCACGGGCATCCTCCGCGTCCATGTTCTCGCTCAGATGGGGCAGGCCGATCTTCGAAAGCCCTGTGACACTTGCCATATCAGTTCACCTCCTGTGCCAGAATGCCGCCTCTCGCGGCGGCGCTCGTCCGGGTCAGGCTGCGCAGGGTGATCTGCCCCCGGCCCTTCAGCCGCAGCCGCAGGCTCCCGCACCGCCGGGGCACGAGGGGGATGTCGAAGCAGCGCCGCCCGTCGGCCGTCCTCTGGGCCAGTGTCTCCCACGCCCCGCCGTCATAGCTCACCGCCAGCTCGAAGCGGCTCTTCGCCTCGGCCTCGAGCCGGAGGGTCAGCCGGGAAAGATACTGTTCTTCCGGGCGGTCCAGCCCGATGTCCCCGCTGACCAGCTCGAACCGCACCCCCTCTTCGAGGCCGTCGGCCCGCTGCCAGTTCTCCTCCCGCTCCGCATCCGCCGCCCAGACCGCCTTGCCATCCCAGAGGTAGAGCTGTCCGCCGCTGCCGGTCATCTCGTAGGAGCAGACGTCCTCCTCCTGCCACAAGCCCCGCTCGGTGTCGTAGACCAGCAGCCGGACGGTCTGGGCTTCGCCGCTGCCCCGCACGAGATGCAGGTAATACCGCCCGTCCAACGCACCGCCCAGAGCTGACTTCACGTTCCGCAGCCGGGCCGGGTCGAGGGCCGTCGAGACCTTGGTGGGGATGCTTCCATCCCACGCCATCACGCCGTCGGGCGAGAGATAGTAGAGCGTCTCGTTGATGACGCAGAGGCTCCGGGCCGCGCCCTTTGCCACGCCCCGGCAGCGCAGACTGCTCAGCTGGAAATCCGAGGGCTTGGAGCCATAGAGCTTGTGGAGGGTATTCTCCTTGAAGAAAAGTGCATATCCCATGCAGGTGGCCACGCCGGTGAACGCCCCGTCGCTGCCCACGGTCACAGCATAGCTGTCGGCGGCGATGCCCCGGTAGGAGAACCAGTTGGACGGATCGCCCAGCTTGCAGGCGTAGATGACGTTCTCCTTGCTGGAACAGCCCCATATCCGGTTGTCGCACTCGGTCAGATAGTCCATGTCCGGCACCCGGCGCTCCAGCCTCACCGTCTCCGCCGAGACGAACTCCCGTCTGACGCTGCCGTCCAGACTCACCCACCGCACCGCTGCGCCGGTGCGGGTCAGACGGCCATAGAACCACTCGCCGCCGGGGTCGGCCCTGACCCGCAGGGCGTCCTCGCTGGCGTCGCAGACGATGCGGTCGCCGTCCAGCCCGCTCCACTGCCCGGCCTGCTCTGCGCCCGAGCCGCTGAGGGCTACGGTGTCCTCGGCCCGGAAATTTGCGCCGACGCCCTTGGCCGAAATGCGGCAGCAGTCCAGCACCACCGCCGACCAGTTGCCCGACGCCTCGCTGTAAACCTCCAGCGTGCTCTCGCTGCTCCACGGCTTCTCCGGGTCCTCCACCCGGAGGAAGAGCTGGCCATCCTTCGGATTTTCCGGC
>ERZ824600.5447-NODE-5447-length-10399-cov-5.441512_pt1 | contig 10399 bp, 5 predicted proteins | sample MGYA00519933_ERZ824600 | MGnify/ENA primary metagenome ERZ824600 (study PRJEB31778, sample SAMEA3449178) | human gut metagenome | biome: human gut; feature: human-associated habitat; material: faeces | place: United Kingdom | collected 2010/2012 ... | reverse complement strand
CAAAACGAAAAAAATTCGTAATGGGGGGATATATGAATATAAATAGAGATTATATTATTTACTTAAATTTAGACAAAAAACTTAAAGATAAGAAAGAAGCAAAATATTATAATTTACTTACTGAACAATTATTTTAGTTAAATCGTAATGATGTAAAAGTATTTAAAAGATCAAAAAATTTATATGATAAATATAAAAATAAAAATTTAAATGAGAATATAATTAAAAGATGTTGCAATTTCCCTCTACCTATCAAAAAATGTAAAAAATATAATGATATAGAGCAAAAAGTTTAAACAAATACCTTAAAAGTATTTTTTTTATTTTAGATTTTAAGTATAATTATATTCAAGGGTGATTAATAATGGATGATAAATTAATAAGATTCTTTAATAAAATTAATTTTGATGAGGTAGATGATTTTGAGGGAGTAAAAGTTTCTAAAGTTGTTATAAATAAACAAAAAGAATCTTGGATAGTATATTTACAAAGTGATAAAGTTGTTAATCCAGAAGCAATGATAAAACTTATTAATAAAGCTAAAAATGGAATAGAAAATGTTAATACGATAGATATTAAAACAGATTATAGTAATATATTAGATGAAGATATTATTAAATATTTTAAATATTTTTTAGATCAAAAAGTTATTGATAATGTTTCTTTACAGAGTATAATAAATAATGATTTTAAAGTAGAGAATAATGAAATAAGTGTAGAAGTTATTTCGAAGATGGAAGCTAATTTAATAGATTCTTTTAATGATGAATTTAGTAAGTATTTAAAGAATTTAGGATTATCTGAAGTTGAACTAGTTCCTATTATTAATGATGAAAAAAGAAAAGAAATAAAAGAAGAAATAGAAAATAGTAAAACAGATATAATTGTTAATAAAGAACCTGAATTTAAAATTATAATGGGTGAAGAAATTAAATCTAAAAAGATTACTGAAATTAAAGATATTATTGGAGAAGAAAATAATGTTACAGTTGAAGCATATATTTTTGGAATAGAAGAATTTGTATCTAATAAGAGTAATTTTAAAATATTAACTTTGAAGATTAGTGATAAGACTGATAGTATTTTAGCTAAAATATTTACAAGAGAAGATGATGAATTTAATAAATATAAAGCTGGTTTAAAAGAAGGAAAATGGTATGCCTTTAGAGGGTATGTTAAAAATGATACGTTTGCTAAGGATTTAGTGTTTAATGTAAGAGATATAGAGGAAATTCCTAGTAAAGATGATGAGTTTGTTGATGATGCTGAAGTTAAGAGAGTTGAATTGCATGCTCATACAATGATGAGTCAAATGGATGGGGTTACTAAATTTGATTTAGATAAACATACATCAGAGCTTGTTAGTAATGCGATAAAATTTGGTTATAAAGGAGTTGCAATAACTGACCATGGTGGTTGTCAGGCTTTTCCAATTTGTTATGAAATAATTAAAAATTATAATAAAGGTAAACCTAAAGAAGAACATTTTAAGGGAATTTATGGTACTGAACTTACATTAGTTGATGATTCAGCTGATATTACTTTTAGAGCAAAAGATGATGATTTAAGAAGCACTACTTATGTTGTATTTGATACAGAAACTACTGGTTTTAATGCTGGCGGTAAAGATCAAATGATTGAAATTGGTGCTGTAAAAATTGCTAGTGGTGAAATAATTGATAGATTTGATGAATTTATTAATCCAGGTAGACCACTTCCACAAAAGATAGTTGATTTAACATGCATTACTGATGATGATTTAGCTGGTGCTGATAATGAAGCAAATGTCACTAAAAGATTTTTAGAGTGGGCAGAAGGATTACCTATGGTTGCACATAACGCGAAATTCGATATGTCTTTTGTTGATATGGCTTGTAAAAAATATGGATTATCTGAATTTAGTAATACTGTTATTGATACATTAGAATTATCAAGAGCGTTAGATCCTGATTTAACAAGACACAGTTTGTCAGCGTTAGTTAAAAGATATGAAGTTCCTTGGGACGAGGATGCTCATCATAGAGCAGATTATGATGCTGAAGGAACAGCTTATGTATTTTGGAAAATGTTAGATCGTGTTCCAAAAGATACCTATAAAACAATAAAAGATTTAGATAATTTAGTTTCTAAAGAAAATTTATATAAGTTTGGGGCAACACATCACTTTAATGCCTTAGTTTTAAATCAAAAAGGATTAAAGAATTTGTTTAAAATTGTTTCATTAGCTAATACAACCTATTATTTTAAATGTCCTAGAATTCCGAGAAGTGTATTACAAGAATTAAGAGAAGGATTACTTATTGGTAGTGGATGCTTTGATTCAGAAATATTTAAAGAAGCTAGAAGAAAAGATAAAGAAGAATTAACTAATTTAATTAATTTCTATGATTATGTTGAAGTTCAACCACCAGATGTTTATTCTCATTTAGTTGATACAGGAGATTTTTCTTCTAATGCAGAATTAATTGGAAATATTATGAAAGTTGTTGATGCAGTAAGAGATGCTGGTAAAATAATGGTTGCTACTGGAGATGTTCATCATTTTTATAAAGATGATCGAATTTATAGACAAATAATTATAAATACTAAGGCTAATTTTGGCAAACATCATTTAGCTAAATCTAGTATTAAAGAAATACCTTCACAACATTATAGAACAACAAATGAAATGCTTGATAATTTTAACTTTTTAGATAAAGATGTTGCATATGAAATAGTTGTTACTAATACAAATAAGATATGTGATATGATTGATGAAATAGAAGTTATTCCAGATACAGGTGGAACACCATTTTCGCCTAGAGTAAAAGCTGATGATGGTAAAACTTATTTAGATTGTCCTAGAGTTGTAACTGACTTAGTTTATGGTAGAGCAACTGATTGGTATGGAGAGCCACTTCCATTATTAATTGAAGAACGAATTGCTAAAGAACTTTATGGAGAAACTGTTTATAAAGTATGTCGTGAAAATTTATTAAAAACTCATAGTGAAGATGAACCTAATTTAAAGGAATTAATATTTAAGGATGTTCATGAAGTTATATTAAAAGGTGTAGATGCTGTTAAAGAGTTAGTTAGAAATAATATTAAAGAACATTTAGAAGAAGAAACTAGTGATGAAGAAATTGAACAAAAACTAAAGAAATCGCTTGGTGGAGTAATAGGTGCTGGATTCGATCCAATTTATTTAATTGCACAAAGACTAGTTAAACACTCTAATGATGAAGGGTTCTTAGTTGGTTCAAGAGGTTCAGTAGGTTCATCATTTGTCGCAACTATGATGGGAATTACTGAGGTTAATTCACTAGCAGCACATTACCGTTGTTTAAAATGTAAAACAAGTATTTTTAATGATGAAAATGGTAAACCACTTGGTGCAACTTATTCATGTGGTATTGATTTACCAGAAAAGAAATGTCCTAATTGCGGGGAAGATATGTACAGAGATGGACATGATATTCCATTTGAAACTTTCTTAGGATTCAATGCTGATAAAGTTCCAGATATCGACTTAAACTTTTCTGATTTAAATCAAGCATCTGCTCATGAATATACTAAAGTACTATTTGGTGTTGATAATGTATATCGTGCTGGTACTATTGGTACAGTTGCTGAAAAAACCGCATTTGGTTTTGTAAAAGGTTATATGGAAGATAAAGGAATTATGATGCGTACTCCGGAAATAGAACGTTTAGCTAAAGGAGTTACTGGAGTTAAGAGAACTACTGGACAACATCCAGGAGGAATTGTAGTTGTTCCTGATTATAAAGAAGTTTATGATTTTACTCCATTTCAATATCCAGCAGAAGATGTTAATAATGCATGGCGTACGACTCACTTTGGATACCACTCAATTGAAGAATGTTTACTTAAATTGGATATTTTAGGTCATACCGATCCAACTCAGCTTAGAATTATTCAAGAACAAACAGGACTTGATGTAAGTAAAATACCTTTATCAGATCCTGAGACTATGAGTATTTTCTCATCAACTAAAGCGTTAGGGGTAACTAATGAACAAATATTAGCTTTAACTGGTACTTTAGGTATTCCGGAATTTGGTACTAACTTTACGATTGGAATGGTTGATGAAATTAAGCCTAAAACATTTGCAGAACTTGTTAAAATTGCTGGACTTTCTCATGGAACTGATGTATGGCTAGGTAATGCGAGAGATTTAATTATTAATAATGTTGTTCCATTTAGTGAAGTTATTGGTTGTCGTGATGATATTATGATTTATTTAATGTATCATGGAGTAGAACCTATTAAAGCATTTAAAATAATGGAATTTGTACGTAAAGGTAAAGCAAGTAAACCAAAAGAAAAAGATACTTGGGAATCTTATAAAAAGATAATGCAAGATGCTAATATTCCAGAATGGTTTATTGATTCATGTAATAAGATTAAATATATGTTCCCTAAAGCTCATGCTGCTGCATATGTAGTAAGTGCCTTTAGAATTGCTTGGATTAAAGTACATAAACCAGTATATTTTTATTCATCTTGGTTATCATGTAAAGCGACTGATTTTGATGTTGAAACGATGATGAAAGGATATGATGCAATTAAAGCAAAAGTAGAAGAAATTCAAAATAAAGGATTTAACGCTACTACTAAGGAACTAGGACTTCTTGAATGCTTAAAAGTATGTTTAGAAGCATCAGCTAGAGGAATAAAATTTGCTAAAATAGATTTATATAAAAGTGATTGGAAAGTATGGCAAGTAGCTGACGAACATACAATAATTCCATCTTTCTTATCAGTAGATGGACTTGGTGAGACTGTTGCTAAAAATATTGTCAACGAAAGAAATAAAGGCAAGTTTGTTAGTATTGAAGATTTTCAATCAAGAGCAAAAGTATCAGGAACTATTGTTGACAAATTAAAAACAATTGATGTTTTAGAAAATATGCCGGAGTCTTCACAATTAAGTTTATTTGATTAAAAATATGGTTTTATGTTATTTACATAAAACCTTTTTTAAGGTAAAATTAAATAAGATAGGTGGCACGTGTATGAACACTGATGAAAACAAGAAAAAAATAATTATGTTATTTATTGCATTGGGATTAATTTTATCGGTAATTTTTGGAGTAACTTTTTCTTATTTGGCCCCATCAATTAATAATGTTGAAAGTAATTCAACTGTGGTATTTAATGCAGGAACTATTGCGATTAATTATGAAAATGGTCAAAATCAAATAAACGCTAGTGATGTATTACCAGGTTGGACTTCAATAAAAGAATTTAGTTTAACCGCTATAAATAATACAACTATATCTACTGCTGGTGCAATGAATTATGCAATAAAACTTATTGTTGAAAAAAATACATTTAATGACGGAGCTATTACATATTCAATTGAAGGTGAAAATCTTGATAATAATGGGACAATTGCATATGTATTACCTAATTCTTTAAAAAAGGGTGCTAGTGAAGTAATACTTGGATATGGTCTATTTGATACATCAAGCGATATATCTAAAGGAGTAACACATAGGTATACTTTAACGATGGCTTTTCCTAATAAAACTTATGAAAGTCAAAATGAAGATTCAGGAAAGACTTTATCAGCACATATTATAATTGCAAATGAAGGAGAATCTACATTTTCAAATTTAACTATTATTGATAATAATAATAATTTAAATAAAACAATGATTTTAAAAAATAATACAGAGTATGAATTGCCAAATATTGCTTCTAAAGCAGGTGCTTATTTTTCAGGATGGAATATTGAGTCAGGAAATGCAACAATTAATGGAAATAAAATTACAATAAATGGGAATGCGTCTATAAAGGCAAACTATTCTTCAACTATTAAAACAGAATTTGCTTATACGGGTAATAATGAAAAATTTGTAGCCCCAGTAGATGGAATGTATAAGATCGAATTATGGGGTGCTAGTCCAAATAATGATTATAATAGTTATACTAAAGCAAATGCTGCTTATGGTGGATATACTGCTGGAAATATAGAACTAAAGCAAGGTGATACCTTATACGTTTATGTTGGTGGTAGTGGAACTACATTTAACTGTTGTACATCTCAGGGAAATTTAACAAAAAGCGGTGGAGCTACTGATGTTAGATTAATAAATGGTGAATGGAATAATGCAACAAGCCTTAATTCACGAATTATGGTTGCTGGTGGTGGTGGAACTAGTTATAGGGATAATTCTGCTCAAGGCGGAAGTAATGCTGGAGGCCTTTCATCATATAAAGCAACTGTTGGTAATAGTTGGATTTCATATCCTTCTGATCAAACTAGTAGTGGTACTGCGACAAGTGGAACTAAAGGTGGATTTGGTTATGGTGGGGTTAAAGGAAATGATATTTATTCGTCAGGGGCTGGTGGATATTGGGGTGGATCAGCTGGACCAGGTGGAGCCGGTGGATCATCATTTATAAGTGGTCACACAGGATGTGTTGCAATTACGTCTCAAACAAGTACATCACCTAGAACTGGTACGAATGGAGCAAGTTGCACAACTGGAACAACTGATAATTTATGTAGTGTTCATTATAGTAATAAAGTGTTTACTGATACTGTAATGATAGATGGTGCTGGAAAAAGTTGGACTAATGTAGTTGGAGGTTTACAAAAAATGCCTAACTATAATGGTGGTACAAATGATTCTGGAAAAGGTAATAATGGTGATGGTTATGCAAAAATTACTATGCCAGATATAAAAGATGAAACAAAAGAATATTCTACTATTACTGTTGTTAGTGAAAATTTGAAAAAGGTTATAACGTTTGAGGCGTTAAAAGGTGTAGAAACAAATATTTCCATAAGTAGTTTGACTAATTTTTCTAATGAATTTAAGGAATTTAAACTTGAAAAGGGTTCTGCAACTATTGATGGTTACAATGTTACTCCAACGAGTGATAAAGTTGTTTTAAAAGTAATTTATTATGTTGGACAAGTTAATGAATTTGCATTTATCGAACCAACAACTGATGATTCAACCCCGTATTATTCTTTTAAAGCTGAAAAATCAGGCTCTTACAAACTTGAAACATGGGGGGCACAAGGTGGCGGCACACTTGGTGGTTATGGTGCATATTCTATTGGAAGTATATCATTAAATAAAGGTGAAGTTTTGTATGTCTATGTTGGCGGTCAAGGTGGTTCGAACAGCACAACTACAAATGTAGGTGGATATAATGGTGGTGGATATTCTGGGAATATGAATGCATCAGATTCGTATGGTGGTGGCGGTGCAACTCATATTGCATTAGAATCAGGATTATTAACTAATTTTTCAAACAAACTAGATAAATTATTAATCGTTTCAGCTGGTGGTGGTGGAGCATCTGAAATATTAACAACTTTAGCCGGTTCTGGTGGCGGAATCACCGGTTGCGGTGGTACTTCATCACATTCACAATATAATTCAGCTGCTTATTTACCAGGTGGTGGAACTCAAACAGGTGCTGGATTTGCATATGGCGGATCTGCTAGGCAGGGAATATTTGGTGCGGGTATTCAAAGTAACACATCTGGCTACGGTGGTGGCGGCGGTGCCGGTTTATATGGTGGCTCAAATGGTCATGGTACTACTGGTGCTGGTGGATCATCATATATTGGCCATTCTTTACTCACTAATAAAGCAATGTATAGTTATCAATGTGAAGAATCATCTGAGGAAACAACAAGGACTATATCAACATTATGTCATAGTGAAACTCCTACTATAAATTGTGCTAAAGAAGGAAATGGATACGCTAGAATAACTTATTTTGATTATTGAAATAGTTAAATATAAAAGGAAGATATATTTAGGATGTTATCTTCCTTTTTAAATATAAAATTATATTTTCTTGATAATTTACGTGCATTCAGACGTAATTGTTCTAATTCCTTATCCGCTGAATCATACAACTCTCCGTTTATCATTTTTTCTCTTTCTGTCATTCCTGATAACCTCCAAGCCAAAGTTATAATTAGACGTTTACAAAACGCCACAAGCCGCATAAATACTGCATTTTTTATTACTAAATTAAAATAATTTCTCTCCGGCAATACTTTCGGAGATAATATTTCCTATCGTCTGCCTTCACCCTTTGACAGCAATATAACCAAATAATAAATAATTCCAAATACAGCTATACTTCCAATCATAATGCCAATCATCTGATTTACACTTACCACATTTCCATGAAATACCGGATTGCAATCAAGAGTTCTTTTTATTACATCAATCATTTCACCAGGATAATGTTTTCTCTCCATCTCCCTGAATACTCCGTGAAGCATATGATTCTTAATCAATGAAGTGGCATATGTACTCGGAAGATAAGACAGTGCCTTCTGAAGACCTGAACCAAAATTTGAAATCGGCATATAAGCACCACATATAAAACCATATCCTGCGCTGACAATTGTACCTACAGCCGAAAGCTGTCCCTGTGTTGTTAATGGAAAGCTAACGATACTTGAAAGCGTACTTCCAAACAGAACGAGCAATATCATATCAAATAGAACCCATAATACATCTGCTGCATTCATATACCATCCCATTTTAAGTAAATATCCCAGGCATAATACAAACGCAAGTCCATTGACCATCAAAGAATTAGCAACTGTTGACAGAAAATATCCCAAATAAATTTTTCCACTGCTGACAGGTGAAACATCAAAGTCCTTCCTTGTTCCATTTGCCTTGTCCTGCACCATAGTCAGATTCACACAAAATGTTACAGTAATACAACTTACTGCCATAAGTGATGCTGTCAGCTGTGCTGCTACTGTTCCATTAATGAGCTTATCCGAAATTGTGATCACATCCGGAATCGCTGCTGTAAAAGAATCTCTGAAAACCTTTGCAAGAAACGTAGCATACAGAACAATCAGAATGACGGGTGTGATCATTGATGTAAACAACATCCCTTTATCTTTAAAAAACAGTTTCCTATTCCTGTTCATTAACGCCAATACTGTTCTCATTAATGCTCACCTCCAAGCTTCTTCCCTGTGACTGCAAGAAATACATCATCCATACCGCCTTTTACTACTTCATAATCCATGAATAGGTCCTGATGCTCTACAATAAGCTTCGTAGCTTCCTTCGTATTTCTTACTTTTATCTGATATCCGTCACGTATTTTTTTATATTCTCTGTTCAATGACTTTATTTCATCTTCGGAAACACCATAAACAGACACTATATCCTGTACATAATCATTCTTAAGTTCAAACGGTGTACCTTCTGCTGCAACACTTCCTTTGTCAAGAATCACAACATAACCAGCATTGGCAGCCTCTTCCATATAATGTGTAGTCAAAAATACTGTCATATTTTCTGTTTTCTGAAGCTTCTCGATAACATTCCAGATTAACTGTCTTGTCTGTGGATCAAGCCCTGTGGTAGGCTCGTCAAGAATCAAAATTTCCGGTCTGTGCAATAATGCACGGGCAATATCAATTCTTCTTCTCTGACCTCCCGACAGCTTACCTACAGGTCTGTTTAAAAACTCGTCAAAATCCAGAATCTCGACCAGCTCCTGTAATCTCTTATCAAAGGCATTTCCTGTAATTCCGTACAAAGCAGCTCTGCTCATTAGGTTCTCTTTCACCGTAAGTGGTTTATCAAGTACGCTATCCTGAAATACAACACCAAGCATCCTTTTTGTCTGTGCGCCGGCTTTGTCAGTTTCTATTCCGTTTACCTGAACCGTTCCACTGTCTTTTTTCAGCAGTCCACAAAGAATAGAAATGGTTGTACTTTTCCCTGCACCGTTTACTCCAAGAAAAGCAAACAATTCTCCTTTTTTCACACGAAAGCTCAAATCATTTACCGCTTTTACTTCGCCAAAGCTTTTATTCAGATGGCTGATTTTAATTATATCTGATTCCATATCCTTTTCCTCCTCGTTCTTCCATATCAGCTAACCTCCATATAATTTTAATTAATTTGCTATTATAATTACTCTATCGTTAATTGATTTCATTGTCCATATGCAAACAACTAACATGCACAAAATCGGTACCAAGATGCATAATAATTCCAATTTTCAACAATACTCAGTCAATTTTTATCTGTATACCTGTCTTTGGAAACTGCTTATCAAACTCTGCTGCCTTCTCCAATGAATAATCAAGCAAAATCTTGTACCAAACTTTTTATAGCTGATACAAATTCTACTTTAACCTTTTCTTTATCTGCTGCTCCATCATAAAGGCTGTAATAAAAATGCATAACAGCATAAAATCTGGCAGCTTTATCCTTAGCATTTACAATTCCAATACTTTCAAATAAAGCTTTCACATAAGAAGCTGGTCCAGCCACAAGATACTGCTGATATAATTTCTGCATCTCTTCACTGCGAAATTGCTCTATTGTCAGCATCTTCCGAAACGATGATGCAAAATCATCCTCTGTCCAGTATT
>ERZ824600.5446-NODE-5446-length-10403-cov-13.558079_pt1 | contig 10403 bp, 9 predicted proteins | sample MGYA00519933_ERZ824600 | MGnify/ENA primary metagenome ERZ824600 (study PRJEB31778, sample SAMEA3449178) | human gut metagenome | biome: human gut; feature: human-associated habitat; material: faeces | place: United Kingdom | collected 2010/2012 ... | reverse complement strand
TGCCCTACCACTGGGCTCTGGACGGCATCTCCAACACCCAGACCATCAACCCCGAGGCTCTGGGTCACAACGAGGAGGAGCGCAAGGAGAACCTGGTGCAGGTGATGGACGGCTACTTCGATCAGGGTGCACACCACCTGAACGTGAACGTGTTCGGCAAGGAGAAGCTGCTGGATGCCATGGAGCACCCCGAAAAGGAAGAATACGCCAACTTCACCATCCGCGTCTCCGGCTATGCGGTCAAGTTCATCGACCTGACCCGCGAGCAGCAGATGGACGTGATCTCCCGTACCTGCCATGCCGCACTGTGACCCTGTCGGTCTCGTCCACTCGCTGGAAAGCTTCGGCTCGGTGGACGGGCCGGGTGTCCGGTTCGTTGTCTTTCTGCAGGGCTGTGCCCTGCGCTGCAAATACTGCCACAACCCCGAAACGTGGAGCGCTGAGGGCGGCACGGAATGGTCTCCGGAGAAGCTGTTCCAGCACGTCTGGCGCTACCGCAATTACTGGGGCAAGAAAGGCGGCATCACCGTCAGCGGCGGCGAACCGCTGCGGCAGATGGACTTCTTGACAAAATTCTTCCAGCTGGCACGCGCCAAGGGGGTGCACACCGCGCTGGACACGGCCGGTCAGCCGTTCCAGCCCGATGACCCCGCCTACCTGGCCGCCTTCGATACCCTGATGGCTTCCACCAGTCTGGTGATCCTGGATCTCAAGGAGATCGACCCGGAGAAGCACCGTCAGCTTACCGGCAGGGACAATGCCAACATCTTAGCCATGGCACGGCACATTTCTGATCTGGGCATTCCGCTCTGGATCCGGCATGTGCTGGTGCCCGGCCTCACCGATGACGATGAGGGCCTGCGCAGGACCGCAGATTTCATCCGCAGCCTGAAAACGGTGCAGCGGGTGGAGGTGCTCCCCTACCACACGCTGGGGCTGTTCAAGTGGCAGAAGCTAGGCATCTCCTATCCCCTGCCCGATGCTGTTCCCCCCACGGCGGAACAGGTCCGCCGGGCGGAGGAACTGTTGGAAGTGGCTAAGTACCCCGGCTGAAGCGATGCAGCCGCCGGTGCTTGACAAAGCTTTTTGCATCTAATATCATAAGAGCAAAAGAAAAGGAGCCTTTTGGCACTCACACCTATTTCCCTGTAGAGACAGGGGATGTGAGCCCAAGAGGCTCCTTTTGCTTATGATATTTATTTTTCTTCCCTTCCGGCGTGATACACCTGCAGATACACCCTTTTGCGCTCGGCATCCGTGTTCTCTGCCAGCTGCTGGCAGAAACGCTCATCCTCGAACAGGGCGACCACATTGGGCGCATAGCGGGTGCCGCTCTGGGCCCGCAGCTCTTCCAGCAGCGTGCGGAAGGGCTTGGCAAGGTTGTAGCACCGGCCGATATTATCGGTGGCGGCATCCAGTGAGTCTGCCACGCTCAGCGCATCCACGATTCCCTTGATCTCCGGCGGGCAGGAGGGTACATCATTGGGATATCCGCCCTTGCCGTTGTAATAGCAGTGGTGATAGAGCGCCGCCAGGGCCAGCGTTCTTCCGCAGCCCATTCTATTCAGAATGTCAGCGCCGGTCCTTGGGTGGCTCTGGATGCAGAAAAACTCCTCATCCAGCAGGCGGCGGGCGTTATTGTCGATGTACATCAGAACGGCACACTTGCCAAGGTCGTGGTACAGGCCGCACTCATAGGCTGTCTGACAGAGCTCTTCCCGCCGGGCCTGCACCTCGGCCGCGCTTCTGCAGCCCAGCAGGCCAACCAGTGTTTCGGGCCTTGTCTCGATCTGCCGATGCAGCAGGGCACGGGTCAGCTCTGCCACCATCAGCGAGTGGACATAGGTCGGCTTGTGCCCGGCCAGGATACTGCCCAGCATCCGGCGGTTCGCCGTTTCATCTGAGCTGGTGTTGATCTTGCTCAACTCCCAGGCGGCAGAGTTTACCACACGGGGATACTGGCTGGCCGGCATCTGTTCCAGATACTGATACGCAGAACGGCGTACCTGCTCCACGGTTGCACGATACCTCTGTGCTCCCGCCCCATCCAGACGTTCTGCATAGACCGAGAGATAGGCCGCCAGAACCAGCTTCCGGCTGATGGCCTCGGCAGAATAATCATCCTGCGCCACGCTTCCCGCCGATTCCAGAAGGATCTTGACCACGTCTTCCAGGCTGCCCACCCCGGCATGGTAGCGGGCAGCGGCGTAAAAATAGGGCACCCGCCAGTTCTGCAGGCGCGCATCCTGACCCTTGTACTTCTTCTTGTGCCCCCAGATGTATTCCGCCGATTCCAGCACCTGCCGCGCCACCTCGGGATCCTCCTCCTGCCGCAGATGGGGCAGCAGGGTCATGCGGTCCATGTGCATGGAATAGATGTAGCTTTCCCAAGGGAACTCCGGGTCCAGCGCATGGTAATGCGCAGACTGGATGACCTCCATTGCGCGACGAAACCGTTCCAGATACCGGCAGCTTTCCGCATGGGTGCCACGGGACATCCCCAGCCGGGTGTTGCCCACACAGCGGATGAGATACTGCCGTGTATTCTTGTCCAGCTGTTCATACCGTGACATGTATTCAGCGGCTTCCGTGAAATAGACCTCGATCGCATCTCCCAACAGGTTGATGCCAGTTGCCTCATCCCGGACGTTCATATAATGCAGGGTGATGCCCGTGTAGTACAGCTCCCTGACGATCATGGGCACGTCTTCCCGGCTGCGGGCCGCTGCCAGCAGCAGCTGATGCACCTTGAACGCCACGCCCACATCCTCGCTGTTTGCGTAGTTGAACAGCCTGCCTGCAAAGGCACTCAGTCCCTGGATGTCTCCGTCTGTCAGAGCCGCAGGGTCACGGTCGTAGACAAACTGCGCCAGCAGTGCCTCATTCTGCCGCATCAGGGTGTTACATCTCAGCGCGTTGGTCTGGATCTCTTCCAGCACAGCAGCGGGAGCTTTGCCCTCCGGAAAGCTGGGCCGGGAGATCGAGCGCACAACGCGCAGGTCCCGAATATACTGTTCAAAAGCCTCTGCCTGTGTGCACTCCATCTCATCAGCCCCTTTTGTCGAAGTCCGTCGTTCGATTTGAAACTATAATTCAGTATACGGCATTTTTCGGCAGAAATCAACTGATTTTCGCAGATTTTTAGCCCCCCCCCCGAATATTTTTACGCATTCATACGTCATTTTCTGTATAAAATGCCCTCTTACCGGGGGATCGGGTGCGCTTGATTTACGAAATTGCTTCCGGCAGCTGCATCCATTTGCCCTTCCAGGCGTAGAGCACCATCAACACTGCACCCACAGCCCAGGACACCGGGTAGACCAGCAGCACACCCTCAATGCCTGCAAACAGGGACAGGGCAAACTGGATCCAGACAATACGGAACAGGCACAGGGAGATCAGCAGCACCACCATGGGCGGCACGCTCTTGCCGGTGCCGCGCACCGTACCGGCAAGGCCCTGCAGGATGCCCAGCATCCAGTAGAAGGGGCAGAAATAGAGCATACAGATCTTACCGTAGGCAATGACCGTTTCATCGCCGGTGAACAGGTGCATGATGGGGTCCTGGAAGGCGAGCAGCAGGATGCCGGTCAGGATGGTGTAAACGATGCACATACCCAGGGTGACAAAGGTGCCCTTTTTGACACGGTCGATCTTGCCCGCACCAAAGTTCTGGCCCACAAAGGTGGTGGCCGCCATGCTGAAGCTCAGCACAGGCAGAATGTTGAAGCCATCCACCTTCATATAGGCGGCAAAGCCTGCCATGGCAGCGGCACCATAGCCGTTGACGCTGACCTGCACCAGCACATTGGAAAGGGAGATGACCATGTTCTGGATGCCGGTGGGCAGGCCCACCTTGATGATGCGGACCGCCATCTTTTTGTGCACGCGCACTTCCTTTGCCGTCACGCGGTAATCGTCCTCCACCCGCATCAGAAACCGCAGGGAGAGCACACAGGACACCAGCTGGCTGATATCGGTGGCAATGGCCGCACCGGCCACGCCCATCTTGCATCCGGCGATCAGGACAAGGTCGAGGACGATGTTGGTGATGGAGGCAACGCCCAGGTAGAGCAGGCTCCGCTTGGAGTTGCCGGCGGCGTTCAGGATACCGGCCGCCATGTTATACACCACGCTGAACAGCACGCCGCCAAAATAGAGCCGCATATAGAGCACCGCATCCTCCAGCACCTCTGCGGGGGTGTTCATGGCGGTGAGCAGGGCACGGCTGACGGCAATGCCGCACACGGTCAGGATCGCACCCAGAATGGCCGAAAGGGCCAGGGAGGTGTGCACCGCAGTGTGCGCGCCCTCCCTGTCCTTGGCTCCCAGAAACTGGGACACCACGACACCGGCACCCACGGCAATACCCTGGCTGAATCCGATGAGCAGGAAGATGGGCGATCCGCTGGAGCCGACCGCTGCCAGCGCGTTGCTGCCCACAAAGTTGCCCACGATGATGGAATCGGCGGTGTTGTACAGCTGCTGCAGCATGTTACCCAGGATCAGCGGCACCGAGAAGAGCAGGATGCTCTTCCAGATACTGCCCTCTGTCATCAGCCGTGATTTTTTCTTTTCTTCTAAAATCGTCTGTGCCATAATGTTTCCTTTTTCACGCAAAGCTTCACTCATATATCAATCGCCATACAGATAAACGATACCTTGTTTCTGCCAAAAAGTCAAGCAAAAGCGTAAAAAGGGGCGTTTTTACCGGTTCCACCCTATTTCCACCCTCTTGCCGCTGGGTCCAGCATCTCGGCAGCGGAGTAGACCAGGGCGTTGCAGACTGCGGCGGCCACGGTACTTCCGCCCTTGCGGCCCATGGCCGCGATGGCAGGCACACCGTGGGCTGCACAGGCAGCAAACAGCGCTTCCTTGCTTTCCACCACGTTCACAAACCCCACCGGCACGGCGATGACCAGGGCAGGCCGCAGCCCGGCCTCGATCTCCTCCACAATGGTCAGCAGGGCGGTGGGGGCATTGCCCACCGCAAGAATGGCCCCTGGGTGCTCCTGCGCCGCGCGGTGCATGGAGGCCACTGCCCGGGTGGTTCCGGTCTCGGCTGCGATCCGCGCCACCTCGGGGTCCGCCATATAGCAGAGGGCACTGCCGCCCAGCCGGGCAAGGGCAGGCTTGGAAATACCCGAAAGTGCCATGTTGGTGTCGGTGATGATGGGAGTCCCGGCCCGCAGGGCGGCCACACCTGCCGCCACAGCCCCCGGCGTAAAGCGCAGATTTTTCGCATAGTCAAAGTCGGCGGTGGTGTGGATGACCCGCTTGACCACAGCGGCAGTCTCGGGCGGCGGGGTCAGGCCCAACGCTTCCAGCTCTGCCGTGATGATGGAAAGACTTGTCCGCTCAATGTCGGCGGGCAGATGATGTTGTGGGATCATTGTGCATTCCTCCGCGGGTTCTCCAACCCCATGGCCGCGTAAACGGCATCCAGATCCAGCGCGCCACGCACGCCATCGGCCAGCAGATCAAACTGCTGCTGGCGGTACTGCTCCATCGGGATGAGGGCCGCGCTGTCCGGCGCAATGCCCTTGCGCCGGCAGAGCAGGGCCACCAGCTTCTCGGTGAGCTCCCCGGTATCAAACAGGCCGTGCAGGTAGGTGCCGAACACATTGTCCTGCACACAGCCCTCGGGTGTGCCGTCTGCCAGTGTGCAGAAGGGCACACCCTGCACCTCGGTGCGGCCGGTGTGGATCTGATATCCGGTCAGGGCCGCACCCGCAAAGGGGGCGGCGGTCACGGCGGCAGTGTCCTGGGTGCGGTGCTTCTGGCCGGTAAAGACCGTGCGGGTGGGCAGCAGCCCCAGCCCCCGTACGGTCTGCGCCGTACCGCTCTCCGTGCCCTCAGGGTCGGCCAGCGTCTCGCCCAGCATCTGATACCCGCCGCAGACCCCCAGCACCGGCGTGCCGCTGGCCGCCAGCTTCAACAGGGCTGCTTCCAGCCCGGACTGCCGCAGCCAGAGCAGGTCATCCACTGTGTTCTTGGTGCCGGGCAGGATGATGAGATCCGGTGTGCCCAGCTGGCGGGTATTCTGCACATACCGCACGCCCAGCAGCGGGTGCTGTTCCAGCGGCATGAAATCGGTAAAGTTGGAGATGTGCGGCAGGCGGAGGATGGCCGCATCCAGCGGGTGGACCGTTCTGCCCGCATCCAGCCGGGTGGAAAGAGAATCCTCGTCCTCAATGTCCACCTTCAGGTAGGGCACGACCCCCAGCACCGGCAGCTGCGTTTTTTCTTCCAGCATAGCAAGGCCGGGGCGCAGGATCTCCACATCGCCGCGGAATTTATTGATGAGCAGCCCCTTGATGCGGGCGCGCTCCTCCGGCTCCAGCAGCGCCACCGTGCCGTACAGCTGGGCGAACACACCGCCCCGGTCGATGTCTCCCGCCAGCAGAACGGGGGCATCCACCAGCCGGGCAAGGCCCATGTTGACGATATCGTCTGCCTTCAGGTTGATCTCCGCCGGGCTTCCGGCCCCCTCGATGACGATGATGTCCACGGTTTCGGCCAGACTGTTGTAGGCCGAGAGGATCTCCGGGATGAGCGCTCTTTTCATTTTGAAGTAGGCGGCGGCGGGCATCTGGCCCCGCACCTCACCGTTCACGATGACCTGACTGCCCACGTCACTGCTGGGCTTGAGCAGAATGGGGTTCATCCGCACATCCGGCTCGATGCCTGCGGCCTGCGCCTGCACCACCTGTGCCCGGCCCATTTCCAGCCCATCCCGGGTGACAAAGCTGTTCAGCGCCATGTTCTGGCTCTTGAAGGGAGCCACGCGGTAACCGTCCTGCGCAAAAATGCGGCAGAGGGCGGCGCACAGCAGGCTTTTGCCTGCACCGCTCATGGTTCCCTGCACCATAATGCACTTTGCCTTGCTCATTCCAGCACCTCCGCAAGAAGTTTCAAAAGCTGTTCGTTTTCAGGCCCGGTGCGCACGGCGGTGCGGTACCAGCCGGGACCCAGCCCGGGGTAGTTCGCACAGCTGCGCAGCACAGCGCCCCTTTGCCGCAGGGCTTCTCCCAGCGTCTCCGGGGCCTGAAACAGCAGGTAATTTGCCCTGCCGTCCAGCACCCGCAGGCCCAGCGCCCGCAGCCCGGCCGTCAGGCGGGGCCGCTGTTCAGCAATGAGGGCCCGGACCTTTTCCACATACGCTGTCTCCTCCAGCGCGGCAAGGCCCGCCGCCTGCGCCAGACTGGACACACCCCAGGGCTGGCCGCAGGCCTGCATCTGTTCCAGCAGCGCTGTGTCGGCACTCAGGGCATAGCCCAGCCGCACGCCCGCCATGCCGTAGAGCTTGGTAAAGGCTTTCAGTATGACCAGATCTCCCTCCCCCAGCAGGCCTTTTGCCGTGTGCAGGGCATGGTCGGGCAGGAAATCAAGGAAGCATTCGTCCACCACCAGCAAGGTGCCGCACGCCACGCAGCGGTGGAGGATCTGCTCCACCAGCGGCAGGGTCGTCAGCTGGCCGGTGGGATTGTTGGGCTGGCAGAGGAACACCATATCCACCCCCGGGCGGATGGCCGCACAGAACGCATCCGTAACCGCAAAGTCCTCCTGCTCCCGCAAAAAGAAGCGTTCCACCGTGCAGCCGACACTTTCCAAAGCAGTGGCATACTCCGCAAAGGTGGGTGCGGTGACCAGCGCCCGGCGGGGCTTTTTGGCCCAGACCAGCCGGAAGATAAGATCTGCCGCCCCATTGCCGCAGAGGATCTGCTCCGCCGGCACGCCCTCATGGAGCGCCAGCTTTGCCCGCAGTTCCCGGCACAGGGGGTCGGGGTAGCGGTCGGCCGTGGGCAATGCCGCCGTGATGGCCCGGGCCACCCCTTCCGGCAGGCCCAGCGGGCTGACGTTGGCCGAAAAATCCAGCGCATCCCGCCCGAACTCAGCCCGGTAACCGGCCCAATCGCCGCCATGTACTAGTTGCATGTTCGTTCTCCTTTTCCTGGATGGTTCTGGATCCCAGCTCTTGGCTCCCCCTTTGGGGGAGCTGTCATGCAAAGCATGACCGAGAGGGCGAGGTCGTTACAAAATAGCCCGTATTGCCACGCCCCATGCCAGTGCAAAGGCGCTTGCCACGTACATCATCCGGTTGGCACGCAGGATATCCTCCGGTTCAATGGGGCGCAGCGGATCACCGATGGTTGGCTTGGCGTAGTATTCGCCAAAGTAATAAGCGGGCCCGGCCAACTGCACCCCCAGCGCACCGGCGCAGGCGCTCTCGGTCTGGGCGCTGTTGGGGCTGGCGTGGTTCCGGCGGTCCCGCCGCCAGATCTTCCACGCCCCTTTTGCGTCATTGTGCGTAAAGGCCGCGGCAGCCACCCACAGCAGGGCGGCAAGGCGGCTGGGAAGGTAATTTGCCGCATCGTCCAGCTTGGCCGGGATGCGGCCAAAGTAGAGGTATTTTTCGTTTTTGTAGCCCAGCATACTGTCCATCGTGTTGACGGCCTTGTAGGTCAGGGCCAGCGGTGCCCCGCCGATGAGCATATAGAGCAGGGGCGCGATCACGCCGTCGCTGGCGTTTTCGGCCACCGTCTCCACAGCGGCCTTGGTCACACCCTCCAGCGTCAGATCCTGGGTGTCCCGCCCCACGATGCGGCTGACCGCCCTGCGGGCAGCAGGCAGGTCGGGCTTGACCAGCTCCCGGTAAACATTGGTGCTCTCCTGCGCCAGCCCCTTTGCGGCCAGTGCCTGCCCGCACCAGAACATCTGGACGGCCAGCCCCAGCCACGGGCTGATGCGGGCAGCCCCCAGGCAGACAAGGCTCGTCAGCAGAAAAGTACCCACCGGCAGGCAGAAGGCCACAATGGCACCGCCCAGCAGTTCCCCCTGAGGCGTTTTGGGCAGGCGGGCCCGCAGGCGCTTTTCCAGCGCCGAGATGGCCTTGCCCATGTACACCACCGGGTGGGGCAGCCAGGCCGGGTCGCCCAAGAGGCAGTCCAGCACAAAACCGCCGAGTACTGCGTATTCGATCATCGGGCATCCTCCTTTGTGTACTGCACAGTCTTCAGCAGGTGCAGCGCCCGCTGCTCCGCCCAATCTCCTGCATCCAGAACGTAGCCGCCCGCGTTGGGGGCGCACCAGTGGTAATAATCCGCATGGGGCAGGGCGTAGCGCTCCATGGCAGCCATCTGGGTGCCGCCGTGGGCCAGAATGACCAGTGTCTCTTCCCCATCGGCAAGGGCCCTGTCCACCAGTGCGGCAAAAGCCCTGCACACCCGCTCCGAAAAAACAGCCTTGGTCTCGCCGTCCGGGCAGGGGCTTTCGCAGTTGGCGTTCACCCAGGCCAGATAATCCGGGTCGTGCTCCATCTCAATGAAATTGCGGCCCTCAAAGCTGCCGAAGCACATCTCCTGCAGGTCTTTCACCTCCACGAGCCTTGCACCCGGGAAGAGCACCTCCGCGGTCTGCCGGGTGCGGCAGAGCGGGGTGATATAGACCGTTTCCGGCCGGAGGTCCGCCTGCCGCAGCTGGGCGCGGCCCGCAGGGCTCAGGGGGATATCCCGCTGGCCCTGATAGCGCTTTTCGGCGTTGTAGGCCGTCAGGCCATGGCGCAGAAGATAGATCAGCATGGGGGCAGTTCTCCTTTCAATACTGTGGGGATGCCGCAGAACATCTGCACCACGCACCCGGCCCGGGCCGCCAGCAGGCAGGCCAGCCGCCCGGCGGCTTCCCGGGCGGACCGCTCCCCTGCGTCCATGGGCACCACGCCGCCGCCCACCTCGGTGGCCATCACGATATCATAAGCGGAGAGCTCCTCCGCAAGCTTTTCCAGATCCTCGGCCTCTGCGGCCAGGGCCTGCACCTCCGCAATGCGGGTGCCGGGCAGGCGCTGGGCAAAGGTGCGCTTGCCGCTGTACAGCGGCCCGGTGATAAAGATCATAACAGTCCTCCCCACTGGCAGGCACACAGCGCCGCCAGCATCCACAGCTCGGCTTTCTGCAAAAACCACCCGGCCAGATCGCCGGTGATGCCGCCAAACTGCTTACCCGAAACAACATGATAGCGTGCAAACACCAGCAACGCCGCCAGCACCAGCGCCCAGCCGCCCAGTGCCAGCAGGGCGGCGCTGAGCAGAGCGGCCAGCACCATCAGCACCCGGCGGACAGTAGTTCGATCCGCCGCCGTGGCAAAGGTGTGGGCAAGGCCGGTGTTCTTTGCCATCGGGAACGATGCCACGGCCAGGCCCGAGAGGGCCCGTTCCAGCACAAGGGCCAGTGTCCAGCACAGGCCCACCCGGGGCGTAAAGTCCACGCAGGCGCAAAGGGCAAGGTAGGCCGCAAAATAACTGCACAGCCGGATCACCGCAAAGGCACCGCAGTGGGGGTCTTTGAGGATCTCCAGCTTCTTTTCCCGGTCGCCATAGCTGGAAAGGGCATCGCAGGTGTCGGCAT
>ERZ824600.5445-NODE-5445-length-10404-cov-2.829549_pt1 | contig 10404 bp, 10 predicted proteins | sample MGYA00519933_ERZ824600 | MGnify/ENA primary metagenome ERZ824600 (study PRJEB31778, sample SAMEA3449178) | human gut metagenome | biome: human gut; feature: human-associated habitat; material: faeces | place: United Kingdom | collected 2010/2012 ... | reverse complement strand
TGGTCGACTCATTCCAGCTGGTACCGGTTTACGTTCGGATGAAGAAGAGGAAGAAATAATCGAAAATTTTGATATAACTGTAGCTATGGAAAAGATTGAAAGACTATATGATGAAGATTAATTATTAAAGAAGTATAATATAATTCAATTGAACCAATAAAAAAGATGAGATCATCATCTTTTTTATATACAAGTATTTATCACTAAATAATGACCAAATTCTTTAATTTCATATGAAGATAAATCTGTATTTTGGTATTTGTTATTGTTTGTTTCAACAATATAAATATTATTTTCTTCAATACGATAAGGTAAAGAAAATACAAAGTTTCCAAATGATTTAACTTGTTCAAAGGCGGCACCTTCATTTGCGTATTGTACGGTTTCTATAAAGGTGTTTACATCAGTTTCATCTGCAAATAGTGCATATACGTAAGGCATATTGATATTGGAAGTTGTGTAAATAGTGCAGTTTTCATTTAAAGAACTTGCGTAGCGGCATGCTTCATAGAAACCTTCATAAAATTGATAAGAAATTGAAGCATTCCAAGAAGTGTTATAAATAACCATAAAAGCGATAAAGTAAACGGCATAAGAAAGAGTCATCACTTTCTTGAATGAGCTTACTTTTTTGCTAATGGAATATAATCCTAAGAAAGTAAAGAAGATTAAAGGTGGATAAACAATATTAAAACGATTGATATTCACATCCACTATACAGCTCATCATGATAGAAACAATGAAGAATATTCTAAATATCCAAAGAGTTTCTTCATTTTCTTTTTCTTTATGGAATAGACCAAAAAGGGTAAAAGGAAGAGATAAGAAATAAATAGTACCAATTCCTTCAATTTGATTCCAAGGAAGATGATCATTTTGTGTGATAATAAGTTTTAATCCTTCTTTTAAATGTTGAAATGAATCTTTAAAGAAGGTAGAAGAGAAGATATTTGTTACCGATTGAAAACGATTTTGATTTAAATGAGGAACAGTAAACCAAAGTAAATGAATATCGTTTTTATTATAAACATTTACATAGATAAATAAAATAATAGGAATAACAGTAAGTCCAATGATACCTAAATAGATAAGTGCTTTATAATATTTCATTTTGTATTTAAAGACGAATAAAGCAAGAACTGTAATAACAAAGAAGAATAAGAAGAAATAGGATGTTCCATAAGAATAGGAAGATAAACCTAAAATAAAGGAAGAAATATAAAACATATAATCTTTCTTTTCTTTATATCCTCTAATGAGAAGATAAGCACCATAGAAAACTAAATCAGGAAAGATATTGGCTTCTAAAGCCCATCGAGATTTCATTAAGTGCCAAGGATTAATGAGCACAAATAACATAAAGAAAAGAGATACTTTTTCATTCTTTGTTAATCTTTTACATAAGTCAAAAACTAAAAAGAGTGTAAGGGAACCAATCATTCCCATAGGTAGACGTAGAGAAATTGGATTTAGACCAAATAGAAGCACAAAAGGAATCATTAAATAAGAATATAATGCATTTTGTCCGCTTCCCCACGCAATTAAATGAACAGGCATAACGATACCATTACGATCTTTTCCAAAATGCGCGATTGCGTAAGCATCATATCCAGCACTGAGTTCATCTTGATTTAATCCTCGTGGTAATAAATCTAAAAACATCGTTCTAGATAGTATACCTAAAACGAAGAAAGCACTAAAAGTGAGTCTTAACTTATTTGCTTGAATATATTCTTTTAATGGAACTTCTTTTCTTTGTTTAAAATAAGGAAAAAAGAAATAAAGCGCACCAATAAGTACACTAATAAGAAATATAGATAAATTACTAAATATGGATCCTACTTTGCTCATAATTTCCTCACGTTTTTTTAATGTTAGCATAAAAAAAGAAAAATAGCGATAAATGACTAAGGAATTGGAATGTATAAATTGACGAAATATAAAGAAAGGTATAGAATTATCACGTAAAAAGTTTGTAAATCTTATCGCATTTTTATTGATTTGACTTAAAAAAAGATATAAGTGACGCAATAAAAAACATTTAAAAGAATTACAAATATTATTTATGATCGTATTTAAAGCGAGGGAAAACATATGAGTGCAATTGTTTATTTTTTATTATTTTTATGGTCAATCGTGCAGGCTGTAGCATTTTGGCTTCCCATTATCGCAATTGTTGAATTATGTAAAGATTCATTTCATGTAGATGGCTTTATTTTTTTCGGACTTATATTTATTGTAGCCAACTTACTTGTAGGCTTTATTACAATTTTCGTTATTGGACAATATGATAGAGAAGATGAAGAAAAACATTTCTTCTTTAAATCTGTAGTGAATGGATTATGCGGTTCAATAAGACTCCCTATGCATATTCTTATTCGAATTATTGCGATGTTTAATTCTAGTTTACCTTTAGATTGGGGCGCTTATGATAGTGATAACTGGGTGTCCACTATTATTTATTCGGCTACCTTATTAGATATTGAACCATCTTGGGGAGATTTTCCTGAAAGAATTAGTGATCATGAATCGTCACCTAAATATATAAGAAAAGCAAGAAAACAAATTGCTAGCAAATCTCACCATGCTTTAAGACCTTTTGTTGTTGAAAATGATGGAAGAGTGCATGGCCCTGATGACGTTTTAGCGCAAGCACGTTCAGTGGCTGAATATTGTTCTACTTATGTGGAAAGTAAAGGGAACCAAATTGATATTCAATTTGGCGCAAGACTATCAGGAAATACACTTTATTTCAAAGTTGATCTTCGTCAATCAAGAAGTAAACCATTTTCATCTCAATACGACTTAGAAAGTTTCCAAGATCAAGTGATTGCGTCTTTGGAAATGAAACAAAGAGAAATTGCAAATCTTATGAAAAAATATGCAGAAAATACTGAATTCAATCGAGAATATTCTGTTGAATTTGAAAAAGGTAGATGGGATATTTAATCTATAAATAATTTCTTTGAAATTATGTAAACTCTAAAAAGAAGGCGAAACAGTGTGATTACACCTTCTTTTTTATGTTGAAGATAAAAGGGAAAAGTTAAAGTATCATAAGAGTATCATGATTTTTTAATACTAAACATTTATAATAAGTACTGAGGTGGGCGCGATGTTTAAAGATAAACTAAAAGAACTTCGAAAACATAGAAATCTAACGCAAGAAGAACTAGCTAAAGAACTTTTTGTTACGCGCTCAGCTGTGGCTAAATGGGAACAAGGTAGAGGATTACCAGAAGAAGAAACGCTTCATCGTTTATGTGTTTTATTTCAAATAACCGAAAAGGAATTAATGGCAAAAGACGAACCCATGCAAATGATTGAAAAAATGGATAATAATCGTAAAAAGTATCTGAGTGTTATTTTATCTTTAATCATGGTTTTTGTGATTGGTGCCGTTTCTGCTATATGGTACGTCACTTCCCAAGAGTCTAAAAATGGATTAAAAAAGAATCAATTTTTTTCATCAAAAACACTATCAAAGTATAGCTTAAATACACTGAACCCCATAAAAACCGATGGCAGTGATGCTTACCTTTCTATCGTAGATAATGAAGAAAGAAACTATTATTGTAATGTTGAATCCCAAGAAGTAGCCGATCAGTATGCTTTTTATGTTTTTTCCTATTTACAAAATAGTTTAGATGTTTCTTTTATTGGCTATTCAGTTGATCCAATTAATGAAAGCAAAATGGAGAGATTTTCAAAAAGATATGTTAAAGGATCATCTTCGTTTGATGATTATTTGGATACAGAAGGTGAATCTTTTAAAGAGCATTCTTATAATTTTTATTATGTCACTTTTAAAAATCGAAATCATATAACAAAAGAAAAAATGGCTTTTCATTGGTTTTCAATCGAATATAGCAGTTTAGATAATGGTGTACAAAGCGGGTTATATATTAATAATGAATTTGTTTATTTTAATGTTGAAATTACCATAACTACCGTAGGTGAAAAGGGGGTTTTTATTCTTATTATCTATATGATGATTACTATAATTTAGAAAAAATTGCCATTGATCAAGAGAATTTTAATGAATACTTTTTTATGTCACTTTCACTTTATTCTAACGATGATCCAACGAAAAAATTTCGCTTTTTAGTGGGACAAAATACTTGGAATGTCACTAATGCAAAAGAGCATGAAAATTATTATTTTATTTGTGACTTTTCTATATATGTTACTGCAGGAAAAGAATATAAAGAAACAAAAGAAATAAGAATAAAACGCGGAGAAGCTTATGGTGTCGCTTATTTTGAGGATATGGATTTTTCTGTCGATTCAGAAACAGGAGAAATTAAACTATTATATGATGCCATGGTTGAATCAGGCTTTATTTACAAAGTAATGAAAAAATAAAACAATAAGAATATTTTATAGAAGCAAAGTTGGTTAAATGTTTTTAGGTCCTTTGTGCAAATAAAACTTTTTAAAGATAGAATTTTGTCCTAAAACTTTTTGGATTATGCTAATTGTTATTAAATTGTATATTGAATAATGATTATAACTAATTTATTATAAAAATGTAGAGATATTAATGGATAGATATTATCAATCATTATTTATTGATAATATAAAGTTAACACAACATAAGTTAACTTTGAATATTACAGGGTTCTTTAAATACAAAAAAGCACAATACTTTATAAATTATCTAATTGTGTTAATAAATTAAATGGAGGAAATATGGTTATTATTGATTATTCAGATGTAGTATTTAAAAAATTTTTAGATGATGATAATTTCTTTTTACCAAAACGATGGGATGGAAAAGATTTTTCAAAAACGTTAAAAGATTTATTTGAGTATTATAAAAAAATTGCAAAATTATGAAAATGTAGTTTTGGGAGGAACGGAAATTTGTGAAGGTCTAATTGATATTGAAAAGATGACCAAATCATTAATTGAATCAGTTGATAATTATCTAAATGGATTTCCAGCAAAGGCTTTAGAATCGTTTGAAAAGGTAATGGAAATTTTAAAAAAGCACCCATTGCATTCCTTTAAGAAAAACGAAAAAAATGAATGGGGCACTGTTGAAAGTGAAACGCAAAATGCTATAAATTTATTCCGAGCTGTTCGAGTATGTGATAATAAACCTTACGATCGAACTCGCGTATTTCATACTCCATATAATCTTAGATCAAAGGTTTCTACTAGCAGATTTAGCATTGCAGGCTATCCAAGTTTATATTTAAGTACTTCTTTAGAGTTGTGCTGTGAAGAAATTAATGCTGATATTAATAATGAACTCATTATTGCTTCTAAATTTAAAATGGGTGGAACAAAAGATAACTCAAATTTCGAGATTGAAGTAATTGAATTAGGAATAAAACCCCAAGACTTTTTAGAATTTGATAAAACTAGAAGAAGTGAAAGACTGAAAAGGGTAAAAAGATTTCTTAATGATGAAGAAAAGAAATCTGCTTATTTAATATGGTATCCATTAATAGCTGCTTGTTCATTTATTAGAATAAATAAAAAAGATCCATTTGCTGCTGAATATATTATCCCCCAATTATTAATGCAATGGGTGAGAAGTGAAGTTGAAAAAAGAAATAAAAATTTTGAAATAAAAAGAATAATAGGCATTCGATATTTTTCTTGTGCCTCTTCTAAAGCTTCGGAAATGGGGTTTAACTATGTGTTTCCAACAAGTGGAGAAATTAAGTCGTCAGAAAATCCATATTGTGCTACATTAACAAAAGTTTTTTGCTTAACAAAGCCTGTTTATATTCATGAATATGAAAGTATTTTAAAATGTGAACAAGAATTAGCTAAATTTAATGATACAAATTATGGTTTAATTAATTGATTGATTCAAAATAAAGTAAAAATTGTGTGTTCATTAAAATCGAAAATAAAAAAATCATGAAATTATATTGTGATTTTAGTAGAAAATTAAAAAAAGAAAAGACTATTACATAAGAGAGAGGAAAAAAGCAAATTCTTTTATTGTAATAGTCTTTTTTGTTCAACCATTTTTCAATGGTTTTTGCCTAAACGTAAAGAGAACAATTATCTCTTGTATATCAATTGGAGTGTTAAAGTAGTTATTTCGTTAGCGGTCGTTTCAAATGCATCATCATTTAAATCTCTAACTTCACCATTTATCTTAGCGATACTATATCGAGATTGATTATAATCACTAATTTTATAGGTGCCAGGTTTAGCAATAACAAGGTGAGAAACGATTTTAATATCGCGGAAATAGGGCTCAATAAAGGTTGGATAATCATCCGAATATTGATAGAGCTTTTCTTCTTGAACAATGAGTGCTGCAAGGTTATTTGGACAAGTAAACTGAATATATACTTTTAATCCTTTACTCGTTATGACTTCATTGTTATATGGAATAGTGAGCGCAGAATCCAAATAAAACTCAAAATAAGAAGAGTAGAAAATATTAATATTTAGTGCTTGATAAAGATAGGTAAAAGTATCTTCCAATGTTCTTCCAATTAAAGTAGGGTAGACATCAATAATTTGATGTTCTCCATAATAGAATGTGACTAGTCCATAAGCTTCTGTCTTCAGAATTTCCAAGATAAGAGAAATTATCCAATAACTTGCTATTACCTTCATATTGAATCGTTTGTACATATGTATTTGTTTTATCACTTATGAGAGTACCATCTTCTTCTTTTGTCGTATGATAATTATGATTTTTACTATAACTGGTGACATAACCATTAGAAACTTCATAAGTGATGGTGATTTCTTCTTTTACTAACCAATTTTCCTTTGTTTCTTCATTGTATTGAGAAGATTGAATCGTGGTAATATGTCCAACATGAACCATGTTTTCATCAATTCGAGAAACAAAAGGAACAATGGACTTAATTTTACTATAGTAGACATAACGGTTTAAACTATTTTTTGCTGTTTCTAAATAGGAACAATATTCTTCAAAAGTATTTCCTTGCATAGGAATAAAATAATCTAAACGACTTTTATTCAATTCTTTAGGCGTAAGGCGATAAAGCGTTTGATAGGTGTATTCATCCGCTTTTGACATTCTTCCACTAGTAACGTAGATGCCTTCATTATCATAACCATCATTCGAATAGAAAATATAATTACCTTCTTCTTTTTTAATTGCGAAGGAAAAGCGTGTGCTATAGCGTTCATTATCTCCTTCATGCTCTTCATTATCATAATAATAAAGACCATTTCCTAAATAAGTTTCATTTTGGGTGACGTTTCTTTCATTAGAACGTTCTTCTACTTTTGAATAATAAGGACCTTCATAGGTTAAAGAAGCGTCAAAACCATGTTTAAAAAGTTGAAAATTTTCTTCGCTAGTATATTCGCTTTCATATCCGCAAATTTCACAAATTTTATTTTTACCATTATTTTTCAATTGATGTAAGGCTTCATCCACCCGTTCATTACAAGTAGAGCAAGTGCGCCAATGATAGGTTTCATCATGTGTCCATGAAGAAGTATCAATTTGATGCGTATGACCTGAAGACGATGTGGGTAGATGAGAAGAAGTGGAACTCGTTCCACAAGAAACACCAATAAAAGCGCCACTTAACAATACCAAAGTGGTGGCGAATGATATACATGATCTATGTTTCATATGTTTCCCCCTGAAATAAATAATAAAAAACCTTTCCCCCGTGAATCATTATATGTAGTGAAGAGTGAAATTATTTCTCTTGACTACCATGATATTTCTCGATAATTAACTGTAGAGCGAGCCTAATTACAGAGATTTGCGACTTTAAATAATCTTCTTCTTCAAAAAGCGCATAGTGAACTGACGCTCGAATGAAGATAAAAATGATTGGTGTTAAGATATCACTTGGAATACCTACAACTTTTTCCAGTCGCTTTGCGTATTCATGATAACGCTTGTCAACGCCAATAAAGAATTCCGTACCTGCTTCTTTATATTTTGGATGGGTGTACACTTGATACATCAAACGATATTTCTTTCCATGTTTTTCTTTTGTCCAATAAGGAATTTCATCTAAAAAACGTGGAATATCGTGCACACTTTTTGGCGCTAAGAGCATAAAATCATCTTCAACTTTGGCCATGCAATACGCAGTGGACTCAACGATGAGTTGATCTAAAGAAGAAAAATAACTATAAAGATTGCCAGGTGACATATTACAAGCTTTGGCTAAAGCTTTAATCCCCGTGCCAGCAAGACCGTTTTCACAATAACAGTCGAAGCACTTTTCCATAATCTCCTTTTTCTTTTCTAATTTTGTTTCTTCTTTTATCATGTTCTATCTTCCTTTAAATGAATGACTGAACGTTCATTTACTGATTATAATATAGAAAATAGCGAAAAATGTCAATGAAAGAAGAAAAGAAAAATCAATTTAAATCGACATTTTTTCATTTTTGTGTCGTTCATTTTGTCTCTCACCTCTTTTATAGTATAGGTGTTCATAAAGGAGGACAAAAAAATATGAATACTGATAAAATTTATGCTGAATCAATTGTTAACGAATATGCACCAAAAGAAACTTCTAAAGTGGTCGCATTAAAAAAACTGGACCGTAAGGCGAAAGAATCAGCCAACATCTTTGCTTTCACCTTTGGCATTCTTTCATCCTTACTATTGGGTACAGGAATGAGCTTATCTATGAAGGTGATTGGTGATGGAAGTACCTTACATTTTATCATTGGAATTGTCGTAGGAATTCTTGGTATAATAGGAGTAAGCGTGAACTACTTTATTTATAAAAAACTTCTTGAAAAAGGAAAGAAAAAATATGGTTCCGATATTATTCGCTTAGCAAAAGAAATTGCCGACAAAGAGTGATGATTAAAGAAGGAGGTGTGAATGATGAAAACACAGCAAAGCCGATATGAAGAAACGGCAGAATTAATGGATCAAGCTTTATTGCTTTTATTAGAAAATAAAGAATATAACTTTATTAGTGTAAAAGAAATCTGCTTAAAAGCGGGTGTTCATCGTTCTACCTTCTATTTACATTATGAAAGTATGGATGATTTATTAAAAGAAACGGTAGAATGGGTACAAAAACAATTTTACGCTTCTTTTAAAAATCAAAATAATGTCCAAGAAAAAATTATAACCGGTACACTAGAAGATGTTTGCTTAGTAACTCCTGAATATTTAAAACCATATTTAATTTTTATTAAAGAAAATCGAAAATTGTTTGAACTTATTCATAAAAAGCCTAATTTATTTCAAGCTGAAGAAACTTTTGCTCAACTTTGTCAAAATATATTTATGCCCATTATGGAACGCTTTACGGTGCCCAAAAAAGAGCAGCCTTACGTTTTAGCGTACTATAGTCATGGTGTTTTAGCGATGGTAATGGAATGGATTAAAAGAGGCTATGAAGAATCGATTGATGATATCATTGCGTTAATTATGAAATATTTACCGAGTTATTCTGCAAAGAAAGAAGAAAAATAATGAAAATCAAAGAATATAAAGAAAAATATCAAAAATTATGGATGATTCCCTCCCTTCTATTTGCGCTATTTAATTTAGGATTAGGAATTTATTCAACTTCTATCTATTCTTATAGTATTGCTATTTATTATTTTTTACTTTTTTTTCTTCGTCTTTTAGTGAATTTAAAGAAAAATAAAAAGAGTGTTTATGGATTTTATTTTGCTTTGTTTATATTAGATATTGCTTTAATTGTGCCGATTTTAATGATGGTATTTCAACAAAAAGAAGTGCATTTTGGCTTAATTATTGTGATTACGATGGCAACGTACACTACCTATAAAGTGGTGATAACCATTATGCAAATTTTGAAAAATAGAAAAGTGAATGAAACGAAAGAACGGATGAAAACGATTATTCATATTGTCGATTCATGTGTTTCTATTATCAACTTACAATATGCTTTAATTGTGGTAAATGGTGGCTTTGTAGGAAGAGAAGATATGTCCCTATTATCGATGATTTCTAGCTTTGTGATTTTCGTGTTGATGATGGCTTCTTCTATTTATTTCTTTAAAAAAGAAAAAGAACAAATAAAGATAGAAAACTATCAGGAATAAGGTTTTATTTTTTGCTGATAATCTTCTTTATTAAAAGAATAATTGAAAGAAGAAGAAAAGAAAAAAGTAGGACCTAAAGAAGCTACTTGATCAACAATATAATGACTTTGATATGTCGCTTTTATAATTCTTTCATCTTTAGAAAAAAGGGTAAAAACTTCTTCTACATTTTTATAAGCACCTGTTCCCACTGCCGCAAGCATTGCAGCACCGAGTGCCGGACCTTCCTCTGTGACAGGAACTGATACCTTAATATTAAGAATATTAGCTATCATCTTACGCCAGAGCGGACTCTTTGCTCCGCCGCCGCAGATCTTGGTTCTCTCAATGTGGATGCCAAGGGATTTTGCCACTTCCAGAGAATCTCTCAGGGCAAATGCTACACCTTCC
>ERZ824600.5442-NODE-5442-length-10422-cov-6.544420_pt1 | contig 10422 bp, 8 predicted proteins | sample MGYA00519933_ERZ824600 | MGnify/ENA primary metagenome ERZ824600 (study PRJEB31778, sample SAMEA3449178) | human gut metagenome | biome: human gut; feature: human-associated habitat; material: faeces | place: United Kingdom | collected 2010/2012 ... | reverse complement strand
ACCTTCACCGTACATGTCGACGGATCGGCCACACGCACCTTAACGGCAGTCTTGCTCTTGGGATCGGCCTCGACGATGCTGCTCAGACGTGCACGTCCCGACGGCGCCACTTCGAGCGTCACGGCATCGCCGTCCTTGGCATCGGCCGCAACAACACCAGCAGAAGATGATATACGCGCAACGGCATAACTCTGCACACCCGCGACCATAGGTACTACGACGCGCTCTACAGAGGTCGTAACGACACGTTTCCCGAAGAAGAGTTCGAGATACTCCTGCTCGGCGGCATCCAACGCCGCCAGAGCATCCTTCAATCCCGCGCCGAAGACATTCTCGCCAGCCTCGCCCGTGATGAGATCCATGCGGTGCTTGCGTATCGAGAAGATAGCCTGTGCGGCATTTGCCGCAGCCTCCTCCTCACTCACGGCCGTCGCACTCATACGGTCGGGCAGCACCTTCGCAAACTCCGACGCCGAACCCATATATGATGTTTCGGTAACCTCTGCGGCAGGGACAGCATCAGCAATGACATCCTCACCTCCCGTAACGGCAAGTTTTACGCCCTTGAGCGAATATACGGTCTTGTCGACCAGCGAGCCGCGCATATTGAGGAACTTCTGCGCATAGCGTGCATAGGGTCCGACCACCGTCTGCTCCTTCTCGACGATGAGATCCACCGCAACGCTGGTCGAGGGATCCGACACGGCCAACGCCCCCGAGGCATCTACATATGTTCCGACAACAGCCTTATAAGGTGTATTCTGAGCCGTCGCGGCACCGCACGCCAGCACGGCAAGCGACATGAGAGAAATGATTCGTTTCATAGCCATTATGTTTTTCTATTTCAGCAAATATAGTTTTTTTGCCCGGATATTCAAAATTTGAGATAAAAATCGCGTGTCAGCGCACGGTATTCCCCGCTGTATCGCATCGGCCCGCCATCCTCGATCGAAAGGCTCTCGATCTGGGGCAGCAGCTTCGGCACCGACACCGCAAACTCCATCATCACGCGCCGCACGCCGCTCCCGAGCGTCGTCCGTACATCGCACCGTCGCGTAAGGAACAGTACGCCGTGCGCCGCCGACAGAAACCTCTCGGACTCGGCCGCAGGCAATATGAGAGAGAAACGCCCCTCCGCATCGAGTAAACGCACTACACCATCCACAAGCTCAGCATACGTGAGCGAGCGCGTATGCCGCGCCGCCGTACGCCGCGCATCAGGCGGCAGCAGCGACTCTTCGAAATATGGAGGATTGGAAACTATGGCATCGAATCGATGTGTCGGGAAGAACTCCTGCAATGCGCACTGCTCGATCCCGATACGCCCGCCCCACGGCGAAGAGGCCGCATTATCGCGCGCCTGAGCCACACACTCCGCGTCGATATCTATACCCGTAACCGTACACCCCGATGCCCGCTGTGCCGCCATGACGGCAATAAGCCCCGTGCCAGTACCTATATCGAGGATACGTCCCGACGACGGCAGCCGACACCATGCCCCGATCAGCACGCCGTCGGTACCCACCTTCATGGCACAACGGCTGTGGTCTATGTGAAACTGCTTGAATGTAAATCCTCCGCCGCCCATATATCGTTACTCAACCATGCACGGCACTATTTGAGGAAGCCGTCGATACCTGCACCGAAGAGCGAGAAATCATATCGCACGGGATCCTCCGCGTCGAACTCTCGGAGCGATGCCGTGATCTCCTCCGTAGCCTTCCAATCATTCTGGCGGCGGTGCAGCAGCCCCAGCGCACGCCCCATATTACCCGAATGGACATCCAACGGAAGGTATAGGGCCGACATCGGGATACGCCGCCACAGACCGAAATCGACACCCCGGTCGTCGCGGCGCACCATCCACCGCAGATACATGCACAGCCGCTTGCAGGCCGCGCCGCGCTCGACGGACGAAACATGCTTCTCGCAGCGCGGAGCGTGCTCCCCGGCGAAAAACTCGCGCCGGAAGTCGGCCAGCACGGCGGGCATGCTCTGCGCGGCCTCATAGCGCGTCTCGAAGAAATTCCCGATGCCGCCGTGACGCTCCTCCATACGCCGCAGGGCCAGCACGAAATCGCGCAGGTCCCCGCCGTTGAACGTGCGGTGGACGTAGGACGAAAGCAGCGCCAGTTCGCGCTGCGAGGCGTTGCGCACGAAATCCGCCGGAGCGTCGTCCATGAAGTGCATCATGCGGTGGCCGCTGCGGACAATGGCCTTACGGTTGCCCCAGGCGATGGTCGCGGAGAAAAATCCCGCGATCTCGCGGTCGGCGCGGTCCGTATAGCGGTGCGGTACCGAAATCGGATCGTCGGCGATGAAGTCGGGGCTGTTGTATTTGTCGTGGAGCGCGTCGAGCAGCTCCTTCAGATCGGTGTTCGTCATGGCGTGCGGAGCATTCGGAGCAAGACATCGGTTTGCGGGATGCCGTAACCCAGTTCGCAGCCGGGAGCTGCGGCCCGCGTGCCGGAAGCGTGCAGCAGTCCGATGAGTTCGCCGCGTTCCATAGGACGGTATTCGAGCAGGCAGGCGCAAAGCCCCGCGATAACCGGCGTCGAAAACGAAGTTCCCAACGACGAGGCTCCGGCGACGAAATCGGGCTTCACATAGCCGGCATCTTCGCGTCCGACACCACTGGAGCGGGAGCGGGAAACACCGTCGGAATCGCACGAACCGACCGTGATGACCTGCCGGACATCGGCCGGAAAGGAGACATTGCGCCACGCCTTGTCGCCCTCGTTGCCGGCGCTCTGCACGAAAACGAGCCCGGGACGCGCCGTGAGCAGGCTGTCGAGGTAGCGCGAGAGCGTCGAGGTGCGGCCGTCGAGCATCGCGGGCGTATAGCCGCTGAAATCGTCGAACGTCGTATAGCCCAACGACGAGGAGATCACGTCGACGTCATGCGCCAGGAGCCACTCGATGCCGCGGATCAGCTGCCGCTCCTCGGCGCGAGGCTCCACTTCGGCGCGGTCGGTTTTCGCAAGATAATACTCCGCGCCCCATGCCAGCCCGCGGATCGTATCGCCCGAACGGCCTCCGAGGTTGGTGCAGACCCTCGTGCCGTGATCTGTGGCGTCGTCGAAGAATGCCGTCTCGTCGCCGCCCGTGAAATCGCGCCAGGCGGCGACGTGCAGCCCCCGCGTCCAGCGGTCGGTGCGGAAGCCCCCGAAACCCGCGTCCAGCACCCCGATGCGGACGCCCCGTCCGGAGAGGTTCAGCGAATCGAACGCCCGGGACATCGTCTGCCCCACGGCGCGCGAATAGGTCCGGGAGTAGTCCGAGGTCCACGTCCCGCGCACCTCGCGCACGAGGTCCCACGCACCGTAGGCGGCAAGAGCCGGAAGAAGCAGCCAAAGCAGTTTTTTCATGTTACCGGACCGTTTCGCAGCCGAGGATCAGACCGTCGGACATGGTGATCTTCCGGTCGGCCATTGCGGCGAGGTTTTCGTCGTGGGTGACGATCACGACGGTCTGGCCGAGCCGTTCGCGCAGGTCGAAGAACAGGCGGTGGATCTCGTCGCGGTTGTGCGAGTCGAGGTTGCCCGAGGGTTCGTCGGCCAGCAGCACGGCGGGCGAATTGACCAGCGCACGGGCGATGGCCACGCGCTGCTGCTCGCCGCCCGAAAGCTGTCCGGGCTTGTGGTCGCGCCGCGCCGCGAGGCCCATCATGTCGAGCAGTTCGGAGGCACGGCGTTCGACATCGGCGCGCGGACGCCGGCCGATCAGCCCCGGAATGCAGACGTTCTCGAAAGCCGTGAACTCCGCAAGCAGGTGGTGGAACTGGAACACGAAGCCGATGCGCTCGTTGCGGAACTGCGACAAGGCCCGATCGCCCAAGGCCGAGACATCGCGGCCGTCGATCTCCACGCGCCCGCCGTCGGGACGCGACAGCGTGCCGATGATCTGCAAAAGCGTGGTCTTGCCAGCGCCGCTGGCCCCCACGATGGAGACCACCTCGCCCTGCGCCACGTCGAGCGAAACGCCTTTCAGCACCTCCAGCGTGCCGAAACTCTTGTGTATGTCGGTAGCCCGTATCATTGGCGGAACATATTGAACAGTTTGACCGTGTCCACAGCTTCCCGCACGTCGTGGACGCGGAGTATCGCCGCACCCTGGCGCAGGCACTCCCAGCCCAGGGCAACGGTTCCGGCGAGCGATTCGGCGGGAGTGGCGTCGAGAACCTTATAGATCATCGACTTGCGCGAAAGCCCCGCCAGCACCGGGTAACCCAGCGCGCAGAGGCGGTGCAGACCCGCGAGCAATTCGTAGTTCTGCTCCGTGGTCTTGGCGAAGCCGAAGCCGGGGTCGAGGATGATGTTTTCACGCCGGATGCCCGCGGCGAGCATCTCGTCGGTGCGGCGGCGGAAATAGCCGACGACCTCGGTGACGATGTCGCGCCGGTAGTCGGTCTGCGACTGCATGGTTTTCGGATCGCCCTTCATGTGCATGGCGATGTAGGGTACGCCGCAGTCCGCAACGACGGAGAGCATCGCAGGGTCGAGTTCCCCGGCCGAAATGTCGTTGACGACGAGCGGCCCGAACGTTTCGACAGCCTTCGCCGCGACTTCGCTGCGGAACGTGTCGACCGAGACGGTCATGCCGGGCGCCAGCCGACGCACGGTCCCGACGCCCAGCCGGACGCGACGCCACTCCTCGTCGGCGGGGACTTCGTCGGCCCCGGGACGCGAGGAGTAGCCCCCGACGTCGATCAGCTGCGCCCCTTCGGACACGGCTTCGCGGACGCGGCGCTCGACGGATTCGGCCTCCGGAGTGCGGCTGCCGGCATAGAAAGAATCGGGGGTGACGTTAAGAATCGCCATCACCTGCGGCGAGGAAAAATCAATGTTCATGGGCTTCATGGCTGAAAATTCGGTGCAACTCCGCGACAGCGGGTTCAAGGTCGGATTCGAGGATGTTGACAAGGGTGTAGTCGGCCTTCGCGCTCAACGTATCGTCGTCCGTCTGGGCGGCGATGCGGAGGCGGACCTCCCCGGGTGTGCGCCCGTCGCGGCGGCAGGTGCGTTCGATGCGCAGCGCCTCGGGGGCGAGGACGGCAACCGTGCGGTCGACGCAGGCATCGAACCCCGCATCGAAAAGAAGGGCGCTTTCGAGGATCACGTAGTCGCCCTCCTGCTGTTCGGCCCACGCCGCGAAATCGGCCCAGACGGCCGGGTGGACGATGGCGTTCAGGTCGGCGAGGGCCTGCGCCTCGGAGAAGACCCGCCCGGCAAGGTAGGTACGGTTCAAGGTCCCGTCCGCATAGGCTTCGGCCCCGAAACGGTCCGTGATGCGCCGGCGCAGCTCCGCATCCTCCGTCATCAGCCGTTTGGCCCCGGCATCGGAGTCATAGACCGCGACGCCCAAACGCGCGAAAAGACGGCAAACGGTGCTTTTGCCGCTGCCGATGCCGCCTGTGATTCCGACCTTCATCATGGGTTACGGGGAACGTCGATTTCGGGAATGTCCCCGATGGAAATGATCTTGATGTCGCTGAACCGCGGCGCAAGGGCGTTTTGCAGCGACTGGGGGTCGATGATGAGTTTACCCTCGTGCCCCTCCTCATACGAACGCTTCGTCTTGAGTTCCGCAAGCGGAATGCGCAGCGTCTTGTTCATGTAGACCCGGTAGCCGAAAAGGTTCGTACCGACGCCCTCGACCACGCAGGTAACCTCGAAAGGCTGTCCGTCGACACTCACCCTCACGGTCTGCTCGGTGGTGTACGTATAGCTCAATTTCGCGATATACCAAAGGATGAACGACGCGACGAGCAGCGCCAGAAAAACCGGCGACACGTAGCGGTGCATCCATTTCAACCAATTTTCCATCATGGGAACCTATAATATCCGTATGACAAAGATAGTGCAAGGCGGGGCAATATCAAATTTATTTTGCACATTGCCGAGCCGCAGCCTGCCCAAGCGGGCGTCTGCTTGCCCGCAAAGATAGTGCAAGCCGGCCGCAATGCCAAATTTATTTGAAAAAACGGACCGCACCTTCGGGTGCGGTCCGTTTTTGTCGGATCGGGAGTCTATCCATTACTTCTCCACGTCGGTCTTGGCGCGCTTCGTCATCAGATCGTAAGCGATCGGCGTCGCGAGGAAGATCGTGGCGGCCGTACCTACGACCACGCCGATGATCAGCGCGAAGATGAAGCCGCGGATCGTCTCGCCGCCGAAGAAGAAGATGGCCAGCAGCGTCACGAGCGTCGTGCCCGAGGTGTTGATCGTACGCGACAGCGTCGAGTTGATGGCGTTGTTCACGGTCTCCTTCAGGTTGCGCTTCGGGTAGAGACCCAGGTACTCGCGGATTCGGTCGAAGACGACCACCGTGTCGTTGATGGCATAGCCGATGATCGTCAGGATCGCGGCGATGAACGCCTGGTTGACCTCGAGGTTGAAGGGCAGCAGACCGTAGAACATCGAGAAGATGCCGATGATCAGCAGGGCGTTGAAGGCCAGGGCCGCCGTGGCGCCCGAAGCCCACTGCCAGCGCTTGAAGCGGAACGTAATATAGAGACCGATGGCGATGAGCGAGAAGAGCACCGAATAGATGGCGTTCCACGTCATGTCCTTGGCGATCGAGGGACCGATCTTGTCGGCCGTCAGGATACCGTTGGCGTCGGTCTGCGTATTGCGGAACTGCTCGAAGGTGATGTCATACGAGTAGAGCGGTTTCAGAGCGTCGTAGATGATCTGCTCGACCTCCGAGGTAGCCTCGTCCGACGTGTCGTCGTAGCGATACTGGGTCACGATGCGCATCTGGTTCTCCTTGCCGTACTGCTTCACCTCGGAACTGATCGACGAAGCGTCGGCATCGGCGAACTGCGAGAAAGCCTTCTCCACATTCTGACGAACCTCTTCGGCCGAAACGGGCTTGTCGAAACGGATCACGTAAGCGCGGCCGCCCGTGAACTCGGCGCCGAGGTTCAGACCGCGGGCGAAGAACGAAACGCACGACAGAACCATCAGGGCAACGGCGATGCCGTAAGCCAGTTTGCGCTTGGCGATGAAGTCGACGCGCGTGTTATTGAGGAAGTTCTCCGACCAGCGGCGCGAGAAGGTGATGTGACCCCATTTGCCGACGATCCACTCGATCAGCAGGCGCGTGATGAAGATGGCGCAGAAGAACGAAGTGATGATACCGATGATCAGCGTCGTGGCGAAGCCCTGAACCGGACCGTTGCCGAAGATGAACAGCACGATACCCGTGATGATCGTCGTCAGGTTACCGTCGATGATGGCCGAATAGGCCTTCGAGAAACCGTCCTTGATGGCCAGCGAAAGACCCTTGCCGCCGCGAAGCTCCTCCTTGATACGTTCGTAGATGATCACGTTCGCATCGACGGCCATACCCATCGTCAGCACGATACCCGCGATACCCGGAAGGGTCAGCACGGCGCCGAACGACACCAAAACGCCCATCAGCAGGAAGACGTTCGTGAGCAGCGCGACGTCGGACATCCAGCCCGCCGTCTTGTAGAACAGACCCATGTAGAGCAGCACGAGGATGAAGGCGATCACGAACGAGATCATACCGGCGTTGATCGACTCCTGGCCCAGCGAAGGACCTACGACCGTATCCTGGATGATCTTGGCCGGAGCGGGAACCTTACCCGAATTGAGCACGTTGGCCAGGTCCTTGGCCTCCTGGATGGTGAAATCGCCGGTGATCTGCGACTGTCCCTTGTCGATCTTCGAGTTGACGCGGGGAGCCGAATAGACGTAGCCGTCGAGAACGATGGCGATGCACTTGCCGATATTTTCGCCCGTCATGCGCGACCACTCCTGCGTACCTTCGGCGTTCATGGTCATCGAAACCTCGGCCGTAGCGCCGCGCTGGGCGTACTGCTCGGTGGCTTCCGTAACGACCGAACCGTCGAGCGGAGCCTTGCCGTCGGGCGTAGAAACCTTGATGGCGTAGAGGTAGAAACGACCGTCGATCTTGTCGTCGCCCTTGACGCCCCACTTGAACATGATGTCGGCGGGGAACAGCTCGCGGACGGCCGGCTGGGCGAGGTACTCGTTGACGGCTGCCATGTCGGCCTTGTAAGCGGCTCCGATGGAGGCGCCGCCTGCGAAGCGGGGATTGAGGACTGCAAAGAGCGGGTTCTGCGAGTGGTCGAAGTTGCCTTCCTGAACGGCGGTCTCGGCCGTGGCGGTCGAATCGGCGGCGCCGACCTCGGCGATCAGGCCCTCGGCCTCGGCGGCGGGAGTCCCGGCGGCAGCGGCAGCCTCGGCGGCAGCGGTCTCGGGCGCAGCGGCGGGAGCCTGCGCCAGTTCGGCCTTGATGAGCTTGTCGGCAGCGGAAAGCGCGGGGAAGATCTCATTGGCGTCGTAGGTGGTCCAGAACTCCAGCGAAGCGGTTCCCTGCAACAGGTCGCGGACGCGCTGCGGCTCCTTCACGCCCGGAAGCTCGACCAGAATGCGGTGCGAGTTCGGGAGGCGCAGGATGTTGGGCTGCGTAACGCCGAAGTGGTCGATACGGTTGCGCAGGATGTTGAACGATGCGGCAATGGCGGCATCGGTCTCCTCCTTGAGCACCTTGACAACTTCCTCGTCGGTGCTGTTCGGGGTTATATCCTTACGGTCGGGACCTACGAAGATGGCAGCCAGAGGCGCGCCGTTGGTGATCTCGCGGTAAGCCTCGGCGAAGACTCCGATGTAGTCGTTCGTGCCGGCCTTCATGGCCTCGTTGGCACGGTTCATCGCCTCGACGAAGGCCGGATCATCCTGACTGTCGCCCGCCAGCGACTTGACCAGATCCTGAACCTCGATCTCCAGCATGACGTTCATACCGCCCTTAAGGTCAAGTCCGAGGTTAACCTCCTTCTCCTTACACTCCTTGTAGGTAAATTTCTTCAGGCCCAAGAAATTGTATATGGGCTTGTTCTGGATCGAGTCCAGATAGTAGGCCTCTTTTTCGGCCTGCTCCGTCTCGTCGAACGCTGCCGCATACTCGGCCGCCTTTTTCTCGGCGTTGTACGTCTTGAACGAGAACATGAGCTGGTACACACACGCGATCACAAAAACGATCGTGAGGAATTTAATTGCACCTTTGCTTTGCATTGTCGTTTAAAATTTTGTTTGTATTCTCTTTATTTTTGCGTTTCTTCCCAATATTTACGCACGGCATTTCCAGCGCCGTTCGGGGCGCTGTCTAAACACTGCCCTTTTTTAGGCGACAAATATATAAAAAAAAAGTCCAAAAACCGAAACCATCAGGCCGATTTTCGGACTTTTACCGCAACTTGCGGGCATTATTCCGCTATTTGAGCGTGAGAGATACGATCGACTTGGCCGGAACGGTCACCGTAATGCTTCCGCGAGCCGCCTCGAAACCGTCGAAATCGACCGGGTGCACGCAATCGGGATTCTCGAACGTATTGTGGTCGTTGATATTCTCCGCCGTCAGCACCTCTCCCGACACGTCGTAACGACGGTCGTCATCGAGCGCAACGGTAACACGGCACGGACGCTCCAGATCGACATTCGCCATCGACAGCGTGATGGTACCGTCCTCAGCACGCGATGCCGTCGCCGTGAGCAGATCCACCTGCTCGTTGTAGCGGTCGCGCACACTCTCGGTCTTGAAGTAGAGAGGCAGCAGCTCCGCGCCCTGATGCGGCACGTACATCTGGAATACGTAATAGGTCGGCGTGAGGACCATCTCGTCGTCACGCGTGAGGATCATCGACTGCAATACGTTGACCATCTGCGCGATGTTGGCCATCTTGACACGATAGACATACTTGTGGAAGATATTGAGCGAGACGGCTGCGACCATGGCGTCGCGCAGCGTATTCTGCTGATAGAGGTGACCGCGCACCGTGCCGGGCTCCTCGTCCCACCACGTACCCCACTCGTCTACGATAAGGCCTATGCGGCGTGCGGGATCGTAACGGTCCATGATGTCGCAATGGCCCTTGATTATGTTCCCGATCTGGGCGCAGCGACCGACGGCAGCATACCAATCCTCATCGTCAAACTGCGTGGCCGAACCCTTGCGGCCCCAGTCATAAACCGTATAGTAGTGCAGCGAGAGTCCGTTCATCATGCCGCCGGCGCGCTTCATCACCACCTCCGTCCAATTATAGTCGGCACCATTGGCTCCGCACGCGATCTTGTAGAGACGGTTGCCCGGATACTCGCGGCAATAGGTGGCATAACGACGGTAGAGGTCCGAATAATATTCTGGATACATGTTGCCGCCGCAACCCCACGACTCGTTGCCCACGCCGATATACTTCACCTTCCACGGCTTGTCGCGGCCGTTCTCGCGGCGCAGGTTGGCCATCGGGCTGTCGGCATCCGAGGTCATATACTCGATCCACTTCGAAAGTTCCTCCACAGAGCCGCTGCCGACGTTGCCGTTGACGTAAGGCTCGCAACCCAGAAGCTCGCAGAAATTGAGGAATTCGTGAGT
>ERZ824600.5439-NODE-5439-length-10426-cov-2.727317_pt1 | contig 10426 bp, 8 predicted proteins | sample MGYA00519933_ERZ824600 | MGnify/ENA primary metagenome ERZ824600 (study PRJEB31778, sample SAMEA3449178) | human gut metagenome | biome: human gut; feature: human-associated habitat; material: faeces | place: United Kingdom | collected 2010/2012 ... | reverse complement strand
CCGACAATGATACGATCGTAAATGGTGGAAAGTTCAAAAAGTTAGGACGTGTAAAACAGACGGAATGGTATCAGAAATTGCAGGATTCCGGGAACAATTTTGTATTTTGTGCCTACATGGATGAAACGCACGATACATCTCCGACGGATTTAAGAAAGGTGTCGATTATCCGGAAATTAAACCGTTATATGTTAGATCCGCATGAAAAAGTTTTAAAGATTGATCTGGATTATAATGCGGTCAATACCGGACTTTTGAGGGCAAATTATGAATCAGAGGTGTATATCTGCAGCGGTGATAAGATTATCTTTTCAAATACCGGAAGAAACAATATAAAAGAATCTTTTGAGAGGTTTGATAAGGGTACCATGCAAAAGTGTTATGTGCAGGAGAAAGAATTATATGGACAGCTGATGAAGATCTATGTGCGGTATCCGGAAATACAGATCTCAAAAATTTTGTGGAACAATGCCATACCGATGATCCTGCTGGTGTTGATCAATATTTTTCAGAGGTACTGCCAGAAGATAAGGCATGTTTCGTTGAACAGGAAAAGGCAGCAGGGCGAAAAGTTATCATGGTTGGAGACGGCGTAAATGATTCACCGGCATTGTCTGCTGCTGATGTCGGTATTGCTATAAGCGATGGTGCCGAACTGGCGCGAGAAATAGCTGATGTTACAATCGCAGCAGAGGACTTGTTTGAGGTTGTAACACTTCGTAAGTTGTCAAAAAGATTGATGAAGCGTATTTATCGCAATTATAAGGTAATAGTAGGATTTAACTCAGCACTTATTGCGGGAGGTATTGCAGGTGTTTTGCAGCCAACTACATCAGCACTTTTGCATAATACATCAACACTTTTAATTGCGATGGAGAGCATGAAGCCTCTTCTTCATGAGGAAAATCAATAAAAATAAGCAGTTTGCTAAGAGATAAAATTTTGCAACAGGGCAGCAGGCAATAAAATGTCTGCTGTCTTATTTTGTCAATAAAAATGGTAAATAAGAGAAAAAATAAAGTGAAATCGTTAATATGAATCAAGTAAAGAATATTAACATTGTGAATAATATAATAAAAATATGATTCCAAAATGAACATTATAGTTAAAAGGTCATAATTGGGAGAAAACGATAAAAAAGTAATTAGAATCATTTTCATAATCGTTCTACTATGTAGACATGAGAAAAAGATGGCTGAAAGATGTAGTAAACTATCTTAAGAGAAAGGAGAAGTTCGATTATGAGAAAATTTGCAGCAATTTCCCTCGCAGGAATCATGGCTTTTGGCGCACTTCCGGTTATGGCTGAGGAGACAAGCACAGAGGAAGCAAGCACAGAGGCAGCTACCGAGGCTGGCAGTGAGGCAGCTGAGTCTGACCAGGTAGAGAATAACTGGGAGCCATTTGCAGAGAATGTAACTTTACGTGTTCCAGTTTATGACAGAGGTGTTGAGGGTGTTCCGGATGTAACAAACAACTACTGGACACAGTGGATTCAGGAAAACTTTGGTGATAAGTATAACATCACTGTTGAGTATGTTCCGATCACAAGAACTGATGTTATGACAAGCTATGCACTTCTTGCAGCTGATCAGAATCTTCCGACAATTCTTATGGAGTACGATTATCCGAAGCTGTCCACATGGGTAAATGACGGATATTTAACTTCCTTTGATATGGATGCATTCAAAGAGGTAGCTCCAAACTACTATGCTCGTATGGAAGCAGACGGACAGATTCCATATACTACAATCGGTGATGAGACTTACTTCGCACTGGCTTCTAATCCGAATTACAACATCAACTATACATGGCAGACATTTGTTCGTATGGACTGGTTAAAGCAGGTTGGTTATGATCATGTTCCAACAAAGCGTGACGAGTATCTTGACGCAATGAAGAAGATTCAGGAGGCTGGTCTTTGCGAGCATCCAGGTGGTGGTACTATGATCACAGGTCTTGGTTCCGATCAGAACCATGCATATCGTGAGTATCCGTTTAACGAGCTTGACTGGGCTATGTATGGTGATTATAACATTCCGGCACTTGGAACTGATGCAAACTACAACCTGTTAAAGAGAGCAAATGAGGATTACAATAACGGAATTACAGATCCAGAATATTACCTGATCGATGGCGAGACAGCAAAGGCAAACTTCATCAACGGTGATGCATATTCATATGGATGCTACATCAGCTCTGATATGCCTGTACTGACTTCCTTCTATGAGACAAACCCAGATGCTGAGCTAGCTATTTATCCAGTTGTTACCGAGGATGATACAGCAGCGGATGGAATCACTGTTACTCCTGCTTATCGTTCAAATAACCCATTTGGTATGATGGTAGGCTTCTCATCATCTGCAACAGAGGATGAGTTAAAGGCAGCATGGATGTATCTTGAGTGGATGTGCAACGATGATGTACTCTTCACTATGCAGTATGGTATTGAGGGTGAGAACTTCAACTACAATGAAGATGGTCTGCCAGTATCTGTAGCTGATTACAGCGGAGACTACAAGCAGGGCTACAACAGCAGCGGTGATTACTGGAGCTGTGAGACAGCATCTAAGGCAGCAGGTACTATCGAGGATGTTATCTATGCAACAACACCGCACAATCTGCCGCAGGATTTCACTCAGGATGTAATCGACTTCTACTATGCAAGACAGGAAATCGCTGAAAAGTATGCAGTTGCTGACTGTCTGTATGCATCTTCTATGGAGAATACTTCCGAGTATCAGCAGACATTAGTTACTCTGTACAAGGAAGCACGTGATACTTTGACCATGTGTACACCGGAAGAGTTTGACGAGAAGTATCAGCAGTATACCGATGATTTCAATGATGCAGGATTTGCAGATATCACTGAAGAGCGTAAGGCTGCATTTGAGGATGGAAATACCACAAGACTGCCAGAAGCACAGAAAGCAGCTGAGTAAAATAGCTTTTAGTAGTAAATCTTCCTTATAAAAGAAAAGTTCGCCGTACCTGTTATGCAGGTGCGGCGGACTTTTTTTAAAATTAATCAGCAAAAAGTGGAGTTGAAAGGTAGCGATCACCAGTGTCAGGAAGCAGCACAACAATTGTCTTACCCTTTGACTCAGGCCGTTTTGCAATCTCAATAGCTGCCCACAGAGCAGCACCGGAGGAGATACCGGTAAGAATGCCTTCCTTCTTTCCGAGGTTCTTTCCTGTTGTAAAGGCATCATCATTAGATACAGCAATGATTTCATCATAAATGGAAGTGTCAAGCACCTCTGGAATAAAGCCGGCGCCAATACCCTGAATTTTATGAGGACCTGCATTTCCAGTGGACAGGACTGCTGAAGATGCTGGCTCAACAGCAACGATTTTTACAGACGGTTTCTTGGACTTTAAGTACTTGCCAACACCTGTGATTGTACCGCCTGTGCCGACACCGGCAACAAACACATCAACGTTGCCTTCGGTATCTTCGTAAATTTCTGGACCAGTTGTCTCAAAATGAGCTTTTGGATTTGCCGGATTAACAAACTGACCAGCAATAAAGCTGTTTGGATAGAGCTTTGCAAGTTCATTAGCTTTTGCAATCGCACCAGACATGCCTTTAGAACCATCACTTAACACAAGCTCTGCACCATATGCCTTCATTAGCTGACGGCGCTCAATGGACATTGTATCAGGCATAACTATGATCAGACGATATCCTCTGGCTGCAGCAACGCTTGCTAAACCGATTCCAGTATTTCCGGAAGTTGGTTCAATGATTACAGTGTCAGGCTTTAAAATACCCTTTGCTTCGGCATCATCAAGCATAGCCTTAGCAACACGATCTTTTACAGATCCGGCTGGGTTAAAATACTCAAGCTTAGCGAGCAGTCTGGCCTGCAGGCCGAGTTCCTTTTCAATGTGAGTTAGTTCCAGCAGAGGTGTCTTTCCGATAAGCTGGTCAGCAGATGTGTAAATCATGGCAGTATCCTCCTTTTATGGACATATTTTATTTACGGGGATTATAGCACCATAAACCTACCATGTCAATAGGTTTAAAATAACGAAAGCAACAGGATTAAAATGAGAAAAAAACTCAATAACAGCATTGACGCTTACAATAAAATAAGGTAAACTTAACACAAGTTAGAAACAGCTAACATATAAGAAAAGCAGGCTATTGGGTATTAATAGAGTTTATCGTTTGTATCAGAAAATTTTGCATCTTGAAAGGAGTGTTTTAATGAGTGTTGTTATTGTTGGTGGTCATGACCGCATGGTAAGTCAGTATAAGAAAATTTGTAAGGATTTCAAATGTAAGGCAAAGGTGTTTACGCAGATGTCTGCAAATTTGAGTGGTCAGATTGGAAGCCCTGATCTGCTGATTTTATTTACCAATACTGTTTCTCACAAAATGGTTCACTGCGCTGTGACAGAGGCAGAAAAATGTAATGCTAATATCGTGCGCTGTCATACAAGCAGCCAGAATGCGCTGACAGAGATCCTTCAAAGAGAGGTTGGCTGAATTTTCTTGGCGCACAGCAGTGCTGTATAAAATAGGATGTATATTTTGCAAAAAGTTTGTATAATCCTTGAAAGATGGATTTTAAATACAAAACTAACTTGTAATTTCTGCTTTGTGGTGTTACGATAAATTTGATAACCACAGGAGGCAGATAACAGTATGAAAAATATTTTTTACGATAAGAGTAAGATTGATTATGGGAATTTGCTGTTTCCGCGGCGTGCGCTGTGGATGCTGCTGATTCCCTTAATTATTGAGCAGATGTTAAACTCTTTGATGGGAATGGTTGATACACTTATGGTCAGCCGTGTCGGAGCAGAGGCGATTTCAGCTGTTTCGCTTGTTGATTCGATAAACAACCTGGTACTTCAGGTATTCGCAGCGATGGCAGCAGGTGCGGCAATCATCTGCTCACAGTATTTGGGACGAAAAGATGAAAAAGGCTGTAATGATGCTGCCAAACAGATTGTGCTTACCGTAGTAGTGATTTCATCTGCTATTATGATTATTGGCGTTGGCTTTCGAAAGCCGCTGCTTCATTTGATATTCGGAAGTGTCGAAGAAGCTGTTATGACTAACGCTCAGATGTATTTTCTGATTACGGCGCTTTCATATCCGTTTATAGCATTGTTTCAGGCAGGCGCAGCATTTTATCGTGCATGCGGAAATTCTAAGTTTACAATGAAAACAGCACTGATCGCAAATGTAGCTAATATTGTTGGAAATACATTGTTTATTTTTGTTTTACAGATGGGCGCAGCAGGAGCAGCCATTTCCACATTGATTTCACGAGCATTGTGTGCGTTTGTTGTTTTCTACGCACTGAGAAGGCCAGGCTATGCAATTCAGCTTAAGAATTATTTTTCTATTCGCCCAGACTTGAATCTGATAGTGAAGATTCTTGCAATCGGTGTTCCGTCAGGTATAGAAAATGGAATGTTCCAGTTTGGAAAACTTGCAATTCAGTCTACAGTATCATCACTTGGAACAGCAGCAATCGCAGCACAGGCGATGACAATCATTTTCGAAAATGTAAATGGAATGGCAGCAGTCGGAATAGGTATTGGATTAATGACAGTTGTTGGCCAAAGCATTGGTGCAGGACGGCAGGAAGAGGCAAAATATTACATAGTGAAGCTTGCCGGTTATGCAGAGATTGCGATGATTATAAGCTGTATTCTTGTGTATATTGCGGCGCGGCCGGTTACTGTACTGGCAGGCATGAGTGAAGAGAGTACCGCGCTTTGTATGCAGATGATTCTTGCCATCACGATTGTAAAGCCTCTTCTTTGGGTACCTTCGTTTACACCGCCAAACGGTTTTCGCGCAGCAGGTGATGTGCGATTTTCAATGATTACTGCGACATTGACGATGTGGCTGTGCCGTGTAGCACTTTCTATCTTTTTGATGCGTGTCGTAAAGACAGGTCCGATTGGTGTCTGGTACGGAATGTTCGCAGACTGGGGAGTAAGAGGCGTTATCTTTACAATTCGTTTTGTGAGAGGAAAGTGGCTTAGATTTAAGGTCATTTAAAATAATAATTCGCTCAAAGATAAGTCCTGCGACAAACCAAAATGGTGCAAAGTCAAGGCGTATCAGTCCATTTATATTTGTAGGATCACCAGTGTAATCCCACGGGCAGATGCCGAGTGTGCGAAGACGCAGGCCAGATGTATATTCCACAGCATATATACAAATGGTGTAAATTAGACCGCGCAGCACGATTGGCTTGTTGCAAAGCCGGCGCCAAATAGGTTCAATGAAAGCAGCAGATCCATAAATAGGAAACATTATAATAGAAGAGTGACCAGTCATGCTGTAGTCGTGAGCAAAAAGAGCACCCATTCCGGTGAAGAAGATTTCAATGAAAAGGCCGGTAAGGCCGCAGCGGATAAAATTTTGTCTCATAGGTGGAATCCTTTCGTAGAAGTGTAAAATAGTTACAATTTAGAATCTCCCGAAAAGTGACAAAATAAACGCGCAGCATAAATATAAGAGCAGGAAATAAAAGACAGCAAACTGATAAAAAGTAACAGGAAGTAATTAAATAAGAAAGGACAGACTAAAAGATGCAGATTGATATAAATGAACTCATTGAACTAGTAAAAAGCGTAAAGCCGATGTTTTTAAATCACACAGAGGCAGAGCATGTAACTGTGAAGGGACGTGCAGATTTTGTTACGCAGGTAGATATCCGTGTGCAGGAATATATGCGAAACGAGCTGTCAAAGCGATGGCCGGATGTACAGTTCATGGGCGAGGAAAAGGATAACAGCGACATTGATTTTAACGGTGCAGTTTGGATTCTAGATCCAGTAGACGGCACGACAAATCTGATTCATGACTTTAAGGATAGTGCATTGTCTCTAGGGTTGTGTGAACAGGGGCAGGTGACACTCGGCGTGATCTATCAGCCATTTCTTGATGAAATTTTCTGGGCACAGAAGGGAAAAGGCGCGTTCTGCAATGGAAAGCCGATTCATGTAAGTGACACACGGAAATTAGAGGATAGTCTTGTTGCCGTTGGAACAAGCCCATATCACCGTGATCTCACCGAGGAAAATTTTAATGCAATCCGCTGTATTTATGAGCACTGTGTGGATATTCGCCGTATGGGAGCAGCATCCGTTGATCTGGCATATGTTGCCTGTGGACGCGTCGAGGCATACTTTGAGCGAAATTTAAAGCCATGGGATTTTGCAGCAGGAAAAATTATTGTCGAGGAAGCAGGCGGACGAGTGATTGATATAAAAGGAAGCAGTGCAAACGCTATGGCACCGTCTGACATTATAGCGGGAAATGGTTATATCGAAGAAGATATAAAAAAGTTGCTGATTGAACGACGAATTCAATGACAAAGTTTAAAAAGTGTGCTATGATAATTTTGTCGAAAGGAATCACCTTTTGACGAAACAGGGCAGCAAGATACAAAAGATGCCGAAACCATACAGGATCACCCTACAAAAGACAACCTGTACGAAAGATGATTTTTACAAAAGATAAAATTCAGAAGTACAAAGGATAGCTTTTACAAAAGATGATTTACAATGTACCAAAGAAAAAGCGTTTTCTAAAAGTACAAAAGTGGATGCCTTCAAAAGAAAAGTAATACAAAGATACAAAAGACTGCCCTAGATTACAAAAGAGAAAAGATTGCAAAGATACTAAAGAGAAAGCCGCCGTGCGATAAGTGTAAAAGCTGATTGCATGGCGGTTTTACTATAGAAAAAGAAACTTGTAACAAAATTAGTTCCATGGTATCATATACATAACATATTATGGCAGTGAATTATCGAAAGGAGATTTAAATGGCACAGTTAAAGCTTCCGATTGGAATTGAAAATTTCAAAAAGATCAGAACAGAAGGATATTACTATGTGGACAAGACTGATGTGATAAGACAGATTTTAGAAGATGGCTGTTTCGTTACATTATTCACACGCCCACGTCGCTTTGGAAAATCATTGAATATGAGCATGCTTCGACATTTTTTTGAAATCGGTACAAACAGTGCGCTGTTTTCAGGTCTTTCTATTGCTGAAAATCATGAACTATGTCAAAATTATATGGGAAAGTTTCCTGTGGTATCGATCAGCTTAAAGGGAGTTAACGCAAGATCTTATAAGGATGCTTATGCGCTGTTGGTGAGTGTGATCAATGAGGAAGTTGGTCGTTTTCAGTTCTTATTGGAAAGTGATAAGCTTACAAAATTTGATAAAACACGTTTGGAGGCACTTCTTGATGAGCATATGACAAAAAGTACACTTATAGGTAGTTTGCGTAAGCTTACAATATTACTCGAGAAATATTATGGTCAGCAAGTTATTGTTCTAATTGATGAGTATGATGTGCCACTAGCGAAAGCCAACGAAAATGGTTATTATGAAGATATGGTTTTTTTGATTAGGGGGCTTTTTGAAAATGTATTAAAAACGAACGATAGTCTGAAATTTGCTGTGCTGACTGGGTGTCTGCGAGTCGCAAAGGAAAGTATTTTTACTGGATTAAATAATTTTAAGGTCTGTTCGATTACAGACAGCGATTTTGATGAGGCATTTGGATTTATCGACAGTGAGGTAAAATCGATATTGCAATATTATGGGCAGGAAACTCATTATACTGAAGTAAAAGAATGGTATGATGGATATCGTTTCGGAAAAGCAGACGTGTATTGTCCATGGGATGTGCTCAATTATTGTCGTGATCTTTTGAAAGATGAACAAGCACAACCTAAAAACTATTGGTTAAATACGAGTGGAAACGATGTAATTGAACATTTTATTGATAGTGTGAATGGGCAGCAGACGCTTACAAAAATTGAGCTAGAGCGATTAATCAGCGGAGAAATAGTTCAGAAAGAGATTAACGAGTTTATCACCTATAAGGAGTTGTACAATACATCTGAAAATTTATGGAGTACACTTTTTATGACAGGCTATCTTACACAACGAGGAAAAGCGGATGGAAATCGTTACAATCTTGTAATACCGAATAGGGAAGTGAGAAATATCATTACAGAGCACATACTGGTTAAGTTTCGGCAGGATATTAAAAAAGATGGCCAGATGGTGCAGCGATTTTGTCAGGCATTGGCTAATGGACAAGCACAGCAGGTTGAACAGATTTTTGCCACATATATGTCAAAGACGGTCAGCGTGAGAGATACTTTTGTGCGAAAGGCGATCAGAGAGAATTTTTATCATGGTATTCTGCTTGGCATTCTAAGCTTTAAGGATGGATGGACAGTAACATCAAATCGAGAATCTGGCAATGGATTCAGTGATATACTGATTCAAATTGATGATTCAGATATTGGAATTGTAATTGAAGTGAAGTATACTGAAGAAGGAAAGTCAATGGAAAGTGACTGTAATGCAGCTTTAAAGCAGATAGATGAAAAAAATTACACAGAAACATTGTATCAGGCGGGGGTAAAGCGGATTCTTAAATATGGAATTGCTTGCCAGATTAAAGATTGTAAAGTAATGCTGGAAGAGTAATAGATAGTAAAGGAGAAAAACTATGGAAATCAAAAAAGTAGCAATTCTAGGAGCAGGAGCGGTAGGCTCCTATGTAATAGAAGGAATTTCAGGATGCAGGGAGATTCGTCTTGGCGTAATCGCAGAGGGAGAACGAAACGCACGTCTTAAGAGTGCAGGCTGTACTATAAATGGAGTGACCTACCATCCAGAGGTATGGACCTATCAGGAAACAGACAATATTGATCTTTTAATTGTTTCATTAAAATATGGCGCATTGCCGACCGCATTAGATACAATCAAACAGGCAACTAGCAAAAACACCATTGTCATGAGTCTTATGAATGGTGTAGACAGCGAAGAAATAATAGGAGCAAAGATTGGCATGTCCCATATTCTTCCGGCTTTGATCAAAGTGGCATCCCACAAAGAGCCAGACGGCTATCAATTTGATCGCAAGTCCACAATTGGCATTATTTTCGGAGAGTATAAATCACCATTTCAAAGTGAACGAGTCAAAGCAGTCTGCGATCTTTTTGAAAAGAGTGATATAAGCTATCGCGTAACTGACTATATCCGCGAGGAGATCTGGAGCAAGTTTCGCCTAAATGTCTGCAATAATCTTCCACAGGCAATTCTCGGTGCGGGTGTAGGCTGCTATCGCGATAGTGTTCATATGAAAGCGATCAGCGAAGGTCTTCGCAGCGAAATAGAAGCAATTGCTGCTGCAAAAGGAATTGAATTTAGCAAAATCGAGTCATCTGCAAAAGGTTCTCCTGTCATGCCATCCGCTCGTTACTCCACGCTGCAGGATTTAGACGCAAAACGCCATACAGAGATTGACATGTTTTCCGGTGCGCTGATGCGCATGGGCAAAGAACTTGGCATTCCAACCCCATATAACGAATACACATATCACATGATCAAAGCATTAGAAGAAAAGAATGATGGA
>ERZ824600.5436-NODE-5436-length-10430-cov-7.391711_pt1 | contig 10430 bp, 10 predicted proteins | sample MGYA00519933_ERZ824600 | MGnify/ENA primary metagenome ERZ824600 (study PRJEB31778, sample SAMEA3449178) | human gut metagenome | biome: human gut; feature: human-associated habitat; material: faeces | place: United Kingdom | collected 2010/2012 ... | reverse complement strand
ATCGAGTATAAGTTGGCGAAGTGCTGCAACCCGATCTATGGCGACGAGGTGTTCGGTTTCGTCTCCACGCAAGGCATCAAGATCCACCGGATGGACTGCCCGAACGCACAGGAAATGTTCAGCCGTTTCGGTTACCGCATCATCCAGGCCAAATGGAGCGGTAAGGGGGACAACGGATATATCGTCACGCTCCGGGTCATCGGCCGTGACGACATCGCGATTGTCACCAACATCACCTCCGTCATCAGCAAGGAAACGGGCGTCACGCTCCGCTCCCTGAACATCGACTCGGTGGACGGGATCTTCCAGGGGAACTTCACGGTTATGGTGCGCGACACGACGGCGTTAAACATGCTGACCAAGAAGATCAATGCTGTGAAGGGGGTAAAGACGGTCGAAAGGTTAAACTCCTGAAACGAGTTATCCGTTGCAAACGAAATTGCATTCATAGCCCAATAGAAAATATGACGGACGGAATCAACACACTGCGCTATTCGGATTTTTTCCTGGCCATGTACTTCGACGGAGGAAAAAGTTGCTTACATCGGAACCATTCCCATGTGTTAGTTTACATGTACTCCGGTGAAATGGTCATTGATGAAAGAGAAAAAACCACCCGGCTGCATAAAGGTGATTGCGCCTTTATCCGCAAGGACTTCAGTGTACAAATGACCAAGCAGGCATGGAACGGGGAACAGTTCAAAGCCATATTCCTGATGTTTACCTCCAAATTCTTGCGTGGTTTTTACAATCGTCTGGACCGGGATGCAATACCCAAAGATGCCAAGCGAGATGAAATAAGCTTGTACAAGCTGCCGTCCAACCGCCCCGATATCGTAAGTCTGTTCGAATCCATGACACCTTACTTCGATTCGAACATCCAGCCGACAGAGGAGTTATTGCAACTGAAAATGATCGAAGGCATATATGTGTTGCTTAATACGAGCAAGAACCTGTATGCTTCTATCTTCGACTTTACGGACCCGTGGAAAATCGACATACTGGAATTCCTCGAAAGTAATTACATGAACGATATATCGATGGAAGAGATCGCCAATTATACCGGCCGCAGCCTATCCACGTTCAAGCGGGACTTTAAAAAGTGCAGTACGCTTTCCCCGCGGGAATGGTTGATACGCCGTCGTCTCGAAGCCGCCCGCGAGTTGATACGGAAAGGGGGACGCAAGGTATCGGATATCTGCTTTGAAGTAGGATTCAAGAACCTTTCCCACTTCTCGAAGATTTATAAAGAAACGTACGGCATTCCTCCGACAGAGGATACACAACCGGGAATCAGTCTCGCATAGGTTGCGGGACTTTTTTATTGTGGACTTTCCAACAAAGCATTTTGAACCACACAACAAAACCATTGCGCCACTACCCGCCTACCTTTGCATCAGAAAACGAAATAAAGAAAGAATAACATGAAGACTATCTTTGAAAAAGATTTATCGGGTGAAATAGTTTCGCCCAATGAGCCAGGTTACGAAGCGTTGATCACCGACATTTTCGCCACCATCCGAACCGCTACGGAAATGAATACAGGTTACCGCACTCCGGAAGAGGTACACGAATATATGAGCCGGATTCTCGGCAAACCCCTCGAAGAGAGCACGACGGTACTGCCGCCGCTCTACATCGACTACGGTAAGCCTGTCACGATTGGGAAGGGATGTTTCATCCAGCAGTGTTGTACCTTCTTCGGACGCGGCGGCATCACGATTGGCGATGAAGTATTCATTGGTCCGAAGGTCAACCTGATCACCATCAACCACGACCCGGATCCGGAAAACCGCAGCGCGACCTACGGCCGTCCGATCGTAATCGAAGACAAGGCATGGATCGGCATCAATTCAACCATCCTTCCGGGAGTACGCATCGGCTACGGAGCTATCGTCGGAGCCGGTAGCGTAGTGACTAAAGACGTGCCTCCCATGACGGTGGTAGCCGGCAATCCGGCAAAATTCATCAAGAAGATAGAAACGGGGAAAGGTATAAACGATAAATTAGATTAAGTTACTGATTGACAACACTCCCGATTCTCACAGTTTTCATAGGCTTGAGAACTTTTTCTCATCATCATGAGAATTTATTCTCATAGGCATGGGAAAAAATGCTCATCGGCATGAGAAAACTTTCCCCTGCACACAAGAAAGTTTTCTCATGCCGATGTGACAATTTTCCCGTGCCTACGCCCAAACGCTCTCCTTGGCATAAGAAAAATATAAACTCAGGATTTACCAACTATACTCTTCCTGATATTCATCATAAACCGGTTCGGTATCGATTCCGTTATTGACGAATATCTGCCGGATATGCTCCTGTTCGGAGGGCGTGACATGGCGTTCTTTATGAAGAATCCGGTAAAACATGCTTCGCCCGAAATAATAATATACCTGTCTTCTGACCGCAATCGCCTTTCGATAATTCAAGTCGTCAAACATACGGCTGATCCCCAATCCGTACACAGCCATCCGGTCAGCTTTGAAATACCGACAATTTTCACCATCCGGCGAAACATTATTCGGGTTTATGACAGGCACGGAATACCTGCTCTCCGGAATCCGAAGGGCAACTTGATAACGGAGGCATTTATCAGCCACTTTACACTGCCCGCAAAAGCAATGAGAAAAATCGAAAGGGACGGATTCGTAATTAAATTCAGGCTTCATCTGTTCTTCTATTTATAATTATTCTCAATCATTCCTTTACCGGTTTCAACCCCATCTTCTCCGCCCGTTGCAACATAAATGCACGGGCGGCTTCGTATTCATTGGGAATGATGCCGTCCAAAATGGCATCCTTAATGGCACTCTTCAAGGCACCTACCTGCTGGCAAGGAGAAAGGCCGAAAGTCTTCATGATTTCTTCACCACTGACCGGAGGCTGGAAATTACGGATACGGTCGCGTTCCTCCAAATCCTTCAGCTTCTGGCGTACCAACTGAAAATTATTAAGGAAGCGTTTCTTACGCTCCATATTCTTGGAAGTAATGTCGGCTTCGCACAGTGTCATCAGGTCGTCTATATCATCACCTGCCTCAAACAAGAGACGACGCACTGCCGAGTCGGTCACTACATCATCCGCTATCACAATGGGACGCATGTGCAGGCTCACCATTTTCTGCACATATTTCATCTTCTCATTCATAGGGAGCTTCATCTTGCGGAAAATATCGGGTATCATCTTCTCGCCAATGAAATTATGGTTATGGAACGTCCAGCCCGCACGGGGTTCCCAACGCTTGGTGGCAGGCTTGGCTATATCATGCAGAAGAGCTGCCCAGCGTAGCCAAAGGTTGTCGGTCTTCTTGCTGATGTTGTCGAGTACTTCGAGCGTATGGTAGAAATTGTCCTTATGGGCGCGTCCATTGCGCGTCTCCACGCCTTGCAGCCTAACAAGTTCCGGGAATATCAGTTCCAGCAGACCACAGCGGTCCAGCTCAATGAATCCCTTAGACGGAATAGGTGACAAGATGATTTTGTTCAGTTCGTCTGCAATGCGTTCTTTGGAGATGATGGAGATGCGTTCGCGATTACGCTCCAGAGAATCGAATGTCTCATCGTCAATATAGAATCCCAGCTGGGTGGCAAAACGGACACAGCGCATCATGCGCAAAGGGTCATCACTGAAAGTTATATCAGGGTCGAGGGGAGTCCGGATGGTCTTTTCCTTCAAGTCTCCAATACCGCCAAAGGGGTCGACCAACTCGCCATAACGCACCCGGTTCAGGCAAACAGCCAGTGCATTGATGGTAAAATCACGGCGGTTCTGGTCATCCTCCAATGTACCGTCCTCTACAATAGGCTTGCGGGAATCGTGTGTATACGATTCTTTTCTTGCACCCACAAACTCAACTTCCGTACCATAGTACTTCAATTGTGCCGTACCGAAATTCTTGAAGACGGAAACATGCGCCCCACGCCCCAGACGCTTACCCAGCGCCTCGGCCATGGCAATGCCACTGCCTACCACCACCACATCAATATCCTTGGAAGGACGTTGCAGGAAAATATCACGTACATATCCACCGACTACGTAACATTCCAATCCCAATTCATCAGCCGTTTCGGATATCCGCTTGAATATATCATCACTAAAATATTGCTTCAGTTCTTCTGCCGTCAAATCTATCATAAATAATGCGCTAATGTAATGAATACGCAAATGTGTTAATGGTCTATTAGCACATTTGCACATTAAAATGCTGCAAAGATAAAGATATTATTTCTATTTTTGTGGACTCTAACTCCAAGAACAACAAATATGAAAAAAGTAATACTCCTTGCATGCCTATGCTGTACACTCTTCTCTTGCGAAGATGTGGAGAAGAAGGCCGGTGAAAAACTACAAGCTGCCCGCGAAGCGTTTGAACTCGGCAACTACAATGAAGCGAAGATTCTGATTGACAGCATCAAGATGCTCTATCCCAAAGCGTTTGAAACTCGCCGTGCAGGCATCGGCCTGATGCAGGAAGTGGAACTGAAAGAGCAGGAAAAGAGCCTGGTCTATCTGGACAGTATGCTTCAAGCCAAGCAAAAGGATTTCGATGCAATCAAAGGGAAATACACCTTTGAAAAAGATGCCGAATACCAGAATATCGGCAATTACCTTCATCCTTCCCAAGTGATAGAAAAAAATCTGCATCGCTCTTTCCTTCGCTTCCAGGTAGACGAAAACGGAGTCATGAGCATGACTTCCATTTATTGCGGAGCCCATAATATCCACCATGTGGCCGTCAAAGTCACTGCTCCCGATGGTAGCTTTGCCGAAACACCCGCCGCCAAAGACAGCTACGAAACCACTGACCTCGGTGAAAAGATTGAAAAGGCAGACTTCAAACTGGGAGAAGACGGAAACGTCATGGGGTTCCTTTATCTGAACAAGGACAAGAATATCAAAGTCAACTATCAAGGGGAACGTCCCTATTCCATCACCATGACTGCCGCCGACCGCCAGGCCCTTGCCAGCGTCTACGAACTGGCACAACTGCTGTCATCCATGACGGAAATAAAGAAGAATATGGAAGAAGCCAATCTCAAAATCGAATTTGTAAAAAAGAAGATGGAAGAGAGAAAAGACAATGCACAAGAATAAAAAGAAGGAAACCGGATGATATATTCATTACTTAGTCATCCGGTTCCCTTTTTATTATCAGTAAAGCCTTACCAAACTAATTTAGGTAAATAACGGCTCAGACATGTACGCAAAGCAGACAGAGTGATGGGTTTTACCAACACTTCCGAGGCTCCGCACTCCAAGGCTTTTTCGCGGTCGGCAGTAAAGGCGTAAGCGGTCTGCATGATGATGGGAAGTTCCTTATCCTTCTTGCGAATAATCACCGTAGCATCCAGCCCGTTCATAATAGGCATTTTTATATCCATCAGAATAGCTTCCGCCTTGTCGCGATTCTCTTCGAACAAATTTACAATATCCTCACCATTCTTTGCCCATAGTATCTCGCATTTCTTGCCGATAATAGCCTTTATCAGTTTAAAGTTACTATCATCATCTTCCGCAACCAGAATAAGCGGACGGTAATCTCCTGACACTTTTTCTATTTCCATGACCTATGCGTTTTGTTTATATAGGGGCAAAGATATAAAAAATAATAGATTTGCACTATCTTTGCAGCTCATTAAAAAAATATATAATGATTTCTATAGACGGACTGGCCGTAGAATTCGGCGGAACTACTTTATTCAGTGACATATCTTTCGTTATCAACGAAAAAGACCGTATCGCCCTGATGGGTAAAAATGGAGCGGGGAAAAGTACATTGTTGAAAATCCTGGCAGGTGTAAGACAACCTACCCGTGGAAAAATCTCAGCCCCCAAGGACAGTGTCATAGCTTACCTTCCACAGCACCTTATGACGGAAGACGGACGTACCGTATTCCAGGAAGCGGCGCAAGCCTTTGCCCACCTGCATGAAATGGAAGCTGAAATAGAGCGCCTCAACAAGGAACTGGAAACGCGTACCGACTACGAAAGCGACAGCTACATGGAACTTATCGAGAATGTCTCCGCCTTAAGCGAAAAGTTCTATGCCATCGACTCCACCAATTACGAGGAGGATGTGGAAAAAGCACTGCTCGGACTGGGCTTTGTACGCGAAGACTTCAACCGCCAGACCAGTGACTTCAGCGGCGGATGGCGCATGCGCATCGAGCTTGCCAAGCTGTTGCTGCAAAAGCCTGACGTGCTGTTGCTAGACGAGCCTACCAACCATCTGGACATAGAATCCATACAATGGCTGGAAGATTTCCTTATCAGCAATGGAAAGGCTGTCATCGTCATCAGCCACGACCGTAAATTCGTAGACAACATCACCACCCGTACCATTGAAGTGACCATGGGACGGATATACGATTACAAAGTAAACTACTCCAAATACCTGGAACTCCGCAAGGAACGCCGCGAACAGCAACAGAAAGCCTACGACGACCAGCAGAAGTTCATTGCCGAAACCAAGGAATTCATCGAACGGTTCAAAGGCACCTACTCCAAAACCCTGCAAGTGCAAAGCCGCGTAAAAATGCTGGAGAAGCTGGAACTGCTGGAAGTGGATGAAGAAGACACTTCAGCGTTACGCCTCAAATTCCCTCCTTCTCCCCGCTCAGGCAATTATCCCGTCATCATGGAGGGAGTAGGGAAAAGTTACGGTGACCATGTGGTCTTCAAGAATGCCAACCTCACCATAGAACGGGGAGACAAGGTTGCTTTCGTTGGTAAGAACGGTGAAGGAAAGTCAACGTTAGTGAAGTGCATCATGAAGGAAATAGAACATGAAGGCACCCTCACGATAGGACACAACGTGCAGATTGGATATTTCGCACAAAACCAGGCCTCATTGTTGGATGAGAACCTGACCGTATTCCAGACCATCGACGATGTGGCAAAAGGGGAAATCCGCAACAAGATACGCGACCTGCTGGGTGCCTTCATGTTCGGTGGCCCCGAAGAGTCCATGAAGAAGGTCAAGGTGCTTTCCGGTGGAGAGCGCACGCGCCTCGCCATGATAAAGCTTTTGCTCGAACCGGTGAATCTGCTGATACTGGACGAACCGACCAACCATCTGGACATGAAAACCAAAGATATCCTGAAGCAAGCGTTACTGGATTTTGACGGTACCCTTATCCTCGTCAGCCACGACCGTGACTTCCTGGACGGACTGGTAAGCAAGGTATATGAATTCGGCAACAAACAAGTGAAAGAGCACTTGAGCGGCATCTACGAATTCCTTGAAAAGAAGAAAATGGACTCCCTCCGCGAACTGGAACGATAAGCATCTGCTAAACCCGGCGTCCGAACAAATGGCCGATACATATTGTTTTCATTTTACTAAACACTTAACTAAGAGATATTAAAATGAAACAATATGATGCCATCATAATAGGATTCGGCAAGGGCGGCAAGTTATTGGCCGCCGAACTGGCCGAACGGAATTGGAAAGTAGCCATCGTGGAACGTTCCCCTCAGATGTACGGAGGAACATGTGTAAACGTAGGATGTATCCCTACCAAAACTCTGATTCACGAATCGGAATATGCGGAAAAAAGATACTATGACGATTATAAGAACCAGTCCAAACTGTATGCACTTGCCGTGGCGCGGAAAGACAAGCTTGTATCCTTCCTGTGTGAGAAAAATTATGAAAATGTAAAAAACAAGCCTAATATAACCCTCTATGACGGAACTGCTTCTTTCTTGTCCGAAAATACAATCCGTATAGTCTCCGGCAAGGACGAAACGATTCTTGAGGGAAAAGAGATATTCATCAACACCGGGTCCACCCCTATCCTGCCTGCCATCGACGGACTCAAGGAGAGCAAGTACGTATATACCAGTGAGACCTTGCTGCAATCGAACAAACTGCCCGCACACCTGCTCGTCATCGGCGGCGGTGCTGTCGGATTGGAGTTTGCCACTATGTATGCAGGCTTTGGAAGCCATGTCACACTGCTGGAAGCGGGAAACCGCTTTCTGCCTAAAGTGGACCGCGACATTGCCGCCTCCATGCTGGAAGCATTGAACCGAAAGCGTATCAATGTCCGGTTGAACGCCCGTGTCCAATCCGTGTACGACACAGCCGAAGGAATAACTCTGACCTATACGGACAGTGCAAACGGCACTCCCTACTACCTGAAAGGAGATGCCTTGCTGGTAGCCATCGGCCGCAAGCCTATGACTGCAGAGCTGAATCTGGAAAAAGCGGGTATACAAACAGACAAGCGGGGAGCCATCGTTGTCGACAACCAATTACGGACTACAGCCCCACACGTATGGGCCCTGGGGGACGTAAAAGGAGACGAACAGTTCGACTACTTGTCCATCGATGATTTCCGTATCATCCGTAATCAACTCTTTGAAAACAAAAAAAGGAGTACAAAAGACCGGTATCCAATCCCCTTTGCCATTTTCACCGACCCACCGCTGGCACATATAGGACTGACGGAAGAGGAAGCGATGAAGAACGGTTATTCCATACATGTGGCACGTATCCCTGCTGCCATGATTCCACGTGCCCGTACGCTACACAGCATAGACGGTATGCTCAAAGCTATTGTAGACATCCATACCGGACGGATTCTGGGTTGTACCCTACTTTGTGCCGATGCACCAGAAGTAATCAATACCGTAGCATCAATCATGAAAACGGGACAGCGTTACCATTTCCTGCGGGACTTCATTTTCACCCACCCCAGCATGAATGAGGGATTGAATATGTTATTCAAACCTTTTTAGCATTTTCTATTTGGTAATTAAGTCCTTAACCTCTATCTTTGCATCCGTCCAAAGATAGAGGAATGAAAAAGAAACAGTACATAACCTATATTCTTTTTTTCATCAGCTTGATAATGCTGGTGATACCCGTCATTCCCCACCATCATCATGCCGACGGAATGATATGCATGAAGAATGATATCACCGCCGATTGCTGCGGACACCGTCATAGCCCGGGCAACGAGCACTGCTGTTGCGACACGGGATGCATGACAACCCACTTTGTACAACAGACGCCCAGCTCTTCCAATGATGTGTGTTCACATCCGGATGCCTTGTGGGCAGTTACCCTACTCATTGAACCTTTTTCCAAGTTACTCATCCTACCCGAGTTTGACATAAGCAGGCAGGAGTGTATCTATCTGGAATCTCTTCATAGCACATTTATCATATGTGCTACGGGACTTCGTGCCCCTCCGTCTCTTCTTGCTTAACTGTTACCGGAACATCACCGGGACAGATTTCTATCCGGCATAAGGAACAATGCAATTTGGTTGCACGCCCTATGCCCTAACTTTGTATTCAAAATCAAAAATGTCGGGAAAGCTGAAATCTCATACCGTTTCATAATTTCAGCACCTTCCCCTTCTTCCGTGTTAAACTTCACGCAAACAAAACGGGGATTCAAATACTCTCCCATCTCCGATTTCGGAAATATCGTGTTCGCCATGTACTTGCACGGCATACACCACGACGTGTACATGTCAACAAACACCAACTTTCCCTCTGCCTTCGCTTTATCCAAAGCTTTATCCAGTGTCAACTCCTCAAAATTCGTTTGGGCAAAAGCCCCCACTTGCAGCATCAATAACGCCACAACAAATAATAAAAATTTCTTCATAACACAAAAATTAAAATAGATGACCTCCACACGCACCGAAGAGGTCATCCGAACTATAAATCAACTAATTGTAAATGTAAATATTTGAAGGTAACTTGGACAAAAATCCTGTCGGATTATACCCGTACCACAACATCTTTTTCACCTTTCCACGCCCCTCGAGAGTTCTCTCCGGTCTTAAAACCAAATTTCCATTATCATTCTCTTCAAAAGCGTACACGCTATAATCTTCCCCGGAACAAGTAGCCGCCATCAAACGGTTAAACGTATAATTATACTGAATGGCATCCCACGAATCACTTAGATCATAGTTATTACCCACGAATTTCAAGAAAGTAACCTCCCCATCAAACACATGACAATCCTTCACGAACCGGTCATTCTCAATATCGTAATAATGCAAAACATTATCCTTGACGAAATAAAGAATCCCTTTATCCTGGTGTAAAGTGTAAAAATCAGCCGTCGGGAACTCAGGACAAGCAGACACCTCTATCGTCCGGTGAAAACGTATCGGACTATAAGCCCCGTAGGCCGTTGCCTCCCTAAAATTTAAACCGTACAATTCCACTTGTTCCGTGTTTCCTTCTTACGCATCAACGCATAACCGATTCCCGGACCATAAGCAGGATTCGGCGAATAATTAGGATCCAGATTCCCGTGCGTTTGTCCGAAGAACAGCAGATCGGCATCCATATTATTACTAGAAATTTGCACATCATCGCCTTCCCGATAAGTATCCGGGAAATAAGATAACGCATCGTCGCCCACCATCACAAAAGAAGAAGTAAGTTCATCATAT
>ERZ824600.5430-NODE-5430-length-10438-cov-2.674853_pt1 | contig 10438 bp, 9 predicted proteins | sample MGYA00519933_ERZ824600 | MGnify/ENA primary metagenome ERZ824600 (study PRJEB31778, sample SAMEA3449178) | human gut metagenome | biome: human gut; feature: human-associated habitat; material: faeces | place: United Kingdom | collected 2010/2012 ... | reverse complement strand
CAAAGCCAAAAACCACGTCGATATCTGCACCGACTTAGGACTCATCGATTACGAAAGGGGCGTTAAGCTTTCGGGCGGCGGATATTGGCTGTATAAAGGCGACGGCGCAAGGCTCGAATGGGCGCTTTTGAACTTCTTTATTTCCGAACACTTAAAGGACGGTTACGAATTTATCCTGCCGCCCCACCAGCTGGGCTACGGCTGCGGTCTGGGCGCGGGGCAGTTCCCGAAATTTTCGGACGAAGTCTATTGGCTGGACGTCGACGCCGACCGCGAGAAGAACCGCTTTATGCTTCCCACGGCGGAAACGGCGCTCGTCAATCTGTATGCGGGCGAGATTTTGGAAGAATCCAGCCTGCCCATGAAGCTGTTTGCCTATACGCCCTGCTACCGCAAAGAGGCGGGCTCCTACCGCGCAGAGGAGCGCGGCATGATCCGCGGGCACCAGTTCAACAAGGTGGAGATGGTGCAGTACGCCCACCCCGCGCGCTCGGCGGAGGCGTTTGAGGAGCTGGTAAAGAAAGCGTCTTCTCTGGTGGAAAAGCTGGGGCTGCATTACCGCGTCTCCAAGCTGGCGGCGGGGGACTGCTCCGCTTCCATGAAGCGCACGTACGATATCGAGATCTGGATCCCCTCCATGGGCATCTACAAGGAGGTCTCTTCCGTCTCCAACGCGGGGGATTATCAGGCGCGCAGAAACAACACGCGCTATCGGGACAGCAGAACGGGAAAACCCGCTTACGTCCATACGCTGAACGGCAGCGGGCTTGCCACTTCCCGCGTGTTTCCCGCGCTCATCGAACAGTATCAGAACGAGGACGGTTCGGTCACCGTGCCCGAAGTGCTCCGTCCCTTCATGGGCGGGCTGGAGGTCATCCGATGAAGGGCTATCGCCTCGTCTCGCCGGAGGCGTATACGGGAAATCCCTTTACGGTGATCGGAAAGGAATGGCTGATCGTCGCCGCCGGAACGCCGCAGCGGCACAACGGCATGACGGCGAGCTGGGGGAATATGGGTGTTTTCTGGGGAAAACCCGCCGTGACCGTCTATATCCGCCCGACGCGCTACACCAAGGAATTTGTGGACGGAAGCGATCTCTTTACGCTGTCGGTCTTTTCAGAGGATTACCGCCCCGCACTCAATCTGTTCGGCACAAAATCGGGAAGGGACTGCGACAAGGACGGGGAAGCGCATTTGACGCCCTTCGCAGTGGACGGAACGGTCGCCTATGCGGAGGCAAAGACGGTCTTCGTATGCAGAAAGCTCGCGCACGCGGATCTCGATCCGGCGCGGTTCGACGATCCCTCTGCGGACGGGAAGTGGTACCCGAAGAAGGATTATCACACGGCGTACATCGCCGAAATTCTGGCAATTTACGAAAAGGAATGATCTGATTATACGGAAAAGGCAGCCCGCCGTGCGGCGGGCTGCCTTTTAATCATGGCTTGATTCATGCGCTCTGCCTCATTCCGGCGACGCTTCGTCCGGAACATACGAGCGCAAAAGGGAAAGATAGACGCCGGCGGTCCAGCCCATCATGGGCGGCGTTTCATATTCCCCGGTGACGGCGACGGATCCCGTCGTCGCGTCGTATTTTTCCCAAAGCTGGCCGGTCTGCCGGAATACGGAACGCACGGTGCGGAGAAATTTCCCCGCGGGGACGGCCGCTCGGCCGCTGCCGCACGCGGCCAGCGCCTCCACGGCAAAGTAAACGAGGGGCGCCCACATGGAGGGATAGTCCCACTGATCGAATTTTTTGTCCTCTCTTTTTTCGCAGGCGGCCATGCCGAACGGGCAGTCCAGCCGCTTAAGCAGGGTCTCCGCGGCGGACGCGTCTTTGGAAATGCCGGCGGCAAAGGGAAAAAACATGCCTGCGTGGAAGAGCGCCGACCGGCGCTTTTCCCGTTCGTTGTAGTCGTAATACAGTCCGTGTTCGCCCAGCATGTACGCATCCATCAGCGCCTTTCTTTGCACAGAATAATCGAGATAGCGCCCGGATAAGGCGGTTTGGCCGATAGAAGCGGCGAGCGCGGAGACAATGATTTCCGCTTGATACAAAATCGCGTTCAAGTCTACCGCCGCGTAGTCCGCGCCCGCATAGCGATTGCCCTCGCCGGCAAAGCGCGGGGTGAAGTCCCAGCCGCTCTCCGCAATGGCGAGAAAGTGCGCGCCCTGCGCCGATTTGTCCAGGTAGGAATCCGGGTTTTCGCCCACTCTTTCCGAAATGGCGAGGCAGAAGGAAACGAGTTCTTCGGCGGAGGCGCAGTGCCCGTAGCCGTTGAGTCCGCTGGGAAGCAGCCTGCGGTTCATCCAGAACTCATGTTCCTTTACGACGGCGGGGAGGTATTGCTCGGCGATCTCCTTATTCCGATTCCGGGCGATATAGTAATCGAAGACCGCGCGTGCAAAGAGGGGAGGCTGGCTTCTGTTTTGCAGAAAGTCGGCGTTGGGAACGTATCCCAGCCGTTCGACAAACAGCTTCATATTGTCCAGATTGTTCCGAACCTGCGTAAATTCGCCGCACGCGAGCAGGGCGAGATCGGTAAAATAAGTATCCCAATAGTAAAAATCCGAAAAATACGCGTCCCAGCTCGGCACGGTAAACGGCTTTAAGCCGTTCTTTCCCGGCTTGATCGTCCTGTGAAGATTTTCCTCAATGTATGTCCTGACCTGATCGCTCATGTTTTTTCCCTCTTTTTAACGCTTTGCCAGATAGACCATCAGCACAGCGATGTCCGCGGGGTTGACACCAGAGATCCGCCCCGCCTGCCCGAGATTCGCCGGGCGGACTTTGTCCAGTTTCTGGCGCGCTTCCAGGCGGAGGCCGTCGATGGCGAGATAGTCGATGTCGGGGGGGAGCATTTTTTCCTCCAGCTTTTTCGCCCGTTCTACCTGCTCGTATTCCTTCTGTAAATATCCCTCGTAGCGCGCGCCCGTCTCCAGCGTCTCCAAAATGTCCGGCGGATAGCCCTGAAACGCGCCGAACGCCGCGCCGATTTCCCTGACGGAGATGCCCCGCTTGATCATATCCCGGTAAGATACGCCGCCGCAGAGCGTTTCGCTGCCCCGTTCTTTCAGAAATTCGCCGCAGATCTTGGGGGAGAGGATCTCCCGGCTCTCCGCCTCTCAAAGACGCTTCGCCGTATCCTTTCTTTCTGATATAACTTCCGTTGTCCGCGCCGGCAGGTATCGTAAGACTTATCGTAGTCGATTTACGCTGATAGCCTTTGCCTCCGCAAGTAGGACATTTTTCAAGTATTATTTTACCCTTGCCGCCGCACGCGTCGCACGCTCCCTGCCTTACAGACCTGAATATACTGTTGCCCGAAACGTACTGTATAGTTCCCGTTCCTTTACATTTATCGCAGGTCTTATACTGCGTTCCGTTCTTCGCGCCCGTCGAACGACAGTCGGGACAAGGCTCTTTTCTGCTGTAAGTAATGTCTTTTTTACAACCTTTCGCCGCGTCGAGGAAGGATAGTTCGACTTCGAGTTTAATGTCCTCACCTTGTTTTTCCTCTTCCGTTTCGCCTCTGCCGCCGCCCATGAACGAGCCGAATATATCGCCGAATATGTCTCCGAATCCGCCGCTTCCGAAACCGCCCGTACTGCTGCCGCTGAAACCGCCGCTGCCGAATCCTCCGAAGCCCCCGAATCCGCCGTTAGCCGCGCCCGGGTTTTCGAGTTCATAGTCGTACTGCTGTCTCTTTTGCGGATCGGAAAGCACCTCGTTCGCTTCGTTTATCTCTTTAAATTTTTTAGCGCATTCTTCGTCGTTGGGATGAAGGTCGGGGTGATATTGTCGCGCGAGTTTCCTGTATGCAGATTTAATATCGTCCTGAGAAGCCTTCTTGTCAATGCCGAGAACTTCGTAATAATTTTTCGCCATATTATCCTTTTACTAATTTACAAGTCGTCTCGGACAGAATAATCTGCCCGAGACAACCGTCATTTACTCATTTTTCGTTAAATCTTATTGATGGAATTCGGTGTCGCCGTTATCGTCTGCGTTCGCGCCTTCCGCGTTCGGCTGACCCTGCTGAGCCTGCTGATAGAGTTTGGCGAATACGCCTTGTACGTCGTTAGAAAGTTTTTCCGTAGCCGCTACGATTTTATCGTTATCGTCCGAGTTCAAAGCCTCTTTCGCTTCTTTTACCGCGTTTTCAACGGTCGTTTTATCCTCTTCGGAAAGTTTGTCGCCGCTGTCTTTTACGGTCTTTTCAACCTGGAAGATAAGACTATCGAGTTTGTTCTTATTGTCGACCGCCTCTCTTCTCTTCTTATCTTCGGCTTCGTACATTTCCGCTTCTTTGACCGCTTTCTGAATATCTTCTTCGGAAAGGTTTGTCGAGGAAGTAATCGTTATATCCGCCGCTTTCTGAGTTCCGAGGTCTTTCGCCGTAACGTGAACTATGCCGTTCGCGTCGATATCGAACGTAACTTCGATCTGAGGAATACCTCTCGGAGCCGGCGCAATACCCGTAAGGTTGAACTGTCCGAGCGTCTTGTTATCCTTTGCGAACTGTCTTTCACCCTGTAAAACGTGAATGGTAACTTCCGACTGATTATCCGCCGCCGTCGAGAATATCTGAGATTTCTTAACGGGGATAGTCGTATTCTTGTCGATAAGTTTCGTGAATACGCCGCCGAGCGTTTCGATACCGAGAGACAACGGGGTTACGTCGAGGAGAAGTACGTCTTTGACTTCGCCCGTTAAAACGCCGCCCTGAATAGCCGCGCCGATCGCGACGCATTCGTCGGGGTTAATACCCTTGAACGGCTCTTTGCCCGTCTCAGCCTTTACAGCCGCTACGACTGCGGGGATTCTCGTCGAGCCGCCGACAAGGATTACTTTTTCGATGTCGTTGTAAGTAAGTCCGGCGTCTTTCATAGCCTGTCTCATAGGAGCCTTGGTAGCCTCTACGAGGTCGCCCGTCATAGTATCGAATTTATCTTTCGTAAGCGTTACGTCAAGGTGTTTAGGACCGTTGGCGTCCGCGGTTATGAACGGAAGGTTGATGTTCGTCGAGGTCATGCTCGAAAGTTCGATTTTCGCCTTTTCCGCAGCCTCTTTGATTCTCTGCATAGCCATCTTGTCGTTAGAAAGGTCTATGCCCTCTTTCGCTTTGAAGTCGGCTACTACGTAGTCCATTATTCTCTTATCGAAGTCGTCGCCGCCGAGCATACAGTTACCGTTCGTGGCAAGAACTTCGAATACGCCGTCGCCGATATCGAGAATCGAAACATCGAACGTGCCGCCGCCGAGGTCGTATATCATTACTTTGTGAGATGTCTTATCTTTGTCAAGTCCGTAAGCAAGAGCCGCCGCGGTAGGTTCGTTGATTATACGAAGTACGTTAAGTCCTGCAATCTTACCTGCGTCCTTAGTCGCCTGTCTCTGGCTGTCCGTGAAGTATGCGGGGCAAGTGATTACCGCGTCCTTTACGGGTTCGCCGAGGTACGCTTCGGCGTCTTTTTTAAGTTTTGAAAGTATCATAGCGGAAATCTCCTGCGGAGAATACTGCTTTCCGTCGATATTTACTTTATAGTCGCTTCCCATGTGTCTCTTTATGGAAATGACCGTTCTATCGCTATTCGCGACTGCCTGTCTTTTCGCTATCTGTCCGACAAGCCTTTCGCCGTCTTTCTGAAATCCTACTACCGAGGGAGTCGTTCTCGAACCTTCGGCGTTCGCTATTACGACGGGATCGCCGCCTTCCATTACCGCTACGCAAGAATTCGTTGTTCCTAAATCTATACCAATTACTTTACTCATAATATCTATCTCCTTTTTTATATAATCTATCTTTATTTGATTACGGATACCTAAGCGTATCTCATAATCTTTTCGCCGAGTTTATATCCTCTGCCGAAAACCTGTTTTATCGTCTCGACTTCCTCGTCTCCCTCTGCGGGAACGGTCATTACCGCGTTCGCGGTCATCGGGTCGAACTTGCTTCCGACTTCGGGCGAAAACTCGACTACGCCGAGCGAGGCGAGGGTCTCGTGATACTTTTTAAGAAGTTTCTCGATTCCGTCTCTCGTGTTGTCGTCAAGTTGCATTTTAAGCGCCCAATCTAAACTGTCGCCTATCGGCAATATCTTCTCTATCGCCGACTTTCTGCCGTCGTCGTACGCCGCGCGAATTTCTTCGCCTTTTCGTCTTCGGACGTTTTCACAGTCCGCTCTGGCTCTTAAATAATCGTTTTTCGCTTCTTCGCTTTCCGATTTGAGTTTCTCTAAATTCGATTTTAACTCGTCGGACTCCGAAAAAGCCTTTCTCAAAGCGGCTTTCGCCTCTTTTTCCGTCATTTTATCTATTTCATCCGCCTCTTTTTCGGCTTCGTCTTCGATTTCTTCCAAAGGTTCTTTACCCTCTTCCGTTTCTTCGATTTCGGCTTCCTTTTCGTCGGACTTCTTCTCGGACTCTTCGTTCAATCTGTCCTTGAAGAATTTTTTCTTTTTTTCGTTTTCAGTCATTATTATTTGGTACGCCTCCTTTAAACCCCTTTTTCGGATAAAATGCTTTCAAGTATCTTTCCGACGTTTTCAAGTACGGCTACTACTTTCTGATAATCCATTCTGATGGGGCCTATAACTCCGTAAGTGCCGAGTTTCGTTCCGTTTGCCGTGTACGTCGCGGTAACGAGCGAACATTCTTTGGGAATTTCGTCGTAACCGTCCGAACCGATTTTGACGTTTATCTTGATGTCTCTGTTGTCGCCTATGAGTAGATTCATTACTTTGTCCTTGCTCGTAACGACTGACAGGAAATTCTTGATTTTGTTTATGTCGGCGTACTCGGGGTGGTTGAGAATTTTATCCTCGCCGGCCGTAACAACGTCGTCGTCTTTCGTCGTCATATACACTTTCAACGCCTCGATTACGTTAAGGAAAATGTTTTTGTAGCCGAGGAAGTCGTCGCGAAGTTCGGGGTTTAAAACGCAAACCTCTTCAAAACTCCTGCCTCTGCACATATTGTCCATAACCTTTTCGGCGTCTTTCAACTGCTCGTCGGTCATCGTTTCGGGTATTTCGATAAAATTGTCTTTCAAAAGACGAAACTCTGTGACAATCAGCACGAGCGCGCTGCTCGGTTTATATCTGAAAAACTTGACGCTCTCGATTTTCTCCGTCGTATCGTGACTCTGAATACCGACCGAAGTATACGAAGTGAGTTCGCTGATTACCTTAGTGGTATTTTTGATTACCTCTTCCATATTGTCGGCTTTCTCAAGAAAAATCTTCTTGATATAGTCGAGGTCTTTCACGCTGAGTTTATCCTTTACCATCAATTCGCTGACGTAAAGTTTATACGCTTCGGCGGAAGGAACCCTGCCGGACGAGGTATGAAGTTGAGTGAGATACCCGAGTTCTTCGAGCGCGGACAGTTCGTTTCTTATCGTCGCTGAACTGATATTTTTCAGATGCCTTTCGGTAAGACTTTTTGAAGAAACGGGAACCGCGGTTTCGATATAGTCGTCTACAACGTATTGAAGTATCTTCTTTTTTCTATCCGTCAATTCCATACTATCCTTTCCTTTTCGTACTGATTTATCGGCAAAACGTTTTAGAAACGCTTGTCTTATCGAAGCACCCGCGACTCCGAAACAGTTCGGAATGTTTGGCACTCTTTATTTTTGAATGTTAGCACTCTTTTACTTTGATTGCTAAATTCACCCATATTATAATTTGTGAAGAAGAGTTTGTCAAGGGTTTTCGCATACTTTTTTAAAAAAATTTTTCGGTATATTTTTTGGGATACATATATAATGAAAAGACAGAGAACGTTGAATAAAATATGCGGCAAAGAACGCGGGATAAACTACGCGGCGAAAAAAAACAAAAATAAAATTAAATTTATAAAAAGCATAATCTGACGAAAAAAACATACACGTTTTTCTTGACATTCCCTGTAATCGATTATGAAAAAAAGCATAAAAAAAACGGCGGTTCCCCGCCGTTAAAAAGAATCATCTCTTTTTTAAGCCTTTGAAAACAATCGCCTGCGCCATCATTACTGAATTTTCTCGCAACTCCCTTATAAAAAAAGGAGCTATAAACGTTGTTATAATCTGCGCTATTAAAGACGCAATGGCCGCGCCTACGCTTGCAAGACGCGGGATTAAAAGAAAGTTTAAACCGACATTCGATATTGCAGCAGCCAAATACAAGTATTTGAGATATTTCTGCCTATCCATACAGACAATCCATGCGTTTCTCGCAACGCCCAAATAAGAAAATGCGGTATACCAAGTAATAACCTGCAAAGGAGCAACTGCGCCGAGATATTCTTTTCCGTACAGAAGTTTTACAACAATACCTCCAAAAACTACAAATAAAATAGAAACCGTTATAGAGACGTAAAAAACTATGGCATATAACATCTTATTCTTTCTGCAAAATTCGTCTCGGTCTGTTTTGAAAGCTTCCACAATGACGGGATAAAACGATTCTATTATCGCAGACAAAACAAAACACCACATATTGCAAAGAGATACCGCAGTAGAATAATATCCTATTTCCGTATCGGATATCATGTGTTTTAGCATGATCTTATCTGTTTGTCCGTATATGGCAACCATTAGGCCCGGTAATATAAAATGCATGCTTTTTTTCAAAAGCACTTTGCCGTAGTCTTTTGAAAAACTAAGTTTTTGTCCGCTATTTTTTTTGTATGAAATTAAAAACAATATTGCTATACATATACAATCGATAGACGTGGCAAAAGCAAAATAGGTAACGGGTTTTTGAAAAATCAATAATATTACTCTGTATCCCGACGTAACAACATACGCAATCAATGTTATGATTGCCGTTGTTTTTGACTGAAGCCTCGCCTGAAACCAATAATTAAACGTGTCGAATATCTGAAACAACAATCCTATCGTACAAAGCGCAACAACAAGAATTGTCGTTTTTTCTCCCATATCTACGATAAAAACAATACCTATTATAGTCAAGGCCGATAAAAAACTGGAAATCGCCCTAAGTCCAAGCGTAGTACCGATGATTTCGCCTGTTGCGTCAGGATTGTTTATAAACTCGTTTACTATAACAGAATTGATACCAAGCGTGCAAAAACTCGAAAAAAATGCCGTATAAGCCCCTGCATAATTTATCAACCCGAAATTTGAAGGTCCAAGATATCTGGCGGTAATTACCCCTACAATAAGGTTAATAAGCATTTGGACTATTTTACCGCCAATTATCCACCCCGCATTTTTCGTAACTTTACTGTGTAATATTTCTTTAATCATTTAGTTTTTTTATTACCTTTGCGGGAACGCCGCCGACAAGAGTATTTTCGTCGACGCTCTCTGTGACGCAAGCGCATCCTGCAACAACGCTTGAATTTCCGATTTTTATGTTATTCAAAACAGTAACTCTACCGCAAATCCAACAACCGCTACCTACTTCCTGCGTGAAATTACACCCGTCGCCTGCACGTCTTTCAGGATTTCCGATTTTATGACCGCCGGTCTGAAAAGTTACCTCAGGCGCAATGTCGCAATTGTCTCCTATGATTACTTTTCCGTTTCCGTTTACCTTCAAATTTTTCCCAATCCAACAATTCTTTCCGACTGTTAAACTGCCGTAAATCTCTACTGGTCCGACAATTTTCGTTCCTTCTCCGATGTCGTATCCTATTGAATTAAGCAACCTTCTTTTGCGCTCGAAATGCTTTACTCCTTTATATATCTTATTCACGCGAAACATAGCCCATCGTCTGCGCAAACTATTAAAAATAGATTTAATCATTATTACTCTTATACCAATTGTTTTTTATTTTTTCTGCCATGCTGCATGGACCGCCGATATATATATCATTTGCGTTTTCACCTTTTAAAAGCCCCGAACAAATAGTCAACAATCTATCTCCCGCAACATCGGCATTCCACGTTGTCATTAAAGACGCGTACGCATTTTTCCCCATGTCTGAACATTTCTTCGGATTATCAAGCAAGTATTTTACCTTTTCAAATAGGTCTCTTTCATCTCCGTTTTTGTATATAAAACCGTTTTCGCCGTCGTTTATCAAAAACGGAACAGAACCTATCGCATGACTTGCAACTACCGCGCAAGCGCTGTTCATACTTTCGTTTAAAACTGCTCCCCAACCCTCGTTAAAGTCGGAAGTGAACAGGAAAATCTCAGACTGTTCCATATACCGTCTTACTTCTTCGGGCTTCATAGAACCGAGCATTTGAACACAATCTTCAAGATTCTCTGACTTTATCATATCGCGGATTTTATTTTCCAATTCCCCGTTACCTATTAAAGAGAGTCTGAATTTATATCCCGATTGTTTTAACCGTTTAGCAACTCGTATCGGGACTTCAGGATGTTTCAAATCAATAAACCGCGCAGTCCATAAAATCGAACCGGACGTTTTATTGTCAATCAACTCTTCTATATCGTCATATTTTTTTACAGT
>ERZ824600.5429-NODE-5429-length-10439-cov-2.991237_pt1 | contig 10439 bp, 6 predicted proteins | sample MGYA00519933_ERZ824600 | MGnify/ENA primary metagenome ERZ824600 (study PRJEB31778, sample SAMEA3449178) | human gut metagenome | biome: human gut; feature: human-associated habitat; material: faeces | place: United Kingdom | collected 2010/2012 ... | reverse complement strand
GCCAAGGAACGCGCCAAACGGGGACAAATCGCTTTCCGCATCGGCGAGTGCTACCGACGCCTCAATGCCGCCCCCCGCTCGGCAGCAGGTTACCAAAACGCCGTGCGCTATGACTACCCCGACAGCACCGCACTCTTCTACCTGGCTCGCGCCATGCAGATGCAGGGCAAATACAAGGAGGCTCAAAAAAATTACAACGCCTTCCTCACTCTTAAACCCGATGACCGCATGGCCGAAAACGGCTTGCGGGGCTGCGAAGCCGCTCCGGGCTGGAAAGCCTCTCCTACCCGCTATGTGGTGAAACGGGCCGACCTCTTCAACTCCCGCCGCAGCGAGTGTGCCCCCATGTTTCTCGGCACCGACAACGACCTGCTCTACTTCTGCTCCACCAACGACAAAGCCTCGGGCGACAAGAAGAACGACATCACCGGACTGAAAAACAACGACATATTCTTTGCCCGAAAAGATGAAAAGGGCGCCTGGCAACGCCCCGAACCGGCCGAAGGCAGCCTCAACACCGAAAACGACGAGGGCATCATCTCCTTCTCGCCCGACGGCAACACGATGTACCTCACCCGGGCCCGACACGAAGAGGGGGTGAACACCTCGGTCGAGATATGCACCTCATCGCGCAACGATGCCCAGTGGAGCGAAGCACAGCTGTTTGAGATAACGGGCGATACCCTATCGGCCTTTGCCCACCCGGCCGTCTCACCCGACGGGAAATATCTCTATTTCGTCTCGGACATGCCCGGCGGCTATGGCGGCAAAGACATCTGGCGCATCGACCTGACCGAGCGCGGTACGGGAGTCGAGAACCTCGGCGTACAGATAAATACGCCGGGCGACGAAATGTTCCCCTACATCAAGTCGGACAGTACGCTCTATTTCGCCTCCGACGGCCACCCGGGCATGGGCGGTCTCGACCTGTTCAAGGCCACGATGAACGAGTTCGGGGTGTGGAAAATCGAGAACCTCGGTTATCCCATCAACTCGGCCGGCGACGACTTCGGCATCACCTTCGAGACAGGGCGGGAAGCCGGATTTTTCAGTTCCAACCGCAACGACGCCCGCGGCTACGACCATCTGTACAGTTTTGAGTTGCCCGTCATCGAGGTGTGGATTACGGGAATGGTCATGGACCAGGACGAAGAGCCCATTCCCAACGCCATCATTCGCATCGTGGGTAAAGACGGGTCGAACCAGAAGGCCTACTCCAAAGAAGACGGCTCCTACAAGTTCCGCCTCGACCTGGGCATCGACTATGTGATGATGGCCGGCTGCCAGGGATTCCTCAACTCGCGGGGCGAATTTACCAGCGATGCCGAGGAGCGTAACGAGACCTATGGCCTCGACTTCATACTGGCGGCCATCAACAAGCCGGTCATCGTGGAGAATGTCTTCTACGAGTTTGACAGCGCCGACGTTACCCCCGAATCGGCCGCCGCCCTTAACGAAATCATACAGATGCTCGAAGACAACCCCAACGTATCCATCGAACTGGGTGCGCACACCGACATGATAGGTAACGAGAATTACAACCTCCGCCTCTCGGAACGGCGCGCCAAGGCGGTTGTCGACTACCTCATACAACACGGCGTGGCGGCCGACCGCCTCACCCCGAAAGGCTACGGAAAGAGCCAGCCCCGCACCATCACCCGCAAGCAGGCCCGCGAATATCCCATGTTCAAGGAGGGCGACGTGCTTACCGACGAGTACATTCGTGCCCTGCCTCCCGAGCAGCAGGAGATTGCCAACGCCCTGAACCGTCGCACCGAATTCCGCGTGCTCGACATCAACTACCGCCTCATGTAATCCCAACCATACATTATGCTCTCCATACTCATTCCCACCTACCGGCTCGACTGTTCGGCCTTTGTGCGCGAACTCGCCACACAGGCCGATGCTTTGGGTATCGACTACGAAATCATTGTCAGCGACGATGGCTCTCCCGACGAAGAGAGTAAAGCCGGAAACCGCATTATCAACAGCTGGCCTCACTGCCGGTTTGTCGAACTCGACCGCAACGGAGGGCGGGCCCACAACTGCAACCACCTCGCCTCGCTGGCACAGCACGACTATCTGCTGTTTCTCGACAGCGACCTCATGCCCTGCGACGACCGCTTTGTGGCACGGTATGTGCAGGCGGCACGCCCCGACACGGTCATCGGCGGGACTATCCGCTTCCGCGTTCCCGGCTGTTCCGAGAGCGAAGCCATGAGCAACCTGCGCTACGTCTATGCCCGGGTTCGGGAAGAACGCCCGGCCGAGGAACGCAACCGCGACCCCTATGCCCACTTCCCGGGATTCAGCTGCCTCATACCCCGCGACATATTCAATCGCGTCAGATATTGTGAAGAAATCACCTCCTACGGCTATGAAGACACCCTCTTCGGCAAAGAACTTCAAGCCCGGGGCATCGCCCTGCGCTACATCGACAACCCGGTGTTCCACGACATCACCGACAGCAGTGAGACATTTCTGAAAAAGACCGAGACAGGACTGACTAATGCCCGCCGCTACCAGCATCTCATGGAGGGACATGTGCGCATTCTCGACATACAGCAACGGCTCAAACGGGCCGGTCTGCAACCGGCCGTGAGGCTGTTTTTCGCGCTGTTCGGCGGTGCGTTGCGCCGCAACCTGCTGGGGCAGCACCCCCGGCTACGGCTCTTTGACCTCTACAAGCTGGGCTATCTGGCCCGCCTCGACCACCGGCTCTCCTCGGGCAAAGCGATATAAACACAGCGAGCGGGGTATCACCGATTGTGATACCCCGCTCGCGTTATAGTCGGGTAAAGGGTCGCCCCCATCAGAAATCAATGGCCATGATATAGTCGTTCATGAAATAACCGTTACCGATGTCGAAATCGCCGCTCGATGCGATGTGCATACCCATGTGCTGATAAAAAGCCAGCGCTGGATTCTGACGGTTGACATTGAGCTCGACCCGTCCGTGCCGGTCGGGGAAGAGACACCGAGACTCTTCAAAGGCCCGTTCTATCAACGCCCGGCCTACATGCCGGCCCTGCTGCTCGGGACAGACATAGATTTTTTGCAAATGCACCAGTCTTTCGCCCTGTGGCTCGATGGAGACATAGCCCAACGGGCTCTCCGTCGCACGGTCTCGGGCAATGAAAAAACGATGACCTTCGCGCATCTGGTCTTGCAGGCTCGTCTCGGAATACATCCAGTCGTACATATAGTCGAGCTGCTCGGGCGAGAGTATCGTGCGGTAGGTGGGATAGAACGTGGCACGTGCCATCTCTCGCAACAGAGGAATATCGGCTTCGGTAGCCGGAGTGATGTATATTTCGCTGTTCATGACGTAGACTAATTTTTCAACCTGTCGGCCAGCACATCGAGCGACAGCTGCTCCTGCTCGCCGGTAGCCATGTTCTTGACGGTTATCTCGCCCGAGAGAATTTCGTTCTCACCGACAAGAGCCACATACGGAATCTTCTTGGCATCAGCGTAGCCCATCTGCTTTTTCAGTTTTCCGGTCTCGGGATAGAGCTCGGCACGCACCCCCTGGGCACGCAGTCGGGCAATGTATTCGAGGCAGGAGTCGGCCTCCTTCTCGCCAAAGTTGACAAAAAGTATCTGTGTTGTCGTGAGCGAATCGGAGGGATAGAGGTCGAGCTGGTTGAGCACGTCGTAGATGCGGTCGGCACCGAAGGAGATACCCACACCCGAGAGTCCGGGCATTCCAAAGACACCCGTAAGGTTGTCGTAGCGTCCGCCACCAGTAATGCTGCCGATGACCACGTCGAGCGCCTTCACCTCGACGATGGCGCCGGTGTAGTAGTTGAGACCGCGTGCCAAGGTGAGGTCTATTTCAAGAGCGGCACGCAGGGGCGACTTCTCGATGCGGTCGAGAATATACTCCAACTCTTCAATGCCTTTCATGCCGACTTCCGAAGTGGCCAGTTGTGAACGCAGGGTGGCCAGTTTGGAGCGGTTGTCGCCTTGCAGCAGAATGATGGGTTGCAACCGGGCCACGGCCTCTTCGTCGAGACCCTTCTCGCGCAGCTCGGCGTTCACATTGTCAAGGCCTATCTTGTCGAGCTTGTCGATGGCCACGGTAATATCGACGATTTTTTCGGGGGCCCCGATGATTTCGGCAATACCGCTGAGAATCTTGCGGTTGTTGAGTTTCACGGCCACCCGTATACCGAAGCGGGCAAAGACCTCATCGATAAGACGCAGCAGTTCTACCTCATTGAGGAGCGAATCGGAGCCCACCACGTCGGCATCGCACTGGAAAAACTCGCGGTAACGGCCCTTCTGCGGACGGTCGGCCCGCCACACGGGCTGTATCTGATAGCGTTTGAAGGGAAACGAAAGCTCGTTGCGGTGCATCACCACGAAACGGGCAAAGGGCACTGTCAGGTCATAGCGCAGCCCTTTCTCGCAAAGTTTCGACGCCAGGCGGGTTGTCTGACGGCCGGTCAGCTCTTCATCGGAGAGGTCGGCGAGAAAGTCGCCCGAATTCAGCACCTTGAAGAGCAACTTGTCGCCTTCTTCGCCATACTTGCCCATGAGGGTTGAGAGGTTTTCCATGGCAGGGGTTTCAATCTGCTGAAAACCAAACAGGTGGAACACCTCGCGTATGGTATTGAAAATATAGTTGCGTTTCGCCATCTCTTCGGGCGAAAAGTCTCTGGTTCCTTTGGGTATGGAGGGTTTTGTTGCCATTATTTTTTGATATGTAAGATGACTGTACAAAGATACGACATTCCGACGTTTTTCGGGTCTCGCCGGGCAGAAAGTTTTTCGGTCGGGGCAACATGTTGCGACACCGCTCCTGCGACTCACAGCCGAAGCTCAATCACAGCCGTGGCAGCACAGGTGCGCACGGTGGGTCTCCCCCGCCTCAGCGTATCGTTACCTGCGTGGCACCGAAGCCATACTCCCTGAACGAGGCGTCCTGATACTCGTAGCTCTTGTATTTGCGTTGCAGCTCTTCGAGAATGGCCCGGCGCAGCACTCCGTCGCCCTTGCCATGAATAAAGATGATTTTGCGCCCTTTCTCGCCCTTGTAGCGGTCGAGTGTATCGCGGAAGGTCTGCAACTGCAACTGCAACATATCGGCGTTGTTCATTCCGGCCGTGGTATCGACCAATTCGTGTATATGCAGGTCGACCTCGACGGGCCCCTCCTTGGGCGCCTTGGGGCGGGAAACCTTGGCCGGCCGGGGCGACGTGTTCTTCTCGTGCATAGCCTTTTCGAGCGCCTTGGCATCGACGGGAATCTCGGCCACAGGCAGGTCGCCCTCGACAAGAGGCAACACCCAGGCCTTCTCGTCAAAGAATTCGTTGGACCCGAAGGTGTGGAGTTTGTAAAACTTCACCGGGTCGATGCGCAGAAGCGCCGACACCGGCTCCTTGCAGGTATAGCTCTTGCCCCGCTTGTAGGCAAGGGCCTGCACCGACACACGGCCGAAACGGTTGACCGACTCCTGGCCGAACCGTTCGATACACACCTGCACGTTAGGCTCTATCGTGCCGCGTGCAGCGAGGTTCCACTCGCCCGTCTCGCCCGAGACGGCGTAGGTATAGTCGAGGTAATAGTTGCTGTCGTTGATGAGATAGGTCTCAAAGGTCGTCGATCCCAGACGGCTGACGGTTTCGGGCACAAATGCCAGGTAGAGGCCGAGACGCTCGCCGGTGCGGGTCTCGACGAGCGGCAACTCGGGCTCGTCATCGTCGTCGGGCAGCGCAACAGGCGCCGACTGCCTGACGGCACGGCGGGCCGCCTCCTGCTTGTCTACGGGTAGGGCACCATCGTCCTGCCGGCGTCCGCTCTCTATCACGACACACTCCTTGATGAGTACGGGGGTTTCAAACCCGTCTTCTTCCTCGACCAGCGCCACATCGCGGTCGACACGGCGCACGATGCCTCCGCCCACGGCGTTGAGGAAACGCACCTTATCTCCTACTTTTACCATAATCATTCCTATTTATCGTGCAAAGATGCTTATTTTTGCAGAGATATTCAATACCTGATTATGCAAAAACCACAAGATATCCGCATCGACGACTACGACTACCCGTTGCCCGACGAACGAATAGCCAAATATCCTCTCGCCCGTCGCGACGCCTCGAAACTGCTGCTTTACCGCGGCGGAGAAATATCGGAGTCGACATTCAGCCACCTGCCCGAATGGCTGCCGGCCGACGCTCTGCTCGTGTGCAACAACACCCGTGTCATACAGGCGCGGCTCCACTTCCGCAAAGAAACGGGCGCCCTCATCGAGATATTCTGCCTCGAACCGCTCGACCCCTGCGACTACCTGATGTCGTTCCAGACGACCGGCCGCTGCGTGTGGCGCTGCCTGGTGGGCAATCTGCGCAAGTGGAAACAAGGTCCTCTCTCCCGCACGTTACGGGTCGAAGGCCGCGACATCACCCTGCGGGCCGAACGGATAGACCACACCGACAGCGAAAGCCACGAAATCGCCTTTTCCTGGGACGACGCCGGCATCACCTTTGCCTCGCTGCTCGAAGCCTTCGGCGAGCTACCCATTCCGCCCTATCTCAACCGGGAGAGCGAAGAGAGCGACAAGGTAACCTACCAGACAGTCTATTCGCGCATCGAAGGCTCGGTGGCTGCCCCCACGGCCGGTCTGCACTTCACCCCCGAAGTCTTCGCCGCCTTGCAGGAGAGAGACATTCCCCGCCTGGAACTCACCCTGCATGTGGGAGCCGGCACCTTCAAGCCGGTGAAGAGCGACACCATTGCCGGACACGCCATGCACACCGAGTACATATCGGTATCGCGCGAGACCCTCCTTGCGCTGGCCACGACCACACGGCGCGTCATCGCCGTAGGCACCACCTCGGTGCGCACACTCGAAAGCCTCTACTACATGGGCCGCACCCTCGTACAACACCCCGACGCCACAGCCGAGCAGCTCGTCGTCGAACAGTGGCAGCCCTACGACGGCACACCCGACATTCCCGCCCGCGAGGCCCTGCTCGCTCTCGTCGACTACCTCGACCGTTGCCAGATAGACCGCCTCGTCTCGGCTACCCGCATCATCATCGTACCCGGATACCGCTGGCACATTGTGCAGGGCCTCATCACCAACTTTCATCAGCCCCGCAGCACCCTGCTGCTGCTCGTCTCGGCGCTTATCGGCGACCGCTGGCACGAGGTCTACGACTATGCCCTGGGCCACGACTTCCGCTTTCTCAGCTACGGCGACAGCTCGCTGCTTTTACCTTCTGACCCTGCCAAGCCATGACAACCGAAACTCCTCAACACGTTCTGGGCCGTCAAGTGGCCTACCCCGACCATTATGCACCCGAGATACTGGTGCGGGTCGACCGGGCCGGCAACCGCGAGGCTCACGCCATCGATACCCACAACCTGCCCTTCACCGGCTATGACCTGTGGAACGCCTACGAAGTGAGCGCCCTCACCCGCAACGGCGCTCCCGTCAACCTCGTCATGCGGCTGCGCTATCCCTGTGAGAGCCGCTATATTGTCGAGAGCAAGTCGCTGAAACTCTACCTCAACGCCTTCAACATGACCCGCCTCGATGCTACCCCCGACGAGGTAGCCTGCACCGTGGCCCGTACAGTGGAGCGCGACCTCTCGGCACTGCTCGAAACCCGCGTCGAAGCTGTTGTCGAGACACCCCGCCGGGCAGCAGTCCACACGCTGACATCGCCGGAAGCCCCCGACTCTGCCCCCACGGCGTGGGCCTGCTGGGACGCCAACGACCTGAGCGGCGCCCCCCTCACCGCCTACAAGGAGGAACCGGCCCTGCTGCACGACGACGGCGCCGGATACGGTGTGCTGCAAGGCATGACCGACCTGCTGCGCAGCCGCTGCAAAATCACCTCACAACCCGACTGGGGCGACCTCTACCTCTATATGCGGGGCAACCGCCGGCCCTCGGTCGACTCGCTGCTGCGCTACATCGTCTCGTTCCGCGACGAGAACCACTTCCACGAAGAGGTGGTAGAGATGATATATCACACCCTGTGGACAAGGTTTGCCCCCGAAGAGCTGCTGGTCATGGCTTTCTATACACGCCGGGGTGGCATCGACATCAACCCGGCACGGGCCAGCCACGCAGATCTGCTGACCCGCTTCTGTCCACACATCACGGCATTTGAGCGCATTGCCGTAAAGACTCCCCGACAATAACCGTAACCACAGGCAGCCCGGTCATACCCCGTCAACTTCACACAAAAGGGCCGTGTCAAATAATTTGACACGGCCCTTTTGGCCACCATGAACAAACCCCGTCGGCATGGCTACCCAGGTAGAAAGCCTAACGGCGACCAAGTACCCATGTCGTGTGGCGTGTACCCGGCCCCGGTTCAAGGTCGGGAAGATATACCGACGGCCTCGGGCAGAGGAGCCATCTCAACGCCTCAGAAGGCATAAAAACAAGTCGGGCACGGAATTCCGTGCCCGACCCTTTCATCTAACTGCCTGTTCCGACACAGAGTCTCGTCGGACAGGAAATCAACCTGTTTAGTAAACGACCGATTTAGCCTCTTTGCCGGCTTTGATGTAATATACACCGTGAGCGGGCAGAGTGAGGGTGGCGGTACCGTTGCCAACGGCTTTCTGAGCGAGCAGCGAACCGTTGGCAGCATAAAGTTCAACCGTAGCGGCTTGAACATTGCTTACCGTTACCTCTTCACCGTTCTGGGCGATAGCCAGTGCGGCAACCTCGGCCTGAGCCTCTTCGATGGCAGAACCACCAGCCTCGGCTACAACCTTGATGTTACCGATGAACTGATAGGTATAGTATTTTCTCGATACGGGCCAGCCGTTAGCGTCCTTATCGGTTCCGGCCATACCCGGACCTACGATGGGAGAGTCAACATCACCGATCCAGCGTACATATACGGCATCCTGGTTTTCGGCAGCAGCAGGCAGGGTAGCGATAGCATCGCGCCATGCGTCGCCCACAGAGTCGATAGTAACGGTGGTAAGGGTGTTCCAGGTAGCATTATCGAGCGAGTACTCCATCTTCGTGGTCTTGTGCATACGGGCTTCGGCCAGGAGGACGGCAGAAACTTTCACACCGGTCATGCCTTTGGTCGAGAACTTGATGTAGTAGTAGTCGGGGTTAGCGCAGCAAGCCTTGGTAAGCTCTTCGTTATATCCGGCAGCAGCCTCTTCTTGTTCAACGACAACAGAGTCGAGACGGGTACGCAACAGTCCGGCCATGAAGAGTACGGGTTCTGCACTACCATTGTAGATATAAGCTTTGTTGTTACGGGTCTGAGCGAAAGTCGTATCGGCATAGGTTACGCCATCGGCCGAGTGTTCAACAGTCATAATACCAAGTTGTCCTACGTTTTCGGCATTGGCTGCGTGATTAGCAGCAAACGGCAACGTCAGATTCTTGGTGGTACCATCTTTGAGTTGGCAGAAGTCCCACAACATTTCATAGTCAGCCGAAACAACATTGGCGGTAAGATTCAAATCGCCGGTGAGGGTGATGGTACGGTTCATTTCGCTCACACCGTCGCTCCAACCCATAAAGGTATTCAGGCCGTCGTGGAGGTCAACGCTTATCGTGATTTCGTCACCTACGAAATAAATGGCTTTCTCGGGTTGTACGGTAACCGATGCCGTGGTAGAACCAGCGATAGCTACATTGACAGCGGCTTTGGTGGGGAACTCATCGATATACCATCTGCCATCACCAATATATGTGGGATTGCCGTCGATATCGGCACCTGCGGTGTATACTTTATACGATTTCAGGAGCGAGAAATCTTTGTTGTATCTGTCATAGAAATCGTCCCATGCCAATTCGGCGGTAGCCATCGTGTAGTTTTCGGTGGTATCGGCCGAGAGCCAAGTGTATTCGCCGGTATCAGCATCTTTATTGTTACCGGCACTCCATGATTTATAACCCTCGATAACGTTGTTGGCTCCATAAATCATTCCGTAGGTACATTTGAGGATCGTCGGCTGAGAAGTCGCAGCGATATTCAAGTCATCGGTCCAATCAGGATAGAGGAACATGTTGTTGTTGACATTGAAAGTCGACGCCATACCCATATAGTTTGCCACATCAATAGCTGCATAACCGTCAGATGCTACCATAACAGTATTGTTTTCAAATGTAACAGTACCATCGGAACGACCGGTCTCATCTGTAATATACCCCATTGTAAAAATGGCTTTCAGGTAGGGCATATCATAGAAAGTATTGTTACGGAATACTACCTCGATAGGTACTTGTCCGAAATAAACACACGGCCAACGGTTACCCGATGTAACGTTGGCATCATACACGCGACAGTTGACCATTTCGAAATAATTGATCGAACCGCCTTCCATGTATGCACCATTCTCGTCTTTGGGAGGAACCGAACGATACAACGTACGAGGATAATTGGTAATATCGCAGTTACGGAAAGCCAAGGTATCCATATCAACATATTTACCATTAAAGT
>ERZ824600.5427-NODE-5427-length-10442-cov-3.647155_pt1 | contig 10442 bp, 9 predicted proteins | sample MGYA00519933_ERZ824600 | MGnify/ENA primary metagenome ERZ824600 (study PRJEB31778, sample SAMEA3449178) | human gut metagenome | biome: human gut; feature: human-associated habitat; material: faeces | place: United Kingdom | collected 2010/2012 ... | reverse complement strand
GCTCCTTTATTATTTTACGGATTACTATCTAATGATATAACCTGACAGAGTTGATGTCAATTCTTTTTATTAAAATAAAAATCCCCATAGAGCTAAAGGGGATTTTTGTTATATAGAATAAATGATAGATTTTTAATTTAGTTTAGTCCTAAAGCAAATTTATTCAAGTTGGCTGTTAAATTTAATGCGACATACATTGAATTTTGGTTCTGTATTACGCTGGAGAATTCATTTTGAATTGATGATATTTCAGCTTGATATTGTTGTAATTCTTTTGTGTTACCATTATTTTGTCCACTTAGTGAACTTAGTTGACTTGTAAGTTTGTTAATAATTTCGGTTAGAGTGTCTTGAGTTGATATTTTTACTTCCATTTGCGACGCCAGATTTTTTGCACGAGAAATTAATTCTGTTTCACTTGAACATGTATTTTTAGAGTTGCTTTCGTTAGTTGTTTTTTGAACTTGTTGTTTTTGAAGAACTGCATTTATTAATGTTTGGGCTTGTACTTCTGAGGAAACTGTTGTGGGGTCAATCCCCAGAGCTTGTAGTTTTCGTATTGTGGATTCACTGAGCCGTGAGTGTTGTCCTAAAATTCCATACCCGCCAAATGAAGATACTCCATTTATAGACATATTTTATACACCTTTCTACATTTGTTTTAATGAGATATTTTCCGTTGTCAATATTTGGTGTTAACGACTTGTTTTGGATTAATCTTTATATTTTTTTATATCTTTTTACATTAGTTAACAGAAATTTTGAATATTGTTTTAGCTCTATGTTTTTTGTAGAATATCCATGCGGTACTTTTAAAAAGGAGAGATTTATGAAAAAATCAATTAAAGACCTTGGTGATATCAAAGGTAAAAGAGCGTTGATAAGAGTAGATGTAAACGTTCCTCTTGACGCAGACAAAAATGTTACAGATGATACAAGAATTCAAGCAATTCTTCCTACTGTGAACTTCTTGAAAGAAAAAGGTGCAAAAATTATTTTAATGGCACACTTAGGCAGACCAAAAGGTGAATGGAATCCTGAATTTACTCTTGAGCCTGTTGCAAAATACATGGCAAAAGTTTTAGGTGAAGAAGTATTGTTTGTAAAATCTCCTGTTGGGGAAGGTGCTGATAAAGAATTAGAAGCATTAAAAGACGGTCAGGTTGCGTTATTAGAAAATATCAGATACTACAAAGCTGAAGAAGCTAAAGATGATGATATGGCATTTGCAGAAGAACTTGCTAAATTAGGTGACTTCTATGTAAATGATGCTTTCGGTGCTGCTCATAGAAAACATACATCAACAGCTAAGGTTGCTCATATTTTAAAACCTGCTGTTGCCGGTTTATTGATGGAAAAAGAAATCAGATGCTTGTCTCAAGCTTTAGATAATCCTGTTAGACCTTTCACTGCAGTTGTTGGCGGAGCTAAAGTTTCATCAAAAATCGGTGTTTTAGAAAACTTAATCGACAAAGTTGATAACTTAATTATCGGCGGTGGTATGGCTTATACATTCGTAAAAGCTAACGGCGGTAAAATTGGAAACTCTATTTGTGAAGATGATCAAATGGATGTTGCAAAAGCTATTGAGAAGAAAGCTGCTGATAAGGGTGTTAAATTAGTTATGGCAACTGATGTTTTAGCTGCTGATGATTTTTCTGGTAACGGAACAAACAAATTTGTTAAAATTGATGAAATCCCTGACGGATTTGAAGGTGTTGATGCAGGTCCAGATTCAAGAAAAGCATTTGCAGAAGTTTTAAAAGCTTCAAAAACAATCTTGATGAATGGCCCTGTAGGAGCTTTCGAAAATCCTAAATTTGCTGATGGTACAAAAGCTGTTTTAGAAGCAATTGTTGAAGCTACTAAAAATGGTGCAGTATCTGTTATCGGTGGTGGTGATTCAGTTTCTGCAGCTAAAAAATTCTGTAAAGCTGAAGACTTCACTCACGTATCAACAGGCGGCGGAGCTTCATTGGAATTCATCGAAGGTAAAGTTTTACCTGGCGTTGCAGCTTTAGATGAAGCATAAGTTATTTGAATGAAAATTAAAAACGCATAAGAGGCAGAACCATTATGGTTCTGCCTCTACTTTACTCTGCTTTTGCGCAAAATTTATTTTGTTTAGTTTTTAACGTAAATGTGAAAGGATGAAATTGTCTTATGAATAATATAAATTTTACCGGTATAAAAAATGTAGGTTACACTCAAAGATATTATAGACAAAGTGGGGAGGCTGCGATAACCGGTGGTGAAGTTCTTGAAGAAGAAAACGAATATTTTATTAATTTTGAATTAACTGATGATTTTAATGGAAATGATTTGTCTGAATATAAACGAATAATTAGAACAACAGATTTACATAATTTTGTAAATCCGGTAAATCCTAATTTCTTAAATATTATGATATCAAAAGATGTAGTGACAGATAATCTTGGTCCTAAAAAAGATTACCAGATTTGGATTAATGATTCGGATAGAGAGCTAGAAATTAAGGATAAGAATCTTGCAATGATGTCATTTATTGCTAAAATGCTGCGTAAAGCTACTAATATGCCGGAAAATAAATTTGTTGTTAACCGTGATTATTTAGATAGTTATGACGCTAAGTCAGCTATTATTATGGGTGAAAATTTAGAAGATACATATAAAGAACTTTATCCTGCAAAAATCAGAAAAATTCATTCTCCTGAGCATGTAAAGCGTGGTGCTGGAGAAATGAATGAGTTAATTAAAGATATGATGTTTGATTATTTTGCTTAGCAAAAATCTTTATTGATTGACCGGCTTAAAATTTAATGTCATAATTGTTTTATGAATTATATATTTTATTTGTTGATAGTTGTATCACTTCTTGTAGGTGCAATCAATGGGAAATTACAGGATGTTGTCAATGCCGTAATGTCAGGAGCAGAGTTGTCTGTTAAAATAGCACTTTCACTTATAGGAATTATGGCATTCTGGCTTGGAATAATGCGAATTGCTGAAAGATCCGGAATAATTAAGTGGATTTCTAATTTTTTAAAACCAGTTACAAAATATTTATTTGATGAGATACCACAGGATTCTCCGGCAATAGGAGATATTGCAATGAATTTTTCAGCGAATGCGTTTGGATTATCTAATGCTGCAACTCCTTTTGGAATTAAGGCAATGGAAGAACTTCAAAAAGAAAATAAAGATAAAACAACTGCCTCTAATTCAATGTGTTTGTTGCTTGGAATGAACACTGCGGGGTTTCAGCTTATTCCGACAACCGTACTTGCGGTTCTTGTAGGAATTGGGTATAAAAATCCTACTGAAATTATTGCACCAACTCTTTTAGTTACTTTGATTGCATTTATTTCTGCAATTATTTTTGCAAAAATAGGTCAAAAATTGTATTCTTCTCAAAATGTTAAGGAGGGTGTAAATGAACCAAATCCTTAATATTGTATCATTATGGGCATTACCTGCATTATTAATTATTATTTTAACTGTTGGGATTGTAAAAAAAGTTCCAATATATGAAGAGTTCACAGATGGTGCCAAAGATGGTTTTAAGGTTGCGATAAATATTATTCCATATCTGGTTGCTATAGTTGTTGGAATTTCAATGCTCAGGGCTAGCGGTGCGATTGAAATGTGTGCAAATTTTTTAGCTCCTATATTAACAAAATTACATGTGCCTGCAGATACTCTTCCTTTAATGATTGTCAGATCATTGTCAGGTTCTGCAGCTTTAGGTGTGTTTTCAGATATCGCGAATAATCTTGGGCCTGATTCTTATGCAACAAAATTGGCTGCTGTTATGGTTGGAAGCAGCGAAACTACTTTTTATGTTCTTGCGGTTTATTTTGGAGCCGTTGGTATTTCAAAAATCAGGTATGCGCTTATCATTGGTTTATTAGCCGATATTGTCGGGATTATTGCAGCAATTTTGGTCTGTCACATACTGTTTGCATAACGTCAATCCAGCTTTGGGTATATTCGTTAATATCGTTATTTAATATCTCGCGAACCAGTACTGCATAATTGATATTAATACAGTCAATTTTTTTAATTTTTTCTACAGTATATTTTTTACAGCCGCAGTTGTGGCAAAAATCAAATTCAGGACAAGCTTCGTCATTTTTTACTGTTGCAACAAGTTTCACTCCGCAGCAGGCACATCTTACCAGATACCATTGATTTTTAATAAGTTCCCCGCAGTCAGGACAATAATAAATATCCTGATCTATTGGAATATTTGTATGTTTACACTTTTTACTTAAACCTAGAAATTCACTTAATATCATATTTTAGATATAATAGTAATTTGATATTTGTCAATATTATTGTGTTATTCCAAACTGACTAGAAAATTATTAGCTCTCTTGCAAAAAAATAAAAAATAAATTATACTAAAACTGTTGTAGAATAAATAAAAAGGAGTAATGAAAATGCTAAAATACAATAATAACAAGAAAATCGGGGGGGGGGTAACCTTTTAAAGCTTTACCCTGACAGTATTCTAAGGTCTTTAAAATTATTTGAAATAAGTAAGATTACCGCTGTTGCGAAGAGACTTTTGCCGACGCAGCAATCTACAAATAACCAACCATGTCATTTTGGAATGACGAGTACACCGAAACAGAGATTTTTCACCTTCGCTCAGAATAACAACATTCGCTCAAAAGCCGCATTTACCCTTGCCGAAGTCCTTATTACCCTCGGCATAATAGGTATTGTATCTGCACTAACAATACCAATGTTGATATCGAAATTTCATGAAATTCAATATCGGGTTACTTATAAAAAGACTTATAGCTCATTGAATCAGCTTATGAAGTACTTACAAGAGGATGATGCAATTGATTTATCTCTTGGAGCAACAAATGTTGATTGGGGACAGGTTAGTTCTCAGGTAGGGGTAATTTTTAAATACATGTCAAATTATTACAATGCTAAAACCACTTGTTTTAATGGAAATGTTGAGAAATGTTGGGTTTGCGATACGGGGGAAGCAGGATACATTTATAATGGAGCTCCTGATTGGTTAGGGTGTAATAGAAATAGTTACGCATTTATTGATGCCTCAGGGGTTTCGTATTATTTGTATTCCATCAATGAATACCCGTTATTGATTGATGTTAATGGTTTTGGAAAACCAAATCAACTTGGACGGGATAGATTTGTAATGCTATTTGCTAATAGCCTTGAACCTGGTAATACTTATCCAGATTTTGTTGATACTGTGTTACCTTTGGATGATATCATCAGTAAAACTCGTTGGTGTCCTCAGGGAAATTGTTTATACAAATCCTGGATTAGAAATGGGCGTTAGGTTTATAAAATGAACTCTTGAATTTAATGCATGTTCTTGATAAACTTCTCTTTGCGTATAGACAGAAAGAAGGGATAAAAAATGGCTAAAAGAGTTTTGCTATGTATAATGGATGGCTGGGGAATTTCAACCGGCTCTGAAAAATATGATGCAACTAAACTTGCACATCCTATTAATGTTCCAGAGTTAGAACAGGATGAAAAATTTATTAGAATTAAAGCTGATGGTGAAAATGTTGGTTTACCGGAAGGTCAAATGGGTAATTCTGAAGTGGGTCACTTGAATTTGGGTGCAGGCAGAATTGTTTATCAGGATTTATCTAAAATTAATAATGCTATTAAAGATGGATCATTTTTCAAAAATGAAAGATTTTTGGCGGCTATTGAGCATGCTAAAAAGAATAATTCGTCTTTGCATATATATGGATTGGTTTCAACTGGCGGAGTTCATTCATCATTAGACCATTTGTTAGCATTAATTAAAATGGCAGCTGATGCCGGTTTGACTAAAGTTTACGTACACGCATTTCTTGATGGTCGTGATACCCCTCCTTCAAGTGCTTGTGAATACTTGCAGGTTGTTGAAGATGAATTGAAAAAATTCAATTTACCTCCTGTTGTAACTGTTATCGGTCGTTATTATATTATGGATAGAGATAACCGCTGGGATAGAGTTGAAAAAGGTTATAATGCCTTATTGTTAGGTGAAGGTGAACACGCTGCAACTGCAATCGAAGGTGTTAAAGCATCTTACGCTAAAGGCGAAACTGATGAATTTGTTCTTCCGACTGTAATTGGTGGTGAAGAATCAAGAATTCATGATAATGATTCAATTATATTCTTTAACTATCGTCCTGATAGAGCCAGAGAAATTACTAAGGCTATCAATTTCACAGATTTTGATGGATTTGCCAGAAAGAAAGTTCTTAAAAATATCTTGTATACAACAATGACAAGTTATGAAGCTACATTTACATTCCCTGTTGCATTTCCTAAAGAAAAACTTGTGAACATTTTAGGTGATGTTTTAGAAGCAAATGGTATTAATCAATTTAGAACTGCTGAAACAGAAAAATATGCACACGTTACATTTTTCTTTAACGGCGGTATCGATGAACCTCAACCTCATGAAACACGTGTATTAGTTGCATCTCCAAAAGTTGCAACTTATGATATGCAGCCTGAAATGAGTGCTTATGAAGTTTGTGATAATGTGTTGAAAGCAATTGATGATGAAAAATATCAATTTATTTTAGTTAACTTTGCTAACCCTGATATGGTTGGACATACAGGTGTTATTGAAGCTGCAACTAAAGCTTGTAAAGTAGTTGATGAATGTGTTGGAAAAATTGCTGCAGCTTGTCGCAAAAATGATATCGTTATGCTATTAACAGCTGATCATGGCAATTCTGAAACTATGGTGGATGAATCTACTGGTAAACCTCAGACTGCGCACACAACAAATGAAGTTCCGTTTGTTTTAATTAATGCACCAAAAGGTACAGAATTAAGAGAAACAGGTGCTCTATGTGATGTTGCTCCAACAGTTTTACAATTGTTTGGTATTGAGCAGCCTAAAGAAATGACAGGAAAGTCGTTGATAAAGTAGAATATATTAATGTCATTCTGAGGGCTTTGCCCGAAGAATCCCGTATTAGCTGAGATTCTTCGCATTCGCTCAGAATGACGTTTATTATTAATAAGGTAAAAGTATGAGTAATAGAATAGAAGATTTGGATATTGATTTTTCATTTAAAAAGAATAATGTTGATGAATTGTTTTTTAATTTGAGCGAAAACCCGGAAGGATTTAAAAATAAAGATTTTCGTTATACCTTGAGTATGATTTATCAAATTATTGAGGATGAATTTGCCGGTGTATTTTTGAGTCCTAACGCACCAACCCGTAATACTCATTTTCATTTAATTAATAAAGCCGGAAAATTATCTTTCTTTGTTACTCCTACAAACAATTTCCAGTATTATTTGAAGTCAAAAGGTTCATTATTCCGTTTTAAGTCCGAAGTTTTAGATGATAAAGTCGGTTATTTCATGGCCTGGGATTTGGTTATGGATTATTTTGGCGGTTTTGGTAATGTTGTTGATTTGGATGACTTAACCCCAACATTTATTTATTTGAATAAGTTGACTTATTTTGTTATGAAGTTGATTGAAAAATTATATTTCATTCCAACTGTTAAACGTTATGGGCAAATGTTCAGAATTGTCTATGAACCGATTATTAATAATCAAAAAATGGCAAGAATTGTTAATCAATTTGAAGAATGTATTCCTGAGGATTTATTTATACAGGGAGAAAAACCTAAAGATTTTGTTTATGAATTTATTTACACATATTTGAATTATGTAATTTATAAATTCTTAGGTATTAAAATGTACAGATTTAAAGATGTTAAATCCGGCACATACTTATTAAAAGATTTGGAACAAAGAGCAGTCTTAAAAGGTAAAGATATTGCAGAAAATTTTGCTCAGTGGTTTGATGAACTCTATCTTGGTAAATATGATGTAATACCATTTTTTAAAATTGAAAAACAGGAAGATGAAATTTTCCGTTTGAAAGTTCATATCAAAAACAGAAAAACTGATGAAAGTGTATTAATTGATAAATTATATACGGATGATGAAGTTTTTGGAGCAAAGGCATCTGATATTTCAAGAATTGTTGAAAAACAATTAAACTATGCATTGCGTTATATGCCGGAACTTGAAGAACTATTTGAAGATGAAGATAAATTATATCTTGATTTGAATTTGAATGAAGTTTATAAAATTATTACTCAAACTGCATATTATCTTCAAAAAGCTCAAATTGAAGTTATTCTTCCTGAAGAACTTGTTAATATTGTTATTCCAAGAGCTTCAATCAATGCAAAAGTAAAAGAATCACGTTCTGAAGATTTGGCGGATTTAATTAATAATAATTCAGGTTCGTCTAAGATGTCATTAGATGATATTTTGGATTTTTCTTACGAAATTGCAATTGGAAATGAGAAGATTTCATTGGAAGAATTCAAAAAACTTGTTGAAAATAATAATGGTTTAATAAAGTACAAAAATAAATATGTACTTATTGATCAAGAAGAAAGTAAAAAGATTTTTGAACAGATTGCAAAATCAAATCTTAAATCTATGTCGCGAATGGAACTTATTCATGCTTCATTATCCGGTCAACTTGACCAATATGATTTTGACTATGATGCAGCGTTTGCAAGAGTTCTTTCTGATTTTACAAAACCAATTGATATGACAGTACCAAAAGATTTGAAAGGTGAATTAAGACCATATCAGGAAGTTGGTTTGAAATGGCTTTGGACAAATGTTTCTAAAGGTTTTGGCGCCTGTATGGCGGATGACATGGGATTAGGTAAAACAATTCAGGTCATCAGCTTGATTTTGAAGATGAAAGAAGATGGAAAGTTAAAGAAACCTGTTCTTGTAATTTGTCCTACCACTTTGATGGGTAACTGGATGAAAGAATTACAATTGTTCGCTCCTAATCTTGACGCAACAATTTATCATGGAGCCGATAGGCAACTTGATGTTAATCATGATGTAATTCTTACAACTTATGCAATTATGAGAATTGATGTTGAAGAATTGAAAAAACATGCTTGGAGCATGATTATCGTTGACGAAGCTCAAAATATTAAAAACCCAGATACCGCTCAAACACTTGCGATTAAAATGCTGAAAGCAGACGTCAAAGTTGCAATGACAGGTACCCCTGTTGAAAACAGATTAACTGAATTATGGAGCATATTTGACTTTATTAATAAAGGTTATCTGGGTTCATTAAAAGAATTCCAAAAAAGCTATGCAATTCCTATTGAAAGGTTCAAGGAACATTCGAGGGCAAGCAAGCTTAGAATGTCAATTTCTCCATTTGTGTTGAGACGTCTAAAAACGGATAAGCATGTAATTTCAGACTTACCTGAAAAAATGGTTCTTAATGAATACTGTTATCTGTCAAAAGTTCAAGCTGTTTTATATGAAAAAACTCTTAACGAAATGATGACAAAAATCAGCGGATTTACAGGAATCAATCGACGCGGTAATATTTTCAAACTTATTACAGCCTTAAAACAAATATGTAACCATCCATATCAATTCTTGAAATCCGGTGAAATCAGTAAAGAAATGTCAGGTAAGATGGAAAAATGTATTGATCTTGTTCAAAATATTATTGATAGAGATGAAAAAACTCTAATCTTTACTCAATATAAAGAAATGGGAGATATTTTATGTAAGGTAATTTCTCAAGAATGTAATACAGAACCATTATTTTTCCATGGTAGTTTGACAGTTCCTCAAAGGGAAGAATTAATTGAGAAATTCCAAACTGATAAAGATACTAAAGTTATGATTTTATCATTGAAAGCAGGTGGTACAGGTTTGAACTTGACAAGTGCAACAAATGTAATTCATTACGATCTGTGGTGGAATCCTGCGGTAGAAGATCAGGCAACAGATAGAACTTATCGTATCGGACAGGATAAGAATGTAATGGTTCACCGAATGATTACACTCGGAACGTTTGAAGAAAAGATTGACGAAATGTTGAAATCTAAAAAAGAACTGGCAGACTTAGCTGTTTACGAAGGTGAAAAAATGATTACCGAATTATCTGATGAAGAAATTTACGAAATTTTCACTTTGTCTGCGTAAATTAAATTTTAAATTTTTCGTAGAAATAAATATTTGTAAGTAAAGAGCTGGCAGAAAATAACTTTTCTGCCTGCTCTTTATAATAGTAAATAATTTTAATCAGTAATTTTTCTGTCATTCCGAACTGACAGAATGTCACCCTGAACTGACAAGAAAATTAGTTGAGTTTACGAAACGTAATTTTTGTACCTACTCGGTGTTTTGGTATTTCATAACTTGCGATATAAATTATTAAATATCTTGCCAAAACAACTAAAATACATTATACTAAAAACGTTGTAGAATAAATAAAAAGGAGTAATGAACATGCTAAAATTCAATAATATTAAGAAAATCGGGGGGGGGTAACCTTTTAAAGCTTTATTCCGACAACGTTCTAAGGTCTTTAAAGATATTTGTTTTAAATTGTTTTCCAAATCCAACCTTGCACAGTCATTCTGAACTTGTTTC
>ERZ824600.5424-NODE-5424-length-10451-cov-3.723451_pt1 | contig 10451 bp, 9 predicted proteins | sample MGYA00519933_ERZ824600 | MGnify/ENA primary metagenome ERZ824600 (study PRJEB31778, sample SAMEA3449178) | human gut metagenome | biome: human gut; feature: human-associated habitat; material: faeces | place: United Kingdom | collected 2010/2012 ... | reverse complement strand
CCGGGCAGTCGGTTAAGAAATGTAAAATCGTCCAGTGCTTCCTGCGGCGTCATCCCCCAGGAAATATCTCCCGGTATGATCACGGTATCGTTGGGGGTCACGGTCTTGTTCCATGCGCGTTCCAGCTTGGTAATATAGTCGTTCCACCGCGATCCGAACACCTCCATGGATTTGTTTTCGGACAGCGAAAGGTGAAGATCCGCTATGACGTAAAGACTCATTCTGTTTTTTGAATCCTTCCTTTCGGGCGGAATAAATTGTTCGGTGCGGGGCAAACTGATACAAGTCGAGAAGAAAGGAGATGAAACGCAATGTCCGAACAGACAAAGAACGATTTCTGCGGCGACGGCAACTGCAAGCACATCCGTGGGATCAACTGTGACGTGCAGAACTGCATTCACCACAACGGCGACTGCTACTGCACCGCCGAAAGCATTTCGGTAGGCCCCAGCCATGCATGCTGCAGCACCGAGACCGTATGCGCCACCTTCAGCCCGAAGGGTGAGTAAAGCCCCGTTTTTCCCGATATTATGAAATGCCGAGCACGTCGAGGACGCGCTGACGCATTTGGTCCGCTTCGATCGCCGCTTCGGGGTCGAAGCGGATTATTTTGCCTGCAAGGGAGGCAAGCGGGGCGGGAATGGGTGCACCGGTCACGCGGTTCAGCTCGGCGAGGTTCTCGAATTCATCGTCGCTCTTTTTACCGCTGATCGCCGTGAGGACCGACGAGGCAAACTTATACGGGCTTGCCGTAGAAGCAACCAGACACTTCTTCGTATCCTTACTCTCTTCCCGATACTTCTTGCATACATATGCTGCAACTGCTGTATGCGTATCCATCACATATCCGGTCTTTTTATAAGTATCATGGATCATCTCTGCGGTCTCTGCCTCCGTTGCATATCCGCCTCTGAAATCAGCCAGCCTTTCTTTCATCTCAGGGGTAATCTCATAGACACCTTTTTCCTTAAGTTCATTCATCAGCTCTGTATCCTTCTCTGCGTCCTGCCCTGCGATCGTATAAATCAGACGCTCCAGATTACTGGAAATCAGGATATCCATGGACGGAGAAGATGTCAGTACAAACTCCCGGTTCCTGTTGTACACACCGGTCTGGAAGAAATCAAATAAGACTTTGTTCTCATTGGAGGCACAGATCAACTTTGCGATCGGAACGCCCATCTGCTTCGCATAATATGCTGCAAGAATATTTCCAAAGTTTCCGGTCGGAACCGTAACATTGATCTCCTCGCCAGCCTGGATTTCTTCATTCTCAAGCAGCTTTGCATAGGCATACACATAATAAACCACCTGGGGAACAAGACGTCCGATATTGATCGAATTGGCTGAGGAGAACTGATACCCTTTTGCTGCAAGTTCTTTTTCCAGTTCTTTATCTTCAAAAAGAGCCTTCACTCCGCTCTGTGCATGATCAAAATTACCATGGATTGCGACAACAGAAGTATTCTCTCCCTTCTGCGTTACCATCTGCAGTTCCTGCACACGGCTGACGCCTCCCTTTGGATAAAAAACGATGATCTTCGTTCCCGGAACATCTGCAAATCCTGCAAGTGCCGCCTTTCCTGTATCTCCGGAGGTAGCAGTCAGGATCACGATATCATTCTTCACCTGGTTCTTTCTTGCGGAAGTGATCATCAGATGTGGCAGAATTGAAAGTGCCATATCCTTAAATGCGATCGTTGCTCCGTGGAACAGTTCCAGATGATAAGTGTCTCCCACCTTCACAAGCGGAGCGATCACTTCTGTATCAAACTTGGAATCATAGGCACTGTTAATGCAGTGCTTCAGTTCTTCTTCCGTAAAATCGGTAAGGAATTTTTTCATAACCTCGTAAGCAGTCTCCTGATAAGACATACTCTTCAATTCGTCCATCGTAACATCCAGTTTCGGAACAGCTACCGGTACGAACAGACCACCATCATCTGCAAGTCCTTTTAAGATTGCCTCCGAAGCTGTTACTGTCTTGTCTGCATTTCTTGTACTTTTGTATAAAAGATTCATCGCTTTGCCCTCTTTTTCATATTTTAAAACTTTTTTCTGCTTCTTTTTCTGCAAGTATATCACAACTTTACCGTTTCCTCAAGAAAATTGCACCAACTCCGCAGATTCCCATCAGAACCGGATAATAAAGGTTCGGCAAGATATCAACCGGTGTCAGGCCTGTCAGCGTCGCTGCTGATAAAAGCTGTGCCCCATAAGGGATCATTCCCTGTCCAACTGAAGTGAACATATCCAGAAGGGATGCCGAACGTTTCGGATCTACTCCATATTCTTCACTGATCTCTCTGGCGATCGGTCCTGTCATCACGATTGCAACCGTATTATTTGCCGTACATATATCCACAAATGCCAGCAGTGCAATTCCAAGTTCCGCTCCTTTTTTCCCTCTGATCCTGCTTTTGATCAGATCCAGAATAAACTGAATACCACCGGCTTCTTTCACCAGTGACACGATACAGGCAACCAGGATTGAGATCACAGTGATATCGTACATCGAAGTCACTCCGTCCCCGACCACTTTAAACATCTCTGTCACTGCAATATTTCCTGCTGCCACCCCGACGATCAGAGAAATAACAATTCCGCTGATCAGCACAAGAAAGACATTGATTCCCGCCAAAGCTCCCGCCAGTACGATCAGATAAGGAAAAACTTCCCACAGGTTATACTTCAGGTCTCCCTCCAGAGAATAACTGACATTTCTTGTCATGATCCAGAAGATCAGGATACTGAGGACTGCTGCCGGAAGTACCAGCAGAAAATTGGCTTTAAATTTGTCCTTCATATCGCATCCCTGTGTCTTGACTGCTGCGATCGTTGTATCGGAAATCATGGATAGATTATCCCCGAACATTGCTCCGCATACAACAGAAGCAATACAGACAGACAGTTCAAATCCTGTCTTTTCGCTGATTCCCACTGCGATCGGTGCAAGTGCGGCGATCGTTCCCATGGATGTTCCCATAGAAACTGAAATAAAACAGCCGATCACGAAAAGTCCTGCCACCGCAAAGTGGGTCGGTATCAGAGAAAGTCCCAGGTTCACTGTGCTTTCCACTCCTCCTGCTGCTGTTACCGCACCGGAAAATCCACCCGCACAGAGAAAGATCAGACTCATCGTGATAATATTTTCCTCACCGACTCCTTTTGCGATCACTTTGATCTTATCTGCAAACTTCTGTTGTCTGTTCTGCATAAAAGCCACAAATAAAGCAATCAGAAATGCAACCACAGCCGGCATGGCATAAAAGTCTCCAAAAGCAATCCCTGCTCCGAGAAAGATCAGCAGAAAAACTCCGATTGGCAAAAGTGCCGCCGCATTTCCTTTTGTCACTGTATCATTCATATCGTTTCCTTTCTTAAACTTAAAATGAGGATGCGACGATTTTACTCCCGCATCCTCTGTCTGCATCTTCTGCTTTTATTTATTTTTCTTATGATTGGTATAATTTACCAGTCCACCTGCTGCGATCAGCTTCTGCATAAACTCCGGGAACGCCTGTCCCTGATATTCTGTGCCTTTCGTGCGGTCATAGATCTTACCACTGTCGAAATCTACCTCGACTTCATCTCCGGCTTCGATCTCTTTTGCAGCCTCCGGGCATTCAATGATCGGAAGTCCGATATTGATCGCGTTTCTGTAGAAGATCCTTGCAAATGTCTCTGCAATGATACAGCTTACTCCTGCCGTCTTCAGGCAAAGTGGAGCATGCTCTCTGGATGAACCACATCCAAAGTTCTTATTGGCAACGATCAGATCTCCTTTTTTCACATTTTTTACGAAATCCGGGTCAATATCCACCATCGCATGACTTGCAAGCTCCTGTGCATCAAAAGAGTTCAGATATCTTGCCGGAATGATTACGTCCGTATCCACATTATCTCCATATTTAAATACATGTCCTAAAGCTTTTTCCATTACTTTTCACCCACTTTCTCCGGATTTGCAATGCATCCTGCGATTGCACTTGCCGCTGCCACTTCCGGTGATGCAAGATAGATCAGGGAATCCACATGTCCCATACGACCTACAAAGTTACGGTTTGTTGTAGAAACACATTTTTCTCCTGCTGCCATAACACCCATATGGCCACCCATGCAGGGACCACAGCTTGGTGTATTCACTGCACAGCCTGCATCTACAAAGATATCAAGAAGTCCTTCTTTGATACACTCTTTATAGATCTTCTGCGTTGCCGGAATAACCATAACACGTACATCCGGGTGAACAGTATGACCTTTCAGGATCGCTGCTGCCTTTCTTAAATCTTCCATTCTTCCGTTCGTGCAGGAACCGATCACAACCTGATCAATCTTAATTGGTTCCATTGCCTCAACTTCATCAATTGTCTTTGCATTTCCCGGAAGATGTGGGAAAGCAACTGTCGGGCGTACTTTAGAAAGATCTATTTCGATCACTTCATCATAAACCGCATCCTCATCAGCCTCATAAACTGTATATTCTTTCTTGCAATGCTCTGCAAGATAAGCTTTTGTCTTTTCGTCAACCGGGAAGATTCCGTTCTTTGCACCAGCCTCGATCGCCATATTTGCCATCGTAAAACGGTCATCCATCGAAAGACAGGCAATTCCGTCTCCGGTAAATTCCATTGATTTGTAAAGAGCTCCATCCACTCCGATCTGACCGATGATATGGATAATAATGTCTTTACCGCTGACATATTTAGACGGCTTTCCTGTCAGGACAAACTTGATCGCACTCGGAACTTTAAACCAGATCTCACCGGTTGCCATTCCTGTTGCCACGTCGGTTGTTCCCATACCTGTTGAAAATGCTCCCAAAGCTCCGTATGTACAGGTATGTGAATCTGCACCGATAATACATTCACCTGCTGTCACTACACCTGCCTCTGGGAGAATCGCATGTTCTACACCGGATTTTCCCTGTTCAAAATACCATTTCAGTCCCTGTGCCTTTGAGAACTCCCGGATTGCCTTGGAGTTCTCTGCTGATTTGATATCTTTGTTCGGAGTAAAATGATCCGGTACAAACACTACTTTATCCTTATCAAATACAGTATCTGACATCTGCTTTAAGATTGGCAGAGCCATCGGTCCTGTAATATCATTTGCCATAACAATATCGAGTTTCGCCTCGATGAGCTGCCCTGCCTCTACGGAATCCAGTCCGGCATGGGCTGCTAAAATTTTCTGCGTCATTGTCATTCCCATTTTGACATACCTCCTTTTTAAAACGAGATGAAATCGTATTCAATGAAATGGGATCTTATTTCTTCTCGATATATCCCTTTGCTGTCAGAGCCTCTGCACAGAGAACTGCTCCACCGGCTGCTCCTCTGACTGTATTATGGGAAAGTCCGATAAATTTATAATCGAACATAGAATCTTCTCTCAGACGTCCGATTGAAACCCCCATACCATTCTCATAATTCACATCCTCTGCTACCTGTGGACGGTTGTCCTCTTCCAGATACTGGATAAACTGCTTCGGAGCACTCGGAAGTTCTGCTTCCTGCGGGAATCCCTTGAATGTCACAAGTTTCTCGATCAGTTGTTCTTTTGTAGGCTTCTTCTCAAAGTTGATGAATACGGCTGCTGTATGTCCATTGAGAACCGGTACACGTACGCACTGGCATGTAATCTTTGGAAGTTCTGCTTTCACGATCTGTCCGTTTTCTACTTTGCCGAGTACTCGAAGCGGCTCCTGCTCGCTCTTTTCCTCTTCTCCACCGATATAAGGAATGATATTTCCTACCATCTCCGGCCAGTCTTTGAACGTCTTACCTGCTCCTGAGATTGCCTGATAGGTTGTAACAACCAGCTCTTTTGGTCCAAACTCTTTCCATGCAGCAAGGCACGGTGCATAGCTCTGGATGGAGCAGTTCGGCTTTACTGCGATGAATCCACGAGTTGTTCCAAGACGCTTTTTCTGATCTTTGATCACTTCAAAATGCTCTGCATTGATCTCCGGTACTACCATCGGTACATCCGGTGTCCAACGGTGTGCACTGTTGTTGGATACAACCGGTGTCTCCGTCTTTGCATAAGCCTCTTCAATCGCTTTGATCTCTTCTTTTGACATATCTACAGCACTGAATACGAAATCAACAGTAGATGCTACATGCTCTACATCATTTACATTCAGTACAACCAGTTTCTTTACAGCCTCCGGCATCGGAGTATCCATTTTCCAGCGGTCTCCTACTGCTTCTTCATACGTCTTTCCTGCGGAACGCGGACTTGCTGCTACCGTAACCACTTCAAACCATGGGTGGTTCTCAAGCAGAGAGATAAATCTCTGTCCTACCATTCCTGTCGCTCCAAGGATACCAACTTTTAACTTCTGTTCCATTTTCTTTCTTCCTTTCCTGTATCTTACTATTTCAATTATAGTTCTGATTTATAAATATAAATATTCTTCTTCCAGGGCAATCACCTTTTCCATTGCCGCTTTTCCCGGTGCACCGATCGTATTTCTCATCTCTACACAGGTTTTCATGCTGATCGCATCGTAAATATCTTCTTCAAATACCGGTGAAATCGCCTTGAACTCTTCCATAGTGAAATCATCCAGTGCTTTTTTATGCTCAATTCCATACAGTACCAGTTGTCCTACAATGCCATGTGCATCCCGGAACGGCATTCCATGGTTCACCAGATAATCTGCTGCATCGGTCGCATTTGTAAAGCCGTGCTTTGCACTTTCTTCCATTCTTGCATCATTGAACTTCATTGTCCTGAGCATTCCTGTAAATAATGCAAGGCAGCCCTTTGTCGTATCAATGGCATCAAATACAAGTTCTTTATCCTCCTGCATATCCTTATTATATGCCAGTGGGATTCCTTTCATCGTTGTCAGAAGTGACATCAATGCTCCGTAGACTCTTCCGGTCTTGCCACGAACAAGCTCTGCAATATCCGGATTCTTCTTCTGTGGCATAATACTGCTTCCGGTGCTGTAAGCATCATCAATCTCAACAAACTGGTACTCGTTGGAGTTCCAGATGATCACTTCTTCCGAAAACCGGCTCAGATGCATCATGATTGTAGACATCGCTGACAACAGTTCGATGAGATAATCTCTGTCTGACACAGAATCCATACTGTTCAATGTCGGTCCGTCAAATCCAAGCAGCTCTGCTGTATACTCTCTGTCCAACGGATAAGTTGTTCCCGCCAAAGCACCTGCTCCCAGCGGACAATAATTCATTCTCTTATAGATATCTTTCATGCGGAGTCTGTCACGCCTGAACATCTCAAAGTACGCTCCCATATGATGTGCCAGCGTGATCGGCTGTGCTTTCTGCAAATGCGTAAAGCCCGGCATATACGTCTCAACATTTTCCTTCATCAGTTTCAGAAGGACTTCCAGAATCTCTTTTAAAAGACTGTCCAGTTCCAGCACTTCATCTCTTGTATATAATCTCATATCCAGTGCAACCTGATCGTTCCTGCTGCGTCCGGTATGCAGTTTCTTTCCTGCATCTCCGATCCGGTCGATCAGATTCGCCTCTACAAAGCTGTGAATATCTTCGTATTTGTCTGTAATCTCGAGTTTCCCGTTTTCCACATCCTCACGGATTCCGTTCAGCCCGTCTATAATCTGCTTCTTTTCTTCTTCTGTCAAAATCCCCTGCTTTGCAAGCATGGTAACATGAGCAATACTTCCTCGGATATCCTGCTCATAGAATCTCTTGTCAAAAGAAATCGATGCATTGAAATTGTACACCAGTTGATCCGTTTCCTTTATAAAACGACCACCCCATAACTGTGCCATTTCTCATCCTCTTTTCTATCTTATATTTTCTTTATTCCGGCAGAGGCACTCATTTTCACCTGCTTCAAACCTGCCGTTTTCACGCCGGTTCTCTACATTCGGTTTTAAAATAACCGACTGCACTCTGCTTTTTTCTACTAAGTTTATCATACTAAAGCGTCTGATGTCTACTGTATTTTTTTCTTTTTTTACTTTTCAGTCTGAGATTTTCTCGCTTTATATGAAAATTCGCAGCCACAATAGTCCTGTCTGTAAAGCCCGTAAATTGCTGAAAGTTCAATAGAACGCTTATATCCATTCTTCTTTTTAAAGTCTGACAACAGATACTCCATTCCGTATTCCGCTCCGACACTGCGTCCGATCTCATTTAATTTCTGTGCATTTTTCATTGGACTGATACTTAAAGTTGTTGTAAAGAAATCAAATCCTCCCTCTGCTGCCTTCTGTGCCGTCTTTTTTAACCGCATCTCATAACATTTCATGCAGCGTTCCCCACCTTCCTTTACTTCTTCCAATCCTTTCGCCATTTCATAAAACTGTTCCTTATCATAACTTCCTGCCAGAAAAGAAACCGAATTTTTGAAATGCATTTCACTGATCAGCTTCTGCTGCTCCAAAATCCTTTTTGTATATTCACTTTCAGGATAAATATTGGGATTATAATAAAAGACTGTGATCTTGAAATATTCAGACAGATACTCCAGCACATAACTGCTGCACGGTGCACAACAGCTATGGAGCAAAAGCGTGGGGACTTTGCCTTCTTTCCTTAAAGTATCCAGCACTTTTTCCAGTTCTTTCTGATAATTGATCTTCTGTAAATTCATCGGTATTCCTTCTCCTGTTACTACTCCTCAAATCACCTTTTCCCTGTTCCTACATACTTTAAATATAGATAGAAACGACCGGGAGGATTTTATGAAAACCATTCTTGATCTTCATAATATATATTATTCTTACCACACATCCCACGGAGAAACAAGAGCTTTATCCAATCTTTCCTTTTCTCTTGCCCCCGGAGAATTTGCTGCTGTTGTCGGTCCGTCCGGCTGCGGCAAATCTACTCTGCTCTCACTGATCTGCGGACTGATGAAACCACAGACGGGAGAAATTCTTTTAAATGGTGAGCCTGTCCTTGGAAATTCTCCGCAGATCGGATACATGCTTCAGCACGATCATCTCTTTGAGTGGCGGACTATTTACCGTAATATTTTACTTGGTCCTGAAATCAGCCACACTCTGAACAAAGAGATTCGTGAAAAAGCCAAGTCCATGCTCACTCAGTATGGACTGAAATCTTTTATCCACGCAAGACCTTCCCAGCTTTCCGGTGGAATGCGGCAGCGTGCAGCACTCATCCGCACCCTGCTCCCCGAACCGGAACTTCTTCTTTTAGATGAGCCATTTTCCGCACTGGATTATCAGACCCGGCTGACCGTCAGTGATGATATCGGACAGATTCTCCGGCATTCCGGCAAAACCGCTCTTCTCGTCACTCATGACCTCTCTGAAGCAATCAGCCTGTCTGACCGCATTATCGTTCTGTCCCGGCGTCCGGCAACCGTCTCAACGATCATCCCGGTCACTTTCTCTTTAGAACATGATACCCCATTGAACCGCAGAAATGCACCGGAATTTAAAACCTATTTCAATCAACTTTGGAAGGAGCTGAACCAAAATGAAACTCTTGCATAAACTTCCTGTTCCATTTCTTCGCATTTGGAATCATCATTCTGACTCAGAGAAGAACTCCCTTCCCGGGTACATTTCTCCTGAACAGCTTATTTTTCTGAAAAAAATACGCCATCACCGTCAGTTCGTATTCACCGCACGTATTCTTCTTCTGATCCTCTTTCTGTTACAATGGGAACTCTGTGCCAATGCCGGCATCGTAGATTCCTTTATCTTCAGCAGTCCTTCCCGGATTGCCCGCTGCTTCTGGAAAATGACTCTGGATCAAAGTATCTTTCTTCATATCGGGATCACACTTTACGAGACGCTTGCCAGTTTTGCCTGCGTTACGCTGTTCAGCCTCCTGGTCGCTGTACTTTTATGGAGCAGTCGAAAACTCTCTGAGATACTGGAACCTTATCTGGTCGTTCTGAACAGCCTGCCGAAATCTGCCCTGGCTCCTCTGCTCATTGTATGGCTCGGTGCTACTCCTACAACCATTATCGTTGCCGGAATGTCGGTGGCAGTCTTCGGAAGTATCCTGAATCTTTACACAGCTTTCATCACCGTAGATGAGGAAAAGATCCGGCTGATCTATACCCTGCATGGAAAACGGCAGCATATCCTGACCAAAGTAATACTCCCAAGTTCTATTCCCGCTGTCATAAGCAACATGAAAGTAAATATCGGGCTCTGTCTTGTAGGAGTCGTGATTGGTGAATTTCTTGCCGCAAAAAGCGGACTTGGGTATCTGATCATTTATGCAAGTCAGACATTTAAAATGACCTGGCTCCTCATGAGTATCTGCATCCTCTGTCTTATCGCCATGGCACTTTATGCTCTTATTAACGCTTTGGAAAAATGGTATCAGCGGAAATATTAGTGAAATTTGTAGTTGTCGGGGTGAAAATGTTTCGGCAGTCAGAAAGATTTTAATAGAAGAGCATCCATATCCGCCCTTGCTGTTGCATCGCAGTGCAGGACCCGCTTTACCTCAGCC
>ERZ824600.5422-NODE-5422-length-10452-cov-4.666250_pt1 | contig 10452 bp, 8 predicted proteins | sample MGYA00519933_ERZ824600 | MGnify/ENA primary metagenome ERZ824600 (study PRJEB31778, sample SAMEA3449178) | human gut metagenome | biome: human gut; feature: human-associated habitat; material: faeces | place: United Kingdom | collected 2010/2012 ... | reverse complement strand
GCCGAGATCCACACACCAAACACCAGCGGCTACTGTACCGTCTCTTCGGGCGGCGAAGTGCAGTATTATCAAATCGAATAAGGAGTTTTTTCTTGAACAGAGCCATTATATCACAAAGAATTACATCTATTCTGGCTGAGATCGAACGGCTGAACAATGCGCTCTATGCCATGAACACGACGGATATTCAGCGTTATCCCGACAACTACGAGGTGCTGTCCACGGATGCGGCGCTGCGGGCCGAGCGGATCACCTGCCGGCTGCGCCACCTGATCTATGCCACTACCAGCATCAAAAAAGAGGAATATCTGCGGTCTGCTGAAACCATGCAGGGTATTGAGATCAGCGAAAATGGGGGCATTCTGGAGATCAAGCTCCCGTGCCTTCTGCCAAAGCGCAGGCAGCGCCAAAGCACGGAGTTCCTGTTGGATCCGTTTACCTCCGCGCTCTCCGATTACGCCGCCCACCACACCATGCCGCAATTTCAGCATTGTGTGGTCTGCTTTTCCCATATCTATGCGCAGGAGCTGCCAGAGCGCCGTATCCGCGATTATGACAATCTGGAACTGAAGCAGTTTCTGGATGTCGCGGCCTCCTTCATCTTGACGGATGACAATGGGCTGCTGTGCGACGCCTACAACACCACGGAGCTGGGCGAAGAGGATTGCACACGGCTTTTTCTCATGGACAGCACGCAGTTTCCGGCCTGGCTTGCAGAGCGCCAGAATGGTGTAAAAAGCATATCGGATTTTTGACCTTTTATGGGCGCTTATTTTCCAAGGTACAAAAAGCGCCCTGAAAGCGCTGAAAATACTGCGTTTTTTCAAGGCGCTCCAGTCGCAAAATTACCCAAGCTATAAAGCCCTACGGTAAAATATCGTACAAGGAGGCAGCACGGTTTATGCCTCGAAAGCCCCGGCAGCTGCCAGCTCAAAATACGCTGCCCTATCTCCTTTTGACATTAACCGCCCTCTGCGGTGAATACCCCATCCGTCAAATCAGCCACCTGCCGGGTGGTTCCGCATACCTCGAAAATGTCGTTACCGCTCTCCGGCGAGATGGGCTGCTGCGTACCTTCTCCAAAGACGGCCTGCGTGGACTTCGGCTCACCTCGTCAGCCAAACGGCTGCTGTTGGCTGATGCTCCCGAATGGTTTTCAGCCTACCTGACCGGCAGTTCTGAGCCAAACAAGCTCAAAAGCGAAATTCCCAGACGGCTCCGGCTTCACCGGATGGCTGAGATCCTGACCATCATGCACAACGCTGACATTCCGGCCTTTCCATGGGAAAAGGCTCCTTTTTCCGCTGCCAGTCAAAGTGCGGCAATCCCCGCCTATTACACCTCCAGAGAGGTTAAAGAGATCGGCCCGCAAGGGGCGAAAATCAAAAGTTCACGCGCAACCGGCATCCTGCTGACGGATGGCGGTATTTTTTTGACCTATAACACCGCCAAAGCGCAGATGAAATGGGAGTACAAGGCTGAACTGCGGTTCAAAGCTCTGCTGCAAACCGAAGGGGTCATGCCCGATGCGGAGATTTCCGGGATCGTGTTCGGCTCCACCATGGAACAACTTTCTATCCTGACGCAGCCGGACGCGCACAGCTATTTCCTGCTGGATGGCAGCTTTCCGCATTTCTACTATCTGACCAATGACCGTTATGGCGAAGCGATCCTTCGCCTCTTATGCGACACGCAGCAGCGCAGGACGCTCGATGCAATCCTTGCAGACGGGCTCCATGAGGGGATACCAAATTGGCGCGTCGAGAACGACGCCATTGACAGCGAGGGGAATCCTGTTCTATTCGCCTACACCTGTGATTTTCCTCGCATCCGGCGTTTCGATACCGCGCTGGAGCTGCACGGAATGACGGGGACATTGATCTGCTTCGATTACCAGGAAGAAGCCTTGCGGGAGATCTGCGGGCAGCGTGTGATACTGCAAAGCATTGATTTTCAACAGTTTGAAAGGAGCGTGCTCTATTCCTAAAAAGAAGCTGATTCAGCTTTTCATTATCATTCCAATCGCTGCGCTGGCGCTGCTCTATGGGAGCGGCTACCTCTCGCAGCTTTTTTTCAATTACCGTGCATGGCAGGAGGCTGGCGCCGTGTTTGGGACGTCTCCCGCATTCCCGGACGCCGGATTCGTTCCCTGCCTTGCGGCAGCCTTCCACTTTCCGTATGGGCTGTATGGCCTCGGCCTCTGCATCGGTGCGCTGGCGCTGCTGATCCTCATGGTCATGCGGATGGGCTACAGCGAAGGCGGCGAATACGACCGGCGGCGCAACCTTGTCTATTCCAACAAGGGAACCTACGGCACCGCAGGGTTTATGTCCCGCAAGGAGCTGGCGGGGGTGCTTGATCTTGTTCCGGATATTCGCAAGCATTCCGGTACGATTCTCGGAGAGCTGGATCATCAGGTCATTTGTATTCCTCCAAAGACTCGATTTAACGGGAATCTTGCGGTTTACGGCGCCAGCGGCTCCAAGAAGACAAGAGCCTTTTGTGTCAACATGATTCTCCAATGCGCAGCGCGGAAGTCAAGCCTTGTGATCTGTGACCCCAAGTCCGAATTGTACGAAAAGACCAGCGAATATCTGCGGGATCAGGGCTACACCGTCCGTGTGTTCAATCTGGTCACACCATCAGCCTCTGATTCATGGAATTGTCTTGCGGAGGTCGGCGGTCAGGAATTGATGGCACAGCTCTTTTGCGATGTCATCATTAAGAATACTGGCGGCGAAGAACGCGACCACTTCTGGGACAGCGCCGAAATGAATCTGCTCAAGGCTCTGGTCCTCTATGTTTCCATCAGTTACCCCAAGGAAAAGCAGAACATCGGCGAGGTGTACCAATTACTCACCGCCAGCTCCGAACAAGATCTGAAGGCGCTCTTTGATGTTCTTCCCCTCACGCACCCCGCCAAAGCACCCTACAACATTTTCAAGCAGGCGTCAGAGGGAGTGCGCGGCGGTGTCATCATTGGTCTCGGCTCCAGATTGCAGGTTTTCCAAAATAGAGATATTCGCAGCATCACGGCCTATAACGAGATTGATTTGGAACTCCCGGGCAAGCAGCCGTGTGCTTATTACTGCATTACCAGCGATCAGGACAGCACCTTTGATTTTCTCTCCTCCCTGTTCCTTTCCTTCGTGTTTATCCGTCTGGTTCGTTACGCGGATGAGCATTGTCCCGGCGGGGTGCTTCCGGTCCCTGTTCATGTGCTCGGCGAGGAACTGTGTGCCTGCGGCGTCATTCCCGACCTGTCAAGAAAGATTTCGGTCATCCGCTCCCGAAACCTATCCATGTCTTGTGTGTTTCAGAATTTAGCCGGCCTTCAAAACCGCTATCCCTATAACCAATGGCAGGAAATTCTGGGCAACTGCGATGTGCAGCTTTTTCTTGGCTGTACAGATGCTCTGACGGCGGAATTTATTTCTGACCGGACCGGCGAGGCCAGTATCTCTGTCACCAGTAAAGCCAAACAGCTCGGAACATGGCGTGTATCCAATTACACGCCTGAATACCGGGAAACCAGCGGTGTCGGCCGGCGCAAGCTGATGACCATGGACGAGGTGCTGCGTATGGATATTGATAAAGCCCTGATCCTCATTCGGGGCAAGAATGTACTGGAGGTGGATAAGTACGACTATTCCAAACATCCCGAGGCGAAGAAGCTGCGGCCGAGCAAGGCCGCCTCCCATGTCCCTGCATGGCGGGCAAATCAGCCGCAGGAAAAGCAAACTCCATCGGCGCCGCCATCTCAGGCAGCGGAAAAGAAGCCGGCGCAAAAGAAAAAGCCTGCACCGGCTGAAAAAGTCGTTGCTGTAACCAAAGAATCCATTATGAAGAAAAAGGAGGATACTTAATGCCCAAGAAAAAACCGATCCCTCCCCCTGATGATTTCTCCTCAGAGTTCATGGAAACCGAATCCGCCAAAGAACTTTCTGAGCAGCAGGTAGAGGCCGCCGGCAGCGACAACACGGAAACTCCGCTGGCAGAACTCTCGGAAGTTGATCTCGGCTCCGGCGATGTGAGCGGCACAACAGATGTTGAGGAAAATGAGCCGGATGCCGAAAACACCGCTGATGCCGCAGAGACTGTCCCTGTTTCCGATGAAAAGGCTGAGGACCCGGAGTACGACAGCATTTTACAGGAGCTGAACAGCAGCACTCCGGCACCCCTTGACAGCAGCGGCGAAAATGCTCTGGATGCGCTTTTACTGGGAGGAAATACGGAAGATGCTCCACCTGCTGAAGATGAAACGGAATCCGCAGATGGTGAAGCTGCTCCGCAGCCTACTGCACCTCCCGCACCTGCCGTGCGCCGTGACTCCTACATTCTGACCGTTGATGCAAAAGACCGTATCGAAACGGAAGAAGAACGCCGTGAGGTCATCTGGCATGAGATCAAGACCTCGCATATTGCCGGTCGTATTTTGACCGGAACGTTGGACGGCGTGGAGCAGACCCCTTCCGGCCGTACTATCGTTGTTGTTGACTACAAGGGTTATCGCATTGCGATCCCGCTGAAAGAAATGATGCTCTATTCCGGGCCCGTTCCGTATGGGGCGAAATACAAGCCGTTTATGGAGCGGATGAACAGTATCCTTGCGACCATGCTCACCGCGGAGATCGATTTCATCGTCCGGGGTCTGGATAACACCGCCCGCAGCGTTGTGGCAAGCCGCAAGGCCGCTATGCTCCGTAAGCGTCAGACCTTCTATCTGGACACCAACGAAGATGGCGTCCCCATGATCTATGAAGGGCGCGTCGTACAGGCGCGCGTCATTGGCGTTGCGGAAAAAGTCCTGCGTGCGGAAGTGTTTGGCGTGGAGTGTACGATTTTCGCCCGTGATCTGTCTGCCGCATGGTTCGGTGACGCCCGCGAGTATTACAGCGTCGGCGACCGTGTTCTTGTCCGTGTGCTCACCATTGACCGCGGCGACATCAACCATCTTTCCATCACAGCAGATATCCGCAGCGTTTCGTCCGCCGCCAACCAGAGCAATCTGGATAAATGCGTCCTGCAGGGCAAATATGCCGGCAGAGTGACCGATGTGCGGCACGGCGTTGTGTTCATCCGGCTCAACAACGGTGTCAACGCGGTTGCCCACACCTGCTATGACCGGAGAATGCCTGGAAAGAAAGACGACGTCAGCTTTGCCGTTACCCGTCTGGATGAGGAACGCGGCATCGCCGTCGGCATCATCACCAGAATCATCAAACAGAATTTGTAAAAAAGGAGAGGCCACCATGAAGAGCTTATCAAAGCTGGCCCTTTGCCTGCTGCTTGCCATGTCGCTGACGGTCAGCGCCTTTGCCGCTCAGGTTCCCGATTCATTGGTAGCGGAAAACCTGAACGGCCAGCAGCGGCTTGTAAAAACCTACACGCTTTCCCCGGAGGTTGACCCAGATGAGCTGAAGGAAGAGGACTTTTCCTACGACGGTTATCTTTATACCTGGGCCTATACCACAAAGGTGGAACACCCGTATCTGGAAAGCAAAACTGTAACGGAAACCGTCACAGTCAATACCGCCAAAAATGACCTTGCGCAGATCCTCGCAGAGCTTTCGCCCAGTATGCCCTATGAAAAAGACGGCTTCTCCGGCGAGTTGGCGCTGGATCATACCACGCTTTCCACAGAGGCGTCCGGCTACACCACCAAATACAGCAAAACCACCGAGACGAAGGTGATCGGCAATCTGGACCGCAACGACATGTCCTATGTGCCGGCCACGACCGTCAAAAATGGGAAAACGCTCACCCTTGCCAATGTGGAATGGCAGGTCACCGGCACGGCGCTCGTCGGCGAGGCGCTGGTTCCCGCCCAGTATCAGGCGGTCGCCACCTATTCCGCCTCCAGCAGCTATCAGGCTGCCACAGGCTATGTCACCACGGCGGAATATCACGGAACCGTTACTTCGGAAGGCGTGGACAGCATCACTTATACCGTGGTTTATACCGGAAGTGAGATCGTCCCCGAGAAAACACATATCTGGGATAACGACAGCCTTGCCGCTCCGCTGCTGATCATCACCGCCTTGCTGCTCTGCGCGGGCATTGCCGCCGCTGCACTCATCCTGCTGCGCCGCCGCAAAAATGTCTATGTGTATGTTCCGGACAGCAAGCCCCGAGAGTACCGGCTGATTGCAAAGTTCCGTGTGGAGCCTGACAGCGAGGTTCCCGCTATCGATGCAGGCTCTCTCACACTGAATCCGGGAGATACCGTCGCGGTTGAGGTGAAAAAATCCCTTGCCAGGCATCTGGCTGGGCGCGAGTTCACCGTTTCTTTCCCGCAGAGTGACCATACCTACACGATCCAAGCCAGCAAGCACAATGACTGGCATGAATTTACCGTTCCCGCTGAAGAAGAACAGGAGGCTCCCGTATGAAGAAGTTTTTCTCATTGACTTTGACTCTGGCTGCCATGCTTTCTGCGATGGCGGTCAGCGCACAGGCTGCCGATTATTCCTTTGAAACCGATGGCACCCCGGAATACTATCCCTCCTCTTCCTATGAGGACGTCTACGGCTCCCGCTACAATTACGGCGGAAAAAATGTGGTGGACTACCAGATCCCCGAGCTGGAGTACGGGCAGCTCAGCACCACCCAAACCGGCGTGATGGAGAAAATCATGCTGCCTGGTCTTCAGGGCATCTCTGCATCCGGCAGCGGCATTTACGGAATTTCTCCCGGCGGCGGAACTGTCGAGATTCCCGGTTTTCTGCAGGGCGGCTCCACATCTACTCCTGCGACGCCCGCTTTCACGGAGCTGACACAGGATTTTCTGCTCTCCAACGGTGCCGTCGGAAAGATCTCCATTCCTGCCATCGGAGTTAAGAATTACTATCTATGGGAAGGTGAAACGACTGCCAGCATGAAAAAGGGGCTGGGGCATTTCACCAGTACCAGCGTCTGGAACGGCAATGTGGCTGTCTGCGGGCATAATCGCGGCGCCAAATATGTGATCGGCAGCATCAAGGATCTCAATGTGGGCGATAAGATCACCTATACCACATCCATGGGTACCCGCACCTATCTGGTGGAGACTGTGACCAAAATCAGCAGCAGCGATTGGAGCTATTTGTCCTCTACCACGGATAACCGAATGACTCTCCTTACCTGCGTTGCCGGAGATTCCAGTCAGCGCTGGTGTGTGCAGGCTATTCAGGCCTCTTAAAAATCTTTTGTTGAAAAAGCCGCTTTATGATCGTAAAGGAATAGTAGATCAAAAATAAGGAGGCTTTTCCATGAAGAAGCAGATCCTCACGATGTTTACGGGCCTTTTTATCGGCGCTATTATCACAGGCGGAGCTTCCGCCTATGCTGCGGGAATCCTCGCTGAACGCAGCAACCATCGTATTTTTGTCGATGGGCAGGAGGTGCAAATGGAAGCGTATGGTATTGCTGGACACAACTATGTGAAACTCCGCGACATTGGCAAAGCGGTCGGCTTCAATGTGTTCTGGGATGCGGACAGCGGATGTGTGCAAATCGAAACCGGTGCGCCTTACACCGGCGAGGCTCCCTCCGCTGAAGCTGTTCCGCCTGCTGCTGCGCCTTCTGATGTGGATGCTGCAAAGCGGGATATTGTAGCTCGCACCAACGCCCTCCGTGCGGAGCGAGGCATCGCAGCTTTGACGGCCGACGATCAACTGATGCGGGCCGCGCAGGTGCGGGCCGATGAAATGGCTGCCACAGGTACCTATTCTCATACCAGACCGGACGGCAGGAAGTATTACACCGTTACGGACTGCAGGCAGGTTGGGGAAAATATCCACCAGATCCCGATGCTCTATCTTGCGCAGCAAAAAACCGCGCTTGCGGAAACGCTCGTATATTCATGGTCAAAATCCGCAGGACACATGGAAAACATGACCGATGAAAGCTATGCGGCTATCGGCGTCGGCCTTGCACGAGGGACTGACGCCAACGGCTTGGAGTGCTGGTACTGTGTCCAACTATTTCTTCGCAGCGGATACAGCATTTCGGCGGTGGACAAGCCGGCAACAAAGTAAATCCTGTTATCCTATATCACAAAGCAGACCGGGAAGCCTCGGTCTGCTTTTTCTTGTGCAATTTTGCAAGGAGGTAGCTCATTGAAAAAATTAAGAACCAGGCTCGTCTCGGCGTTTCTCGTTATCATGACGCTGTTGACGCTGCTCCCGACTTCCGCGCTGGCCGCTTCCAGCACCGGAACAGGGATCAAGCCTACCAGCAACACAAACTACTGGACAACGCGGCTTCTCCATGACGGTACGCCTTACAGCTATAAGCCCCCGATGGCGGCAGGCAAAATGCTCTACTGCCTGGATCGCGGCTATGGCTACCGCTGGGGTACTCCGTCGTTCCTCAACTCTTACACCTATACCTCCGCCACCGGCGCGGACGCGGACGCTGTCCTGAAAACGGCGTTGGCGCAGAGCGGCATGGGTGAACTGGATGCCCAGCAGCTTGAAAACTTCAAATGGATGATGTCATTCATCGTGGACTATAAGGGTGACATCCCCGGCAGCCTTTTTATGGCTGCGCAGACGTATGTGTGGGATCACCAGACCTTCAAGGGTGAGGGTGACGGTGACATCGATGGCGGTGGTTACGCCAACGCCGATACCTATGAAATGTACCTGGGCTATATCGATTGGATGTTGAAAGAAAAGGCCAAGGAAGACGCAGAATTTCAGCGCCAAATTGAAGAATACGCAGAACAGGGCATCATCGCCACTGTGGTAGAAGATGAAGCTGCAAAATGGGCGGTCTACGCGAAATCCAGCGTTAAGGGACGTCAGGCTTTCTTTAACTATTATGCGCCAAGGAAACTTGCTGTCAACACGCCAAAACCTGATCCGGATAATCCTCCTGCCGGCGATGCCGACATTACCTTGAAGAAAGTTGCCGCCGGCACCACCCAAGGTTTGGATGGCGCGAAATTCAATATTTACCGCGACGGTCAGATCGTCGGCAGCGATGTGACCCAAAATGGCGGAATCATTGAGGTCAAGGATGTCACCAAGGGCCTGTGGTCCTTCGTGGAAACCGAGGCTCCGGAGGGCTACTGCGCCGACTCTACGCCCATCAGCGTCTATGTCGATACCACCGATGGCGACAAGCAGTACACCGTGACCGCTGAAAACCACAAGTTGCCCGATATGAAGATCACCAAGCGGGACGCCATGAGCGGCAAACCTATCGCCGGCACGGTGTTCTCGGTGAAGTCCGTCACCGGCAGCTATTCCACCTCCGTCACGACCGGGACGGACGGTTCCGCAACGCTCTCGGCCATTCCTGCCGGTGTCTATGTTGTGCGTGAGGAATCCGTTCCCGAGCCGTACATCGTAACCAATACCGAGCAGACCGTGGCGCTGCGCCCCGGCAAAACCTCCGAGGTCACCTTTGTGGACTACGAAAAGCCCGGCCTTGAGATCCTAAAGAAGAACATCGCCACCGGGGAGCCTATCGAGGGCGTCACCTATCTCATTGAGCAGATCGACGGCAGCTACTCCACCAGCGCCACGACCGATAACCATGGGCGCATTTTTCTTGAAAGCATCCCTGTGGGTAGCTACAAGGTAACGGAGATCAATGTTCCAAACCATGTCATTCTCTGCCCCATCCCGCAGGAGGCAGCGCTGAAACCCGGTGAGACATCTACCGACATCGCCCCCGGTACCACACTTGTCATCAAGGAAACCCGTGCGAAGGCGGGGTACATTCTTGACGATACCCCGCAGACCGTCAAGGTCAAATCCAACGAAGTTGTCACGGTGGAGTTCCGCAACCAACCCAAGGGCAATCTCATCATCGTAAAGCAGGACTCCGTTACAAAGGAGCCGCTGGAAGGTGTCGAGTTTAAGATCACCTACGCAGATGGCTCGTATATAGATGCCGAAGGCGGCACGCTGTCCTCCAACGGCCTGTACTGGACGGATAAAGAAGGGAAAATCACCATTTCCGGCATCTCCGGCACCATAGTACCCAGCTTTTGCAGAGAGCGAGAAAATTCAGTTGGAACAGATTGAACCGGGTAAACATAGCAAGGGCGCATATAATCTTGGGCGCATCAATGCGGAACACGCAAAGTTGGCGGCATTCTATCCAAGGCAAGAGGAGCGAAACCCAGCAACAAAGTACTTAGGTTTGCAGTTAAAGCTATTTTGGTGGCTTGAGGTTAATGGTGGACTCAGCACACAAGAGAAAGTAGATACCCTATATGACATGATAACAGCAAAAAGCGAATTGACAGGCACAGACTACGAAAGCATAGCCAACCGTGAATTGACACTCAACACGAAAGGCTGCTTTCACAATAAGGTATAACAGCAGAAAACAAGAAGCCGAGGTTACTTTCGGCTTCTTGTTTTATGACAGTAACCGTCAAAGCAGGCAGCGGCTGGACAGACATGGGACAATAGTGGTGGGGAGTTGTGAAACTTTCCACCACTATAATGTTCA
>ERZ824600.5421-NODE-5421-length-10455-cov-2.859615_pt1 | contig 10455 bp, 9 predicted proteins | sample MGYA00519933_ERZ824600 | MGnify/ENA primary metagenome ERZ824600 (study PRJEB31778, sample SAMEA3449178) | human gut metagenome | biome: human gut; feature: human-associated habitat; material: faeces | place: United Kingdom | collected 2010/2012 ... | reverse complement strand
AAATACGGCATTTCGGCACTCAACTCCGAGCTTGCCCTCACCCTGCACCGCGGCGGCACCCGTCCGGACGAATCGGGCGATGCGGGCGTGCATGAGTGCACGTATTCCGTTCTGCCGCACGGCGCATTTGACACGCAGAGCGTCATCTGCCCCGCCTATGAGCTGAATGTACCCGCCGTGGCGCATGCGGGCAGTGCGAGCGAAAAGACGCTTAACGACGGCGCGTTCGTGCCGTCCTGCTGTCACGTCATGCTGGAGGCACTCAAGCCCGCCGCACTGCGTTCCGATGCCGTGGTCGCCCGTTACTACGAGACCGAGGGCTGTAAGGACACATGCACCGTCGCCGTTCCGAACGGCTACACAAAGGTCTTTGACGTGAACATTCTGGAGGACATTCGCACCGAGCTTCCCGTGGAAAACGGCGTCGTTCGTCTGCCGTTCCATCCCTTCCAGATCCGCTCCGTGATGTTCATTCGCTGATTGCTTTCTGCCAATAAATAAAGGTACGGTATGCACCGTCGGATTCCGTCCGACATGCATACCGTATCTTTTTCTTCTGTTGTTATGCGCCGAGGATCACTGCCGCGGCGACAGATCCGACGCATCGTTTTCCTTCTTTGCCTCCGTATCCTCACCTTTTTCGTCCGTAACAACCCGAGGTATTGATTTTGGGGGAACGTTGCCGTTCTTCTCCCGTTCGACCCGAGGGGGCAGATGAATGGGCGTACCGCATATAGGGCAGCTCCTTGCAATGTTGGCAACTCCGGAAACGTCTTCCCCGCATTCGGGGCACCTGATCAACGCCATGGCAATTCTCCTTTATCCGTTGTTTTGATCTCCGATCTCAGGATATACCGCCTGTTCCGCTTTTATTCACTGCGATTTCGGACATCCTATGTTAAGGATATCACGTTTGACTGCAAAAGTCAATGTTTCGTATACAAAAATATATGATTTGTAGTCTCCGTTTTTGTTATAATAAGAGCAGAAAAGGACGGTGATACCATGAATATCTGCGATTTCGGAACCGTATTAAAGCAATTGCGGAAAAGCCACAGCCTGACCCAAAGCGAATTGGGAGCGTCGGTGAGATTGTCGAAGGCAGTTGTCAGTAAATATGAAAACGGCATGGGATTTCCGACCTTTGACATGCTCATACGCTTGGCGGACTATTTCGGGGTGACCACAGACTATCTTTTGGGTGTGGCAAAGGACAAGACCGTGAATGTTTCGGGTCTGAGCGAAACGCAAATCGAAACCGTGCATCGTGTCATCGCGGAATTCCACCGCGACAATCACAAAAACTGAGACCGCAGTGCAATGCGGTCTTTTTTGATGCGGAAAAACCCGCGCCGTCGAGCACAATTCCAAACCGCCCCCGCATGCACCTCTTTTGTGTGCACGCGGGGGATTTTTGCGCCGTCCGCACGACCGCGCGGAACGTAGGGGGCGACATCCCGATTGTGTATGTACAATAGATGGAGAGCGGGCGACCACTGTGTATAGTGCAGTAACAAATGCCATCGTGACCGCATACGTCCGACCTGTCGTAAGCAACCTCCCTCACACAGCGAAGTTTTCGCTGGTGGTCCGGGGCGCCTTTCCTAAAAGGCGGCCCCCGTCGCATCCCCCGTATCTTCCAAAACACTTGCAAAATGGGGAAAAATCTGATACAATAGGGGAAAGTTGCCGCACGGGGAGATACGGGCGGCGCACATGATGCTGAGTGCGGAAAGGAAACAGCTTGCATGATAAGCAAAAACAGTGTAGCCGGAGAGGACATGCTCCGAATTGCGAAAATTCTGCCCTACCGTTCGCCGTCGGAGGTGCCGCTTCGATTTTTGTACGGAGAGCGCGTGGTCTGCGGCATTCCGGATGACTTTTGTCCGCGCGTCACGGTGCGGCGTCCGGACGCGAACACGGTGCAGATCGTCATTGTGGGGCAGGATGCGCAGGGACTGGAGATCCGGTGCGAATACCTGGAATATTTAGATTTTCCCATGACCGAATGGGTCTTTTTCATCACGAACCGCGGCGAGGGGGACACCGAACCCCTTTCGGACATCCGCATTGCGGGACACCTTGACGCACCCGCGCCGGTACTGCACCACGGAAACGGCGACACATGCGGCAGAGACGGCTACACGTGGTACGACGACCCCATCGACCGCACCGTTTCGCTCGGTACCCGCGACGGCACGCCCTGCAACGGCGCGTTTCCGTACTTCCGTCTGCGCGACGGCAGGGACGGCGGCTATCAGATCGCGCTGGGCTGGCCGGGAAGCTGGCGCGCGGAATTTTCGCCGGACGAGGGCGGCGTGCATTTTGAGATGGGACAGTGGCGGTGTCACTTTGCCGTGCGCCCGGGTGAGACTATGCGGACGCCCCGCCTGAACCTCATGGCGTACTGCGGCGACGATTCGCGCGCATGCAATATGTGGAGACGGTGGTATTTTGCGCACATTCTGCCGCGTGAGAACGGACATCCACTCCGTCCCATGCTGTGCCTGCATACGTACCGCATCGGCGGCAAGGAGGAATTCTGCGGCATCACCGAGAAAAACCAGATCGACGCCATTCAGACCTACATCGACCGCGGCATGCGCCCCGACATCTGGTGGGTGGACGCGGGATGGTACGCATGCGGCAACATCTGGTGGAAGCTGGGCGACTGGCACCCGAACCGCGAGAATCTGCCGAACGGCTTTGCGCCCATCGGCGAAAAGTGCGACGAGAACGGCATCCGTCTTTTGGTGTGGTTCGAGCCGGAGCGCTGTTACGAGGGCGGATTGCTTTTGCAGGAGCATCCCGAGTGGTTTTTGCACTGGGACGAGCCGGACGGCACGCCGTCCAAGAACTATGCCTTTGATCTGGGCAATCCGGAGGCGCGGCAGTACATCACCGACTATGTCAGCGGCATGATCGCGCAGAGCCATATCCGCGTGTACCGTCAGGACTTCAACTTCTCCCCCATGCATGCATGGATGGCGCACGAAGCGCCCGACCGCATCGGCGCGATGGAGAACCTGCATGTGCAGGGCTATCTGCAATACTGGGACGACTTGCTTTTGCGCAATCCCGGGCTGTGGATCGATTCGTGCGCCAGCGGCGGACGGCGGAACGACCTTGAGACCATGCGGCGCGCCGTCCCTCTCCAGTACACCGACGTGGGACTGGGAGAGCATCCGGCAAAGCAGAAACAGCATCGGCAGATGTTTGAATGGATCCCCTATTTCCGCGCGCACACCATGAGCCACGATGACGACGAGGGCAATTATCTGACGGGCGGATATCAGAAGGTGGACGCCTTTGCCTACCACAACGCCATGGCGCCGGTGGTCACCTCCATGATCGAATACAACGACGATGACGCCATGTTCGACATGGGACGGAAAATGACCGAGATCTGGCGGCGCGCGGCGCAGATCGAGCTGAGCGGCGACTATTATCCGCTGACCGAATGCCGCCTGAACCCCGCCGACTATTACGCCATGCAGTTTGACCGTCCCGAATGCAGCGACGGCTTCTTCCAGGTCATACGGAACACAAAGGCGCAGGAGGACACCTTCACGGTACACCTGACGGCGCTTGACGACGAAACGGTATACCGCCTCAGCGACCCCGAGCACGGCGAGACCCGCCGCTGTACGGGACGGGAGCTGAGAGAGGGCTTCTCGGTGTCCATTCCCAAGCGGAGCGGTATCCTTTGGTTCTATCGGGCGGAAAGTGAGGACACACAGGCATGACCGCATATCTTCTGTTGACTATATCCCTGCTTGCGGGGCTGACCTATAATATCCTGCGCAATCTGTGCATGAAGAAATATATCCGTGCGCAGGCAGACAATTACCGCTTCAACGCGCTGTCCGGACTGTTCACCTCCGCAGTTTTGGTGGTCATGATGTGCATGCAGGGCGGCTTGCACATGCCGTCTCTGTATACCCTTCTGCTCGGACTGCTCTTCGGCGCGGTAACGGCGGGCGCGGCAATCCTGAACATGTGCGCCTTCGGCGTGGGACCCATGTCCTATACCACGGTCATCATTTCCTGCTCCATGATCATTCCGTCCCTGTACGGCGTGTTTTTAGGGCAGACCCTGCACGCGGCGCACTACATCGGCATCGCCATGATGGTGGCATGTATGATCCTGTCGGTGTCGAAGGACGGCGAGGGCGAGGCGGCGCAGAAAAAGGCAAACCTGGTGTGGCTTGCCTGCTGTATGGGCGCATTTCTGCTCAACGGCTTCATCGGTATCCTCCAGCAGATCCATCAGAATTCGGCGCATCGGGACGAACTGAACCTGTTTTTGCTGGTCGCCTTCCTGTTCTCGTCGGTATTCTCGCTGGGCGGATGGCTGTTCTGCCGCAGACCGAAGGGAAGGACGGCGGCGGCACAGGAGCGCTCCGCTCTGCACCTGACCCCGCGCAATCCCGCCTTTTACGCCTGCGCCCTGACCGGTGTGTGCGTGGCGGCGGCAAATATCATCAATCTGTATCTTTCGGGCGTCATGGAATCCGCCGTCTTTTTCCCCGTGGTCAACGGCGGCGGACTGATACTGTCCGCACTGGCAGGCATCGTCCTGTTCCGCGAAAGGCTCTCGGGCAGAAAGTGGATCGGACTCGGCGTGGGCACTGCCGCCATTCTTCTTCTGTGTCTGGAAAAGGTGTTCTGAGATCAGCTTTCGGAAAAGACGAATTTTATATTTATATGGGACAGGCGTCGTCGGTACAGGACGGCGCCGTTTCCTTTTCTGCGCCCTTTTCACCGCTTTCGCCCGACGCGGCTTTACTGTCGCTTCGGTGCATTTCCCGCAGAGCCGAGAGCGCGTCGTGCAGTCCGCCCACACGGTCGATCAGCCCCAATTCCACGGCTTCCCGTCCCTCAAGCACCGTGCCGAGGTCGGTGGAAAGCTCCTCGCGCGCCAGCATCATTTCCCGCATCTTTTCCATGGGCGCACGGGAATGGGTGGCGATGAAGCGCAGAATGCGGTTCTGCATGCGTTCGAGATAACGGTAGGTCTGCGGACAGTCGATGACCATGCCGTTGGTGCGCACGGGGTGCAGCGTCATGGTGGCGCTGGGTACAATGAAGGACTGCCGTGCCGAAACGGCAAGCGGGATGCCGATGGAGTGTCCGCCGCCGAGCACCAGAGAAACGGTGGGCTTTTTCATGCCCGCAATCAGCTCCGCCAGTGCCAGACCTGCCTCCACGTCGCCGCCCATGGTGTTCAGAATGACCAGAAGCCCGTCGATTTCCGTGCTTTCCTCCACCTCGGCAATGGCGGGGATCAGGTGCTCATAGCGCGTGCTCTTCTGTCCGCCGCCTAAAAGATAGTGTCCCTCGATCTGCCCGATGATGCTGATGACATGAAGATTGCCGCGCGCGCCGCGTATGGTCACCGCGCCGTCGTTTTCCTCGCCCGCACGGACGTTCTCCTGCTTTTCGCCGTCGTTTCCCTCGGACTTCTGCGGCTCCTGCGCCGTCCCGTACCGTTCCTTGTTCATACCTGTTCTCCTTTTTCGGTTTTTTTGTAAAATTCACTGCGGTTCTTTACTTTTACGCATAAATATAGTATAATGGGTCTGTTGAATTTTATGTAAAAAAGGAGTTAATCATTATGGCAGACAAAATTTTGGCGGAAACCTCCGCCCGCCACGTCCATCTGACCGAGGAGCACATCGCCGCTCTGTTCGGCGAGGGCGCAACGCTGACCTTCAAGAAGGCGCTCAGCCAGCCCGGTCAGTTCGCATGCGAGGAGCGCGTGGAATTGGTGGGACCCAAGAGATCCATTCCCAACGTTATCGTTTTGGGACCTGCCCGCAAGGCAAGCCAGGTTGAGGTCTCCTTCACCGACGCACGCACCCTAGGCATCGACGCACCCGTGCGCGAGAGCGGCGACGTGGCGCAGACCCCCGGATGTAAGCTGGTGGGACCGTGCGGCACGGTCGAGCTGGAGGAGGGCGTGATCGTGGCAAAGCGTCACATCCACATGACCCCCGAGGATGCAAAGACCTACGGTGTGGAGGATAAGGAAGTGGTCAAGTTCAAGATCGAGAGCGCACGCACCACCGTCTACGACGACGTGGTGGTTCGCGTGAACCCGAATTTCGCGCTTGCCGTCCATCTGGACACCGACGAAGCCAACGCGGCATGTGCCTTCGGTAAGTGCTACGGCGAGCTGATCAAGAAATAAGATCCGAAGAAAAAGCAACGTCCCGCGCAGACCCCTGCATGCGGACGTTGCTTTTTCGGACGACGGGAAAATGCCGAAAAGCGGGGAAAAAGCGAAAAATACGCGGAAAAAGGATGAAATATGGTCACATTTGAAGACATCAGAAATTCCGAGGAAATCCACACCTATATCGAGGGTGCCGACGCATCCCTGCGCGCACAGGGCTTCACCGAGCACAGCTATGCCCACGTGATGCAGGTGGCGGAGCGCGCCGCCGACATCCTCACCACACTGGGCTACGACGCGCACACCGTGGAGCTGGCGCGGATCGCCGCATATCTACACGATATCGGCAACCTCATCAACCGCGTGGATCACTCCCAGAGCGGCGCCATCATGGCGTTCCGTATTTTAGACCACATGGAGATGGAGCCGCGGGACATCGCCACGGTGGTCTCCGCCATCGGAAACCATGATGAGGGCACAGGCGTGCCGGTCAACGGCGTGGCGGCGGCGCTAATCTTGGCAGATAAGTCGGACGTGCGCCGTTCCCGTGTGCGCAACACCGACATCAGCCGCTTCGACATCCATGACCGCGTGAACTATTCGGTCACACACTCCGAGCTGAGCATCAACACGGAAAAGACCGAGATCCTTCTGCGCCTCTCGGTAGACCCCGAATTCGGCTCGGTGATGGACTATTTCGAGATCTTCATGAACCGCATGGTGCTGTGCCGCAAGGCGGCGGAATTTCTGCATCTGCGCTTCCGTCTGGAAATGAACGGGCAGATGCTCCTGTAAGCATTTGTAACATTTCTGTTTTGCGTCGGTTTTTGTGCCCGCGCTCTTGACTTCGGGCGGGGATTGTGGTACAATGGTTCTACGATCTTTAAGCGAGGCGCTGTGACGCCGGCAAGATTGAAAACAGAACACTGCGGCAAGCGGGGTCGGCATCGGTCGGGCGCGGAGAATTTTGTGCGCACGGCAGGACTGTAACAGATACGGTTGCGCGGCGGATCACGGTTTTGTCTTTTTGCCTGCTTGGGGATGCTCAAGCAGGCTTTTTTACCGAAAGCATATCGAAAGGCAGGTGTATGGCATGAATTTTGATTTTTACGATAACAGTGTATCCGTATATCGGGACGGCGCGTTTGTACGGGATCGTTTTTCCCGCGACCGCTTTCCCTTTTCCCTTTCTCCCGTCAAGGTATCCGATTCCGGTCAGGTGTTTGTATTCCCGGCTTTCTGTGATGTGCACGTGCATTTCAGAGAACCGGGATTTTCTTATAAGGAGACCATCCTGACAGGCTCTCTTGCGGCGGCGCACGGCGGATACACCGATGTGTGCACCATGCCCAACCTCGACCCCGTTCCGGACTGCGCGGCGAATCTCGCCCCCCAGCTTGCCGCCATCCGTCGGGACGCGCAGATCGGCGTACACCCCTACGGCGCGGTCACGGTGGGAGAGCGGGGAGAAGAGCTGGCTGACCTGACCGAGCTTGCGCCCGATTGCGTCGCCTTCTCGGACGACGGACGGGGCATACAGGACAGAACGCTGATGAAGCGCGCCATGCTCTGCGCCAAGCGTCTGGGCAAGATCATTGCCGCGCACTGCGAGGACAACTCCCTGGTGCACGGCGGCTATATCAACGACGGCGCCTACGCGCGCCTCCACGGGCATCGGGGCATCAGCGCCGAAAGCGAATGGCGTCCCATCGTGCGCGATCTGCGGCTGGCGGAGGAGACAGGATGCAGTTACCATGTGTGCCACGTTTCCTGCGTCAAAAGCGTGGAGCTGATCCGACGCGCCAAGCGCCGCGGTCTGGACGTGACCTGTGAGACGGCGCCGCACTATCTGGTGCTGGACGATTCCATGCTGCAGGAGAACGGAAGCTGGAAAATGAACCCGCCCCTGCGCTCCCCCGCAGACCGCGCGGCACTGCTTGCGGGCATTGCGGACGGCACCATTGACATGATCGCGACCGATCACGCGCCCCATGCGGCGTCGGAAAAGAGTTTGGGACTGGCAGGCAGTCTCATGGGCATTTCGGGATTGGAAACCGCCTTTCCCGTTCTGTATACCGAGCTTGTGAAAACGGGAATCATTTCTTTGGAGCGGCTCATTGAGCTGATGTCGGTCAACCCGCGCCGCCGCTTCGGGCTTCCTGCAGGCGACGACATCTGCGTGTGGGATCTGGGCGCACGGCAGACGGTGGATGTGCAGGACTTTCTGTCCTTGGGAAAAAGCACGCCGTTTGCGGGAAGAACCCTGTACGGAAAAAACCTATTGACGGTCTGCAAAGGAGAGGCAGTATGGAAAGCATGAAGAAACGGAAGCTGGTCTTTGAGGACGGCACGGAATATGCAGGAAACGGCTTCGGCTGTTTTGAGGACAGGGTGTGCGAGGTGGTTTTCAACACCTCCATGGTCGGGTATCAGGAGATCGTTTCCGACCCGTCCTATACCGATCAGGCAGTGGTCATGACCTATCCGCTCATCGGCAACTACGGCATGGCGGACGAGGATTACGAGACCAAGCTCCCCACGGTCGGCGGGCTGATCGTGCGGGAATATAACGACCTGCCCTCCAATTTCCGCTGTACCAAAACCTTGGCGGAAGTCATGGAGGATCACCGCATTGTGGGACTGACGGGCATCGACACCCGCCGCCTCACCCGCAGTATCCGCGATTTAGGCAGTCGGCGCGCCCTCATCACCGATTACGAAACGCCCACCGATACCGCCGTCTCCGTCCTGCGCGACACTCTCGTCCCGCATGACGCGGTTGCACGGGTCAGCGCCAAAAAGCGCTGGTATTCCCGCACGGCAAACGCGCGACTGAACGTGGTCGCCGTGGACTGCGGCATGAAGCTCAATATCATCCGTTCCCTCAACGCGCGGGGCTGTAACGTTACGGTGGTGCCGTACTGCTCGAGCGCCGAGGATATTGAAAAAATGAAGCCGGACGGCGTGTTCCTTTCCAACGGTCCGGGCGACCCGCAGGACGCCGCGCCCGTCATAGAGCTTGTGCGCAAACTGCGCGGAAAACACCCCATCTTCGGCATCTGTCTGGGACATCAGATCATCTCCCTTGCCTGCGGCGCCGAGACCTACAAGCTGAAATTCGGTCATCGCGGCGGCAACCATCCCGTAAAAGAACTGGCAAGCGGCAAAATCGAGATCACGTCCCAGAACCACAGCTATGCGGTGCGGGAGGAAAGTTTGGCGGGCACGGGACTGACCGTGACCCACGTCAATCTGCTAGACGGCACCGTGGAGGGTGTCGCCGACCGTGAAAACCGCATGTTCAGCGTCCAGTACCACCCCGAAAGTGCGCCCGGTCCGCAGGACAGCACATACCTTTTCGACCGATTCATTGCCATGATGGAGGATAAATAAATGCCAAAGAGAACCGATATCTCAAAGATCTTGGTCATCGGCTCCGGTCCCATTGTCATCGGGCAGGCGGCGGAGTTCGACTATGCGGGCGCGCAGGCGTGCCGCGTGCTCCGCGCCGAGGGCGTGAACGTGGTGCTGGTGAATTCCAATCCCGCCACCATTATGACCGACCGCGCCATGGCGGACGAGATCTACCTCGAACCGCTCACCGTCCCCACCCTCAAGCGCATCATCGAAAAGGAAAAGCCCGACAGTCTCTTAGCCGGACTCGGCGGGCAGACAGGTCTGACCCTTGCCATGCAGCTTGACCGCGAGGGCTTCCTTGCCGCCCACGGCGTGCGGCTCATCGGCACCAACGTCGAGGCGATCGACCGCGCCGAGGATCGGCGGCTCTTCAAGGAGACTATGAACGCCATCGGCGAACCGACCATCCCCTCCGACATCGCATGCGACCTGCCGACGGCGCTTGCGATTGCCGCCGACATCGGCTATCCCGTCATCGTGCGTCCCGCCTTCACCCTGGGCGGCGCGGGCGGCGGCGTGGCATATTCCGAGCCGGAGTTGCGCGAAATTGCGCAGAGCGGTCTGGACGCTTCCCCCATTACCCAGATCCTTGTGGAAAAGTATATCCGCGGCTGGAAGGAGATCGAATTTGAGACCATGCGGGACGGCGTGGGCAACGTGATCGCCGTCTGTTCTATGGAGAACTTTGACCCCGTGGGCGTCCACACCGGTGATTCCATCGTGGTGGCTCCCACCCAGACCCTGGCGGACAAGGAGTTCCAGATGCTGCGGAAGGCCTCTCTGGACATCATCACCCATCTGGGCATCGTGGGCGGCTGCAACTGCCAGCTGGCATTGAACCCGGACACCTTTGAGTATGC
>ERZ824600.5415-NODE-5415-length-10466-cov-3.521660_pt1 | contig 10466 bp, 9 predicted proteins | sample MGYA00519933_ERZ824600 | MGnify/ENA primary metagenome ERZ824600 (study PRJEB31778, sample SAMEA3449178) | human gut metagenome | biome: human gut; feature: human-associated habitat; material: faeces | place: United Kingdom | collected 2010/2012 ... | reverse complement strand
ACCAATTGAGCTACGCCTCCGCTTGAGTATGGGACTTACTATATCGCATTGAGCGGAAAAGTCAAATGGGTTTTCCGTTTTTTTTTGATTTTTTGCAAAAAGCACCGGTCGGCAGACGGAACGACCGCGAAGACAGAGAAGCGGAATCAAACTATTTAGTGGTTTTAATTTTTTGATTCCACACTTGTATTTTTACCGGGAGTTGCTATATTAAGCGCTTACAGAAAAAGTCGGAGGAGTAGTATGGAGAAAAAAATTCCGTCCTGGAAAACTCTTTTCCAGATCACGGAAGTGCTGGAGCTTGCCGCGCTCCGCAAGGATGCGCGATCGCACAACCGGTTGTACGGGAGCCTGACATTCAGTCAGAGCCGGGTGTGCGTGGCATTGATCCGCCTTCTGGAGAAACAGCCGTCCGGAGTTTCGCTCAAGGAACTGGCCGCCGAGCTGAAAATCTCACCGGGAGCGACCTCGGAGCTGGTGGAGGAGCTTGTCAGGAAAGGAATCGTCTCCAGAACACAAAATGAGAACGACCGCCGTTCGGTCTCCATCCGGTTTCTCGACAATGTGATGGCTCTGCATCAATCGGCCTCGCGGGAAATCGAACGCACATACCGGAAAATGCTGGATGTGCTCAGCGGAGAGGAACAGCGGGAATGGGAACGTCTGCTTGAAACGATCATCAAAGGGTACCAGACCGGGAAAGGACAAAATTGAAGATGTGGAACAAAAGAACCAGCCTGTTTGCCGCCGCGGCGGTTTTCGGATCGCTTGCGCTTCCGTTATTCGGACAACAGGGGAACGTTGCACCGACCGTCGCCGTGGAAAAGGCGATCCTGCAGAAGAATATTGAAACACGCAAATATGTGGGACATATCGAAGCCATCCAGAGCGTCTCGCTCCAGGCGCGGATCTCCGGAGTGATTTACGAAATCCGCTTCCGGGAGGGGGAACTGGTGAAAAAGGGCGATCTGCTCTTTGTCATCGAGGATACCACCTATCGGGCCAAGGCGAAATCCGCGGAGGCAACCGTGATGCAGAACCGGGCGGAACTGGATTACGCCAGAACCGATTTTGCCCGTCAGGAACGGCTTTATGAGAAGAAGGCGGTCTCCCAGGCGGTCTACGAGGAGTCGAAACGCCAGCTGAAGACAACGGAAGCAAAACTGGCCCAGGCGGAAGCCAATCAGCTGGATGCCGACAACGAACTCAGTTATACCAAAGTCTATGCGCCGATCACCGGAATCATCAGCAAGGCGACCTATACGGTGGGCAATTATGTGACGCCGTCGAGTTCTCCGCTGGCGGATATTGTGCAGGTCTCGCCGATCTACGTCCGTTTTGCGATCAGCGAGCGCGACTTTCTGAAGAATTTCGGCTCGATTCCCTCTCTCCGGAAGAATGCGATCGTGCGGATCCTCCTTTCCGACGGGAGCGCGTATGAAAAGACCGGCAAAGTCGTGCTGACCGACAACAAGGTGGATTCGGAAACCGGCTCTCTGACGTTGTGGGCACAGTTCGAAAACCCCGACCGCATGCTGGTCCCGGGCGGATATGCGACCGTTCTTCTGTCGAGTGCGCTGAACAAACCGCTTCCCGCGGTGAGACTCTCGGCGGTCATGACGACGGCGGAAGGAAATCTGGTCTATGTGCTCGGAGCGGACAACAAGGTGATCGCGCGGCCGGTGGTGCTCGGACCGGTCATCAACAACATGCAGACGATCGAGAAGGGAATCTCGGTCGGAGAAACGATCGTTGTGGACGGCACGCACAAGGCCAGACCGGGTTCTGTTGTCGCGCCGGTTCCGGCGAAGTGAAGTGAGGAGCGGATTCCATGCTTTCCCAGATTTTTATTGATCGACCCAAACTGGCCATCGTCATCGCGATTGTCACAATGCTTGCGGGTGCGATGTGCATTTTCAAAGTTCCGGTTGCGGAGTATCCGGAAATCGCACCGCCGCAGATCATGGTGACCGCGTCCTATCCGGGCGCGAGCGCCGAAGTGATTGCGGACACGGTGGCCGCGGTCATCGAGTCGCAGGTCAATGGAATTGAGGACATGATCTACTTCAGTTCCACCTCCGACAACAGCGGAAACTATCAGCTTTCCATCACCTTTGAACCGGGAACGGATACCGACATTGCACAGGTGAACGTGCAGAACGCCATCCAGCGCGCGGAGCCGACTCTGCCCGCCGAAGTGAAGGCGCTCGGCGTTCAGACCATGAAACGCTCCACCGACATTCTCGGAATGTATGTGTTCACGACAGACGGCTCCACTCTGAGTCTGCTGGAGCTGAGCAACTATGTCAAGATCAATGTCCGGGACGTGCTGGCGCGTATCAACGGAATCAGCGACTGCGAAATTTTCGGAGAACGGTCGTACAGCATGCGGATCTGGCTGGATCCGCTGCGGATGTCCGCACTCAACATCAAGCCGGCGGACATCTCCGCGGCGATCGAGGATCAGAACATTCAGGCGGCCGCCGGAACGGTCGGAGCGGAAAACAGCAATGAGTATATTCAGCTGAAGGTCAATGCGCTGGGCCGGCTCAAGACACCGGAGGAATTTGAAGATATCGTCGTCAAAGTCGGAGCGAACGGGAACATCACCAAGCTGGCGGACGTTGCCCGGATCGAACTGGGATCCGAAACCTATTCGGGCGACAGTACCTTCAACGGGAAACCCTCCGTCGCCATGGCGATCTACCGCAACGACGACGCGAACGCCAACAGCGTCGTCGCCGAAGCCAACGCCACGCTCAAAGAACTTGCCAAACGCTTTCCGAAGGGCGTCAACTACGTGATGGGCTACGACCCCACGGAGTATATCCGGACCACCATGGAGGAAATCGTTCTGACACTGATCATCACCTTCATTCTCGTGGTGGCGATCACCTACATCTTCCTGCAGGACTGGAGAGCGACGCTGATTCCCTCGGCGGCCATTCCGGTCTCTCTGATCGGAACCTTCATTTTCCTGGTCCCGCTGGGATTCTCGATGAACGTTCTGACGATGTTTGCACTGATTCTGGTGATCGGGTCGCTGGTGGACGACGCCATCGTCGTGGTGGAAAACTGTATGCGGATCATTGAAGAGGAGAAACTTCCGCCGAAAGAGGCCGCCTCGAAGAGCATGCATCAGATCACCGGAGCGATCATTGCAACCACTCTTGTGATTGTGGCAATCTATGCGCCGGTCGCCTTCTACGGCGGCATGGTCGGAACCATCTACATTCAGTTCTCGGTCACGATGTGTATTGCGCTGTGTCTTTCCACGGTCAATGCGCTGACATTGAGTCCCGCGCTGTGCGGCATGCTTCTGCGTCCGTACAACCCGAACAAGCCGCTCCCCTTCCGGATCTTCAACACCGGGCTGGACTGGACGCGGAACATGTATCTGAAATATTCGGGTTTCCTGGCGCGGAAAATGATTCTCACGGTCCTGCTGATGGCCTGCGTGCTCGGACTCAACTACTTCTTCTTCGACCGGGCGCCGAGCGAGTTTCTCCCCAAGGAGGACAAAGGCGCGGCGTTCTGCGATGTGGAACTGCCCCCGGGCGCCACACTGGCTCGAACCAATGCGGTGCTCGCCGAAAGCTATGACATCATCAAAGATATCAAAGGGGTGAAGGATGTCATTATGGTCAGCGGATTCAGCTTCATCGGAGGAAACGGCGAAAACGTCGGCCTTGCGATTGTGGTGTTCGACGACTGGAGCCTTCGAAAGACTCCGGAGCTGCAGCTGGATCAGCTGACAAGCGTCATCCGTCAGAAACTTTCCAGGATCCCCTCGGCAAACATCAACGTGTTCACGCCGCCGGCAATCATGGGACTCGGCGCGACGGGAGGAGTCACGTTCTCCCTCCAGGCGACCGGAAATCAGACACCGAAAGAGCTCGCCGACACGCTCTGGAACTTCCTGCTTGAACTCAACAAGCAGCCGGAAACGCTCTATGCGTTCAGCGGATACAACGCCAGCACGCCGCAGCTGTATCTGAATCTGGACCGTGTGAAGGCGGAAACCATGAATGTCCCGGTCAGCCGGGTCTTCACAACCCTCCAGGCGAAACTGGCCTCCATCTACATCAACGACTTCAATCTGTTCGGAAACACCTACAAAGTGAAGATGCAGTCGAAGGCGGATGAACGGTCCACGCTGGGAGACATCACTCAGATTCTCGTGCAGAGCAACAACGGAAAGATGGTTCCGCTCAGCGCGATTGCGGATGTCTCCTACATCGTCGGTCCGCGCCAGATCACCCGATTCAACCAGTACATGGCCGCGACGGTCAATGCGCAGGCAAAACCGGGATTCAGCAGCGGAGACCTGATGCGGAAAATCCAGGAACTGGCCGATACAAAACTCTCCAAAGATTACAAGATCTCCTGGACCGATATGAGCTATCAGGAACGGGGAAATGAAGGAAAACTGCTCCTGCTGATGACCTTTGCACTGATCTTCGGCTATCTCTTCCTTGTCGCGCAGTATGAAAGCTGGACGGTCCCGGTTCCGGTGATGGTCTCGGTTGCGTTTGCCACGCTCGGCGGCGTCATCGGACTGCTGATCGCCGGCATCGCGCTGAACATCTATGCGCAGCTCGGCATGATCATGCTGATCGGACTGGCGGCAAAGAATGCGATTCTGATGGTGGAATTCTCCAAACAGGAACGCGAAGCGGGGCTCTCCATCTACGAGGCGGCGCAGGCCGGCGCCAAACACCGGTTCCGTGCGGTGCAGATGACCGCATGGTCGTTCCTGATCGGCGTGTTCCCGATGGTGATCGCGACCGGCGCGGGTGCCGGAAGCCGTACCGCCATCGGTGTCTCGACCTTTGCGGGAATGCTGCTGGCCACGCTGGTCGGCATTGCGTTCATCCCGGCGCTTTACGCGATCTGCCAGACGGTCCGTGAAAAGTTCAAACCGCAGGAATTCACCGGACAGAAACCGGTCTGATCGGAGAATCCCCGGACGAAAACAAAAAAACGCCGCCCTGTTCTGAACGATGAATTCGGAACAGGGCGGTTTCTTTTTTTCTGAAAAAGGAGTCTCCACAACTCCGGAGGACCGGAAGAGGAGATAACGGAAAATTGCCCGAGAAGATCAGTTCATCCGGAGAAGGCCGTATTTCAGGATGCAGCGGAGAGCGGAGACACCGTCTTTCCAGTTGATCTTCTTGCCCTCCTGATAGGTTCTTCCCGAGTAGGAGACGGTCACCTCATACATCCGGCATCTCTGACGGGCCAGTTTGATGGTCACTTCCGGTTCGAAGCCGAACCGTTTTTCCCGGAGCGTGATCTTTTCCAGATACTCGCGGCGGAACATCTTGTAACAGCACTCCATATCGTGCAAGGTCAGGTCCGCCAGCATATTGCAGAGCAGCGTCAGGAACTTGTTGACCACCGAATGCCAGAAGTACATCACACGGTGGCACTCGCTGCCGACGAAACTGGCACGGGCTCCGAAAACCACATCGGCCCGACCGTCGAGAATCGGCGTCAGCAGTTTGGGCAGTTCATTCGGATTGTATTCAAAATCGGAGTCCTGAACCACGACAATATCTCCGGTTGCGTGAGCAAACCCCGTATGAAGCGCGGCGCCCTTTCCGGCATTCTTCTCGTGACGGAACACCTTGACGATTCCTTTTTCCTCCCATCGTTTCAGTTTTTCGGGAGTTGCATCCCTGGAACAGTCGTCCACGGCGATCAGCTCCAGCGTGACCTCCTTCGGAAACGGGACGGCAAGGACACGCTCGATGACCGCATCAATGTAGTTCTCCTCGTTGTAGACGGGAATGACAATCGACAGTTTCATATCAACACCTCTTCTTCTCTCGTGAATCATCCGCGCAATCGGACATAGCCGTTCGGCGTTCGTTTGAGTTTATGAGAAATTTCCAGAGCAACCAGTTTCCGGGAGAGTTCTCCCGCCGCGATCCCCGTCCCTGCGGAAATCGCATCGAACCCCGCCTCGCCGCTCTTCAGAAAGTCCAGAATCTTCCGATCGCTTTCCGGCAGAGCCGCATCCACCTCCTCGTGAAAGGAATATTCCCTCGCACTCTCCTCCCGCAGCAGCGGCAGCGACGAATCGCCCAGTCCCGGCAGAAAATCCATCGCCTCCAGCACCTCTTCAAAATTCGAAACCAGCTGTGCCTCTCCGCTCCGGATCAGATTGTTGCATCCCGCCGACTGTTCGGAATCCGCGTTCCCGGGAACCGCAAACACCGCCTTCCCCTGCTCCAGCGCCGCCGCGGCGGTGATCAGCGCCCCGCTGTGCGACCCGGCCTCAATCACAAGCGTGCCGAGCGAAAGAGCCGAAATAATCCGGTTCCGCATCGGAAACGAGTGGCGCGACGGCGGAAAGGTCATCGGAAACTCCGTTACAACCGCCCCTCCCTTTGCAATGATCTCCCGCGCAAGAGGCACATGCTCCTGCGGCTGAATCTTCATCAAGCCGCCGCCGAGAACCGCCACCGTCTTTCCGCTGGCATTCATCGTTCCCTTGTGCGCGGCCGCGTCGATTCCGAGAGCGAGTCCCGAAACCACCGTCCATCCGGAATACGCGGCGGCTTCCGCAAAATGGCGCGCCATCCGCATCCCGTAGACCGTCGCGCGACGGGATCCGACAATCGCGATCGAACGGGACTCCAGATTCTCCGGAAGCGTCCCGCAGACATAAAGACAAATCGGCGCATCCTCCAGATCCCGGAACGCCTGCGGATAATCCTCATCCACCCGGGTGAACACCCGAACTCCGCCCAGAGCGATCCGGTCGAGCTCCTCGTCCAGAGCCGGGGAGCGGGCGATTTCCACGATTTTCCCCGCCAGATCCGGACTGATTCCCCGGACAGCCGCCAGCTCTCCCCGGTCATGCTCGAACACCGCCGACGGCGACCCGCAGGCCTGGATCAGTGCGGACGCCCGCGACGGGCCGATCCCCGGAATCAGATTCAACAGGATGCAGGCGTCATGATCAAGCATTCCGGCAGCGCTCCAGAACAGCCCGCACAAGCGGACCTTCCACTTTGCGCACCTCTGCCCGTCCGGTCACCGGAGTGAACACGAATCGGAGAACGCCGTCGAGCGCCTTTTTATCCTTGAACATCGCCTGATACACTCTCTCCGGATCGCAGGCGATCGACGTCGGCAGCCGGAGCGCTTCCAGCAGCGCCTTCTGCCGCTCCGCCTCGCTGCGCTCCATCACCCCGAGTTCCACCGCCAGATCCGCCGCCAGACGCATGCCGATCGCCACCGCATCCCCATGCAGCATCCGATACTGGAACGAGTTTTCGATCGCATGCCCGTACGTGTGTCCGTAATTCAGGATCGCGCGCAGCGACCCTTCCCGTTCATCCCGGCTGACCACCGAAGCCTTCAGCTCACAGCAGCGCCGGATCATCTCCGCGACAAACTGCGGATCGCGTTTCCGAATCTCCTCCACATGCCGTTCCAGCTCCGTGAAAAACGCCTCGTCCAGAATCGCCGCACTCTTCACAATCTCCGCCAGACCGCAGAGGAACTGGGAATCCGGCAGAGTCTTCAGCAGATCGGTATCGATCACCACCGCACGCGGCTGATGAAACGCCCCGACCAGATTCTTCCCTTCCGGAAGATCCACTCCCGTCTTTCCTCCCACCGAGGAATCCACCATGGCCAGGAGCGTGGTCGGAATCTGAATAAAATCGATGCCGCGCATATAGATTGCGGCGGCAAACCCGGTCATATCGCCGGTCACGCCTCCGCCGAGAGCGATCATCACCGAGCGGCGGTCCAGTCCCGCCTGCGCGGCGGCGCGGCACAGTTCACCGATCGTCGCAAGATGTTTGGACTCCTCCCCCGCCGGAAACACCGAACAGGAGATCGATGCGGCATGCGCCTTCTCCAGAGTCTTCTGCACCATGTCGGAAAACAGAGGCGCCACCGTGGAATCCGCCACGAGGAAACAGCGACGGTCCCGCACGAACGGCTCCAGCAAAGCCCCGTCCGCGAACAACCCCTCCCCGATCGTAATCGGATACGAGCGGTCGGCAAGCGAAACCTGGACGGTGTTCCGGATCATTTCCGAACCTCGCATCCCCAGGAGAGAAGACGGCTTTCGATAAAGTCGATGATCTGCTGCTGTTCCTGTTTTCCGCTTCCTTCGATTTTCATGATCGGCTCGCCGAATTCGAAATAGATCTCCCGGTCGCGATGGATCGGACCGAGATCCTTGATCAGCTTCCCGTTTCCGAGGAAATCGGTTTTCAGCGCGGTCGGAATCACCGGCACTCCGGCGGCCTTCGCCAGTTTGACGCCGATGGTGTTGAAATGGCTCTCGTCAAAGACAGTCGAACGGGAGGCCTGCGGAAAAATCACGATCGACTTCCCACCGGCGAGCGTCTTTTTTCCCTCTTCGATCACGGCGCGGAAATCATCGCGCGGGTTTTTCCGTCCGACCCCGATGCAGCCGAGCGTCCGCATGATGTCGCCGAAATACGGCACCTGGAACAGCTGCTCCTTGATGACAAAGCAGAAATCCTTCCGGGGACGCATGAACGCGTGCATCACCGCCGTCTCCAGCAGACTCATATGGTTGCTGATGAAGAGAACCGGTCCTTTGACCTTGTCGATATTGTTCAACCCGCGGAGATGGAATTTCCCTCCGCAGCTTTCGGTAATGAGAATGTTCTGATAGGAATTCCCCGTCTGTCTGTTCTGCGGGAAATACCCTTTCCGGCACGCGCTTCCCGACCGGTAGAACACATAGAAGTTGCGAAGATAAAACGAAGCGCGGGTCCGGAACAGAAGCAGATCCAGAAAACTGCCCTTCACATGTTCCGGCGTATCGTAGGAGTCACCGGGAAAAGGATTGTAAACGGCCTCTTCACTCATTGGCGGCCTCTTCGAGTTCCTTGTAGGTGACTTTTCCGTCGTAGAGGGCCTTGCCGACGATCGCGCCTTCCAGATTCTCCTTGCGCAGCTCCCGGAGAGCGGAAATGTCGCGGGCGGAGGAGATTCCTCCGGAGGCGATCACGCTGCTGCGCGGAATCCGGGAACAGACCGCCGCAACCGCATCGCAGTTCGGACCGGAAAGCGCCCCGTCCGTTGCGATATCGGTGTAGATGAAACGGGAGACCCCCATCTCCTGCAGAGTCAGGATCAGTTCATACGCGTCGACCCCGCTGTTCTCCAGCCATCCGTTGACCGCGACATTGCCCGCACGGGCATCCACGCCGACCACCACATGCTCCGCGCTGAATGCCGACACAAACTCCTTTGCCAGCTTCGGATTTTCACAGGCCACCGTCCCGAGAATGATCCGGTAAACTCCTGCATCGAACGCCTTCCGCGCATCCTCGATCGTGCGGATTCCGCCTCCGAGTTCGCAGGGAATGCGGACCGATGAGCAGATCTTCCGGACCGCCTCCAGATTGACCGGATGCCCCTCCTTGGCTCCGTCCAGATCGACAAGATGGATGATGTGCGCCCCCTCCTTCTCCCAGCGGAGCGCCTGTTCCGCGGGATCCTCCCCGTAGACGGTCTCCTTCCTGTAATCTCCCTGAAACAGGCGGACGCACTTTCCTCCGCGAATATCAATAGCAGGAATAATGAGCATTATGACTTTTCTCCGTTGTTGCACAATTTCACAAAATTTTCCAGAATACACAATCCCCGCTTCTGGCTTTTCTCCGGATGGAACTGAACGGCAAACACCTTCTCTTTTCCGAGAGCCGCGGCAAAGCGGAAGATATAATCGCACTCCGCCAGCACCACCGACCGGTCCTCCGGATCGGCGTAGTAGGAATGGACAAAATAAACATGGGAACCGGATGGCACTCCCGCAAACAGCGGACAAGTTCCGTCATGCTCGATCTGATTCCACCCCATATGCGGCACCTTCTCCCCGCGGTCCCGGGGAAACAGACGCACGGTCCCCTTGAAAATTCCGAGTCCCTCGACTCCGGGCGCCTCCTCGCTGCTCTCCAGCATCATCTGCATACCGAGACAGATTCCGAGCAGGGGAATCTTCTTCTCCACCGCCCGGCGGACCACTTCGACAAATCCGCGTTCCCGCAGGTTGCGCATTCCGTCTCCGAAATTTCCCACTCCGGGCAGAATCACTCCGGCGCACCCCTCCGTCTGCTCCGGGCGGTCGACAATCCGAACGGTCCCCCCCGCCTTCTCCAACGCTTTGGAGACACTGCGGAGATTCCCCATTCCATAATCAATCAGCGCGATCCAGGCCATCCGATCACACTCCGGAAAATGCGGAAAATCCGCCGTCGACAGGAATCACGGTTCCGTTCACGAACCCGGATGCGCTGCTGTCCACCAGCCAGAGCAGAGTTCCGATCAGGTCCTCCGGGGTTCCGAACCGTCCCATCGGCGTATGGGCGAGAATGGTGTTGCCGCGCGCGGTCAGCGATCCGTCCGCATTGGTCAGCAGCGTGCGGTTCTGGTTCGTGAGCAGGAAGCCCGGGACGATGGCG